>Ga0170475_107034112_pt1 | contig 25086 bp, 2 predicted proteins | sample Soicark_Litter_5_FD_111474 | JGI IMG/M metagenome (GOLD analysis project Ga0170475, IMG submission 111474) | Avena fatua rhizosphere microbial communities from Hopland, California, USA. Combined Assembly of 48 SPs
ATGACAAAGCTGCTGGCCGCGTTAGAAAACGTCACTCCCGCGATCGACACATCCCCCACAAGTCCCGTCCCCGTTCCGGTTCGCAACGTCAAGCCGGTGTTGGCCGCCGGATTGGTGAAGCCCATATCGACCGAGCACGTGATATTGCCTGCCTGCGTGCCGGTGGAGCCGGTATCGAGGACGACGCTCAAATCGAACGGATTGCTCATCGCCGCTTGAATATCGCCGATGTTCACATTGGCGCCGCTACCCGTGGCGGTAAACGTCCGGGTCGTTGCCGTGTTGGAAATGCCGACGTTGGCCGTGGGATTGGTCGAAAGCGTGAAATTGAAGGCCAAGAGCTCACGGCTCTCAAGGCTTTCAAGGCGCGGGCGGAAGCTGCGCACGGGCTTACGCCCTGAAAACCGGCGGCGGAAGCGGCGGAAGAAGTTCCGCATGGCGGTTATATCTCAGTTTTCCTGTGCATGACGCGCAGCCTGCGACCGACCGCCGCCGCATCCTCGGGTGAGAGGATGCGGCTGGTGCGGTTTGTTCGCTGGTCCCTTAACTACAGGCCCAGGCGGCGTTTGAGCTGCTGGTCGGCGGAGTCGGCGGCGAGCAGGGCGATGATGTCGTCCATGCTGCTATTCACCGCGGCGGGCACCGATGCCATGGCGGGCGTGGCCATCGTGGCGGTCGGCGTCTCTGGGAAGGCGCCCAGGTCGGCGAAGTAGGTGTCCTCCGGCACGGCTGTGGCTGCCGCGGCTTCACCTTCGCCGCCCTGATTGGCGTTGATCACGTTAATGATCGTCAGAGCGTCGATGGGCGATACAGAACCGTCGCCGTTGACATCCAGGTAGCCGAACGGTCCGCCGTAACTGACCGTTTGCGGCGGCGTCGTCGGCAGCGCTGAGCCGAGCGTCGGCACCCTACCGCCGTTGAAGGTGCTAAAGGAGTTGATGTAGTTGATCACCGCCAGGGCGTCGCCGGCCACCACGTGACCGTCGTCGTTGACGTCGAGGCCGGACTTATTTGCCGGAGTCCACAACTTCGAGTTGTGCCAGATTTGCGGCTTGCTGATGTTGATGTTGAACGTCTGGCTGGCGCTGCTGTCGCTGCCATTGTTGGCCGTGCCGCCGCCGTCCTTCAGCGTGACGGTCACGATGGCGGTGCCGTGAGCGTTGGGGGCCGGCGTGAAGGTCAGGTTGCCAGTGGCGGCATCGATCTTCGGCTGGCCGGCCGTCGTGAACAGCGCGGTGTTGTTGCTAGTGACGGTGAAGGCCAGCGTCTGGGCCGATTCGTCGGTCGGACCGGCGGAAATGTTCTTCGCCCATGGAATCGACTGCTGGAGCGCCGGGCCGTGAGTGGCCGAGTTCTCATCCGTGGCGTTGGCATCGACGCCGCGGAGGAAGCTCGGGGCATCGTTGACCGCGGTGACGTTGACGCCGATCGTGTTGGCGGCGATCGAGGTGTCCAGGCCGCCATTGGCCGTGCCGCCGTTGTCCTGCACGCGGAAGCTGAGGCTGGCCAGGCCCGTGCCATTGCCGTCGGCCGGCGGCGAGTAGCGGAGCAAGCTGCCGCTAATGCTGCTGGCCGCGATCGACTGATTGGCCGAGACCGGGACGCCGCCCAAGGTCAACGTTCCGCTCGCCGGGAGCGACGCCACGACGACGCTGAAGAGCGAGTTGCCGTCCACATCGCTAAAGCCGAAATCGGCGACGGCGAACGTGTAGGCGTTGTCTTCGCTGGTCGTGACCGTGCCGTTGGCGGCGGTCGGAGCATGGTTGACCGCGAACACGCTGAAGGTCAGCGTGTTGGGCGTCTGGTCGAGGTCGGTAAAGGGCACGCCGCCGTCGTCCTGCACCTGGAACGTCAGGAAGACGTTGCCGGTCGTGCTGGGAGCGGTGAACAGCAGCTTGCCGCTACTGATGTCGTTGACCGAGATGAACTGGTTGGCCGACACGGCCGTGCCGTTGTCGGTCAGTGTGCCGCCGGTGGGCAACTGCGAGATCTTGACGGCCTTGAGGTTGTTGGCCGGCACGTCGAGGGGGCTGTCGCTGAAGCCGAAGTCGTTCACGTTGATCGTGTACGTGGCAGTCGAGCCCACGGCGACCGTGCTGTCCTTGCCGCTCGGCTCGTTGTTGAACAGCGGTGGCACTTCGACGTTGAACCGGACCGCATGGGCATTGAGGGCCGATTCGAGATCGACGCCGTTATTGGCGGTGCCGCCGTTGTCCTGCACCTGGAAGGTGAAGCTGCCATCCGGGAAGCCGCTGCTTCCGGCCGCCGGCGTGAACTTGAACTGGCCGCCGGTCAGGTTGGCCAGCGTGACGATGCTGCCGGCCGCGGCATTGGCGCCGTTGATCGTCAGCGTGCCGCCGTTGGGCGAGACCGACGTAATGCGGATGGCCTGCAGCGTGTTCTGCGGGTTGTCGCTACTGTCGGTGATCGGGAAGTCGGACAGGACGAACGTGTATGTCGTGTTCTGCTGCATCGTGATGTTGCGATCAGCGCCGCTCGGTGCGTCGTTCACCGGGTTGACGTTGATCGTCATCAGTTTGGCAGAGACATCCGTATCGACGCCGCCATTGGCCGTGCCGCCGGCGTCCTGAACCTGGAAGCCGAAGCTGGCGTAGGCCGTGCCGCTGGCATTCGCAGCACCGAGGAACGTCAGGCGTCCAGCCGCGATGTCGCTGACCTGGACGATCTGGCCGACGCCTACGCTCAGGCCATTCAATTGCAGCGAGCCGGCCAGCGGGACCGAGGCGATGCGAACGGCCGCGAACGTGTTGGCCGGCGTGTCGCTCGGATCGGTGAAGCCGAAGTCGCTGGCTGCGAAGGTGAAGGCCTGATCTTCGTTGGCGTTGACGGTCTTCGCCGTGCCGAGCGGAGCATCGTTGACGGGCGTGACGGTGAGGGTCAGCGTGTGGGCATTGGCCGCCGACTCCAGGTCCACGCTGTTGTTGGCCGTGCCGCCGGTGTCTTGCACCTGGAAGGTGAAGCTGGCCGAGGCCGTGCTGTTGAGAGCCGGCGTAAACTTGACCAGGCCGCCCGTGAAGTCGCTAACCGGGATCAACTGGCCTGTCGTAACGGGCTGGCCGCCATCGGTCAGCGTGCCAGCGGCTGCGGAGGGCAGCGTGGTGACCTTTACCGCCGCCAGGGCGTCCGGCGGATTATCGAGCGGGCTGTCGCTGAAGCCGAAGCTGCCGGTCGTGAAGACGTAGGCGTTGTCTTCCGGCGTGCTGACCGTGTTGTTGGCGCCGCTGGGGGCATGATGGACGATCGCCGTCGGGCTGAGGGCGAACGTCATCGTCCGCGGCGTCGCGTCGAGATCGATGCCGCCGTTGGCCGTGCCGCCGTTGTCTTGCACCTGGAAGGTGAAGCTGGCGCTGGTGCCGCTGGTCGGGGCCGTATAGACCAGGTTGGCCAGGCTGAGGACCTGGACAGTCTGGCCCGCTACGACGGCCGTGCCGGCGAGATTGAGCGTGCCGCTCGTCGGCAGCGTGGTGATCTTCACCGCCAGGAAGGCGTTGGCCGGGTTGTCGCTCGGATCGCTGAAGTTAAAGTCGCCGGCGGCGAACGTGTAGTTCGAGCTGGACGGCGAGGCGCCGCCCGTGCTGAGCTGCAGGCCGATCGTGCGGCCAGCGCCCACCGGAGCGTCGTTGACGCTGTTGACGTTGACGACGATCGACCTGGCGGTCGGATCCAGATCGATGCCGCCATTGGCCGTGCCGCCATCGTCCTTCACCTGGAAGGTGAAGCTGGCAGCCGGAGTGCCGCTGGTATTAACGGCCGGCAGGAACTGCAAGCGGCCGGCGGTAATGTCGCTCAGCGGAACCAACTGGCCGGCCCCGACGGGCACGCCGCCATTGGTCAGCCGGCCGGAGGAGGGCAGCGTGGTGATCAGGACCGAGGCAAAGTTGTTGGCCGGCGAGTCGCTGGCGTCATTGAAGCCGAAGTCGCCGCTGGCCAGCGTGTAGGCCGCGTCCTCGTTGATAGTGAGGGCCTTGCCCGTGCCGACCGGAGCGTCGTTGACGGCGGTGACGGTGAACGCCAGGGTGTTGGGCGACAGGTCGAGGTCGCTGCCGGTCGAGCTGGTGCCCGCCAGGCCGTCATCCTTCACCTGGAAGGTGAAGTTGGCGCCGGCCGTGCTGTTGGCCGCCGGGGTGAAGGTGAACTTGCCGGTGGTGATGTCGGTGACCGGGATGAACTGGCCAACCGCGACGGCCGCGCCATTGTCACGCAGCGTGCCGCTGGAGGGCAGCGTGGCGATGCGGACGGCGACGAAGTTGTCCGGCGGATTGTCGGCATCGCTATAGCCGAAGTCGCTGAACTGCAGGGCGTAGCTGGTGTCTTCCAGCGTGCCGATGGACTTGTCGGCGCCGCTGGGAGCCACGTGGGCCGGCCGGACCGCCACGTTGATCGTGATCTGGTTGGAAGCGACCGCCAGATCGACGCCGCCATTGGCCGTGCCGCCATCGTCCTTCGCTTGGAAGGTGAAGCTGTCGTACGGCGTGCCGGAGGCTCCGAGGGCCGGCGTGAACCGCAAGCCGGTGAGGCTGGCCGATGGGATGAGCTGGCCGACCGTGACCGGAGTGCCGTTGAACGTCAGCGTGCCATTGGCCGGCAGCGAAGCGATCTTGATCGCCGCCAGGCTGTTGGCCGGTGAATCGTTCGAATCGCTGATCGGGAAGTCGAACGAGCTGAAGACGTACGCCGTGTCGGGCGCGGTATTGACCACGCGGTCGTTGCCGACCGGGGCATCGTTGACCGCCGTGACGCCGATCGCCATGGTGTTGGGCGACTGGTCGAGGTCAATGCCGCCGCCCGACGTGCCGCCGTTGTCTTGCACCTGGAAGGTGAAGCTGGTGTACGGCGAGCTGTTGGCATTGGCGGCCGGCAGGAAGCGGAAGTTGCCGGCGGTGATATCGCTGGCCGGGATGAACTGGCCGGCGAAGACCGCGATGCCGTTGTTGATCAGCGTGCCCTTGGCGGGCAGCGCGGTGACGCGGACGGCATTCAGCGTATTGGCCGGACTATCGAGCGAGTCGGTCAGCGGGAAGTTGGCCAGCGTAAAGGCATAGGCCGTGTCTTCCAGTGTGCTGACCGCGCCGTCGGCGCCCGCCGGCGGGTTGTTGACCGGCGTGATGTTGATCGTCAGCGTGTTGGCTGAGCCGTCGAGATCGACGCTGCCGGCCACCGACGTGCCGCCGTCGTCTTGCACCTGGAAGGTGAAGCTGGCCGCGGCGTTGACTCCCACGGCCGGGGCGAAGACCAGCTTGCCGCTGGCGATGTCGCTGGCCGAGACGGATTGGCCGGCCGCGACCGCCACGCCGTTGTCGAACAAGGCGCCCTGCGAGGCCGAGGGGAGCGTGGTGATCTTCACGGCCAGCAGGTTGTTGGCCGGGGTGTCATTCGGATCGCTGAAGCCGAAGTCGGTCGTCTGAATCGTGTAAATCGCGCCTTCCGCCGTGCTGACCGAGTTGTTGGCGCCGGCCGGGGCGTGATTGAGCTGTCCATTGTTCGAGGAATTGACAATGTTCAGGGTGATCGTCGCCGAGGCGCTCTTATCGGCGTCGCTATTGGCCGTGCCGCCATCGTCCTGCAACTGGAAGTTGAAGGTGGCACTGCCGGTGTTGGCTGGCGCCGCATACTTCAGTTGAGCCAGGCTGGCCGCCGGGATCGACTGGTTGGCCGTCACCGCGACGCCGTTGAACGTCAGGCTGCCGCTGCCTGGAGTCGTCAGGATGATGACGTTCAGCAGGTGGTTGGCCGGCGTATCGCTGGGATCGCCCATGACGAAGTCGGCCGCGCCAAACGTGTAGGTGGTGCTCTTGACCACGTTCACGGCCTCGGCCGTGGCGGTCGGGGCGTCGTTCACGCTGGTGACATTGACCTGGATGATGTTCGGCGTCGGATCGAGATCGATGCCGCCGTTGGCCGTCAAGCCGGTATCCTGCACCTGGAACGTAAACGTCGAGTAGGCGGCTGTTGGCGTTGGCGGTCGGATGGAACTTCAAGAGGCCGTTGCTGATGTCGCTCTGCGAGACGAACTGACCCGCCGTCACGGCGACGCCGTTATCGAGCAGCGTGCCGGTGGCCGGCAGGCTAGCGATCTTCACCGCGAAGAGGCTGTTGACCGGGCTGTCGCTGGTGTCGCTGAAGCCGAAGTCACTCGTCTGGAACGAGTAGTCGGTGTCTTCCACCGTGGTGACGGCCTTGTCGGCGCCGCTGGGGGCGTCGTTGACCGCCGTGACGTTGACGGTGATCGTCTTGGCACTGGAATCCAGATCGACGCCGCCATTGGCCGTGCCGCCGTCGTCCTGCACCTGGAAGGTGAAGGTGGTGACCGGGGCGCCGCTCTGGTTGAGCGGCGAGGCGTAGCGGAAGTTGCCGCTGGCGATGTCGCTGGCGGCGATGAACTGGCCGGCGACGACGCTCGTGCCGTTCAAGCTGAGCGTGCCGGTCGCCGGCAGCGCCGCGACCTTGACCGCCCGCAGGTTATTGCCCTGAGCGTCGCTGACGATCGGGAAGTCGCTGAGCTGGAAGCGGTAGGCCACGTCTTCCAGGGCGTTGACCGTTCGATTGGCGCCGGTCGGGGCCGTGTTGGTGAGGCCCGAGACGTTGAACGTGATTGTATGGGCCGTCGGATCCAGATCGACGCCGCCATTGGCCGTGCCGCCGTTGTCCTGGGCCTGGAAGCTGAAGGTGGCCAGTGGCGAGCCGGACTGGCCGGCCGGCGGGACGAACTGGAACTGGCCCGCGGTCATCGCGCCGACCGAGATCGACTGGCCGATACCGACCGCCACACCGTTCAGGGTCAGCGTGCCAGTGCCGGAGGCCGGCAGCGAGACGATCCGCAGGGCGGCCAGCGTGGCGCCGCCGTCAGCCGTATCGGTGACCGGGAAGTCGGACGAGCTGAACGTGTAGTTCGTGTTCAGCGACGTTGTCAGCGTGCGATCGGCGCCGCTGGGAGCGTCGTTGACCGCGGTGACGTTGAACGTCAGCGTGTTGGGCGAGCCATCCAGATCGACGCCGCCGTTGGCCGTGCCGCCGTCGTCCTGGACCTGGAAGGTGAGGCTGGCCAGGTTGTTGCCGTTGGCATTGGCCGGGCTGCTATAGGTGAGCTGGCCGCCGCCGATGGCGTTGGCTGAAATGACCTGGTTAATGACGACCGCCGCGCCGTTGAGCCGGAGCGTGCCAAGGGCCGGCAGCGTGCCGATCTTGACGTTCAGCAGGTTGTTCGGGCCGCTGGGCGCTGGATCATTCGGATCGGTGAAGCCGAAGTCGGCGATCTGGACCGTGTAGGTCACGTCTTCCAGGGCCGTGGCCGCCTTGTCGGTGCCGGCCGGGGCATGGTTCACCGTCTGCTGCCCGAAGACGTTGATCGCCATCGTCCGGATGGTCGGATCGGTGTCGATGCCGCCACTGGCCGTGCCGCCGTTGTCTTGCACCTGGAAGGTGAAGTTGGCAGAGCCAGCGGCGCCGCCAGCCGTATAGACCAGCTTGCCGGTCGTCAGGTCATTGAGCGAGACCGTCGAGCCGCCGCTGACCGGCGTGCCGTTATCGAGCAGTGTGCCGCCGCCGAGCGAGACCGCGACGATCTTGACGTTGGCCAGCGTGTTGGCCGGGTTGTCGTTGGAATCGCTCAGCGCGAAGTCGGCCAGGCCGAACGTATGGCTGGAACTGGTCTGGACGCTGAACGAGCCGTTGGCGCCGATGGGCGCGTCGTTGACCGCCGTGACGCTAAACGACATCGTGTTCGCCTGCTGATCCAGGTCCTGGCCGCCGTTGGCCGTGCCGCCGTCGTCCTTCACCTGGAACGTGAAGCTGGCATAGCCCGTGCCGCTGGCATTGGCGGCGGGCACGAACTTCAGGTTGCCCAGGTTCAGGTCGGCCAGCGGGATGAACTGGCCGGCGACGACCGGCGAGCCGCTCAAGGTCAGCGTGCCGCGAGCGGGCAGCGTGGTGATCCGAACGGTGATGAAGCTGTTGGCCGGGCTGTCCTGCGAATCGGTGAAGCCGAAGTCGGCTGAGGCGATCGTGCGGACGGTGTCCTCGTTGAACGTAAAGGTGTTGTCCGCTCCGTCCGGTGCATGGCTCTGGATCGACACATTGATCGTGATCGTATTGGGCGATGGATCCAGATCGATGCCGCCATTGAGCGTGCCGCCGGTGTCCTTCACCTGGAAGCCAAAGCTGGCGTAGTTGTTGCCCGAATCGCCTGGATTCGGCGTGAACACCAGCTTATTGCTCGTGATGTCGGCCAGCGGGATCAATTGGCCGGCCTGCACCGGCGAGCCGTTGTCGGTCAGCGTGCCCTTGGTCGGCGTCGAGCTGATAACGACGGCCGTCAGCGTGTTGGCCGGATTGTCATTCGTATCGCTCAGGCTGAAGTCGGTCTGAGCGAAGGTGTAAGCGGCGTTGCCACCACTGGCCTGGATGGTGACCGTCTTATCGGCGCCAGCCGGGGCATCGTTGACCGAGGTCACGTTGACGGTCATCGTGCTCGCCGGCAAGGCGGAGAGGTCATTGCCACTGTTGGCCGTGCCGCCATCGTCCTGCACCTGGAAGGTGAAGGTGCTGACCGGCGTGCCGAACTGGTTGGCCGGACCGGTGTAAGTCAACTTGCCCGTGGCGATATCGACGAACGGGATGAACTGGTTGAGGGTCACGGCAGTGCCGTTGTCCTTCAGCGTGCCGCTGCCGGGCAGCGAGGCGACCTTCACGGCCAGCAGGTTGTTCGGCCCATTCGGCGTCGCGTCATTCGGGTCGCTGAACGGGAAGTCGCTGACCTTGAAGGCATAGGCCACGTCTTCCGAGGCGGTGACCGACGAGGGGCCCGTGACCGGAGCGTGGTTGACGAACGTGCTGCTGATGTGCAGCGAGATTGTCTTCTGCGAAGGATCGAGATCGACGCCGCTATTGGCGGTGCCGCCGTTGTCCTGGACCTGGAAGTTCAGCGTCAAATCGACGTTGGCGGCCGGGGACGTATAGACCAGGCGATTGGCGTTAATGTCGCTGGCCGCGACGAACGTGCCGGCCCCGACCGGACCGGCATTCGGGCCGCCGACGATCGTCAGCGTGCCACTGGTCGGCAGCGAGTTGACCAGCACTGCATTCAGCGAGTTCTGCGGAGCATCATTGCTGTCGCTGAAGCCGAAGTCGCTGGCCGTGATCGTCCGGCTGGCGCTCTGGACCATGGTGATGGTCTTGCTCGTGCCGCTCGGCGCGTCGTTGACACTGGTGACGTTGAGCGTCATCAGCTTGGGCGAGGGATCGGTGTCGGCGCCGCCATTGGCGATGCCGCCGCTATCCTGGACCTGGAAGCGGAAGCTGGCATAGGGCGAGCCATTGGCGTTCGCCGCCGGGGTGAAGACGAGCTGATTGGCGGCGATCGCGGAGACCGGGACCGAATCGCCCGCCGCCACGGCCACGCCGTTGTTGGTCAGGGAGCCATTGGCCGGCAGACTGGTGACCCGCACCGACTGAATCACGTTCGGCAGTACGGAGCTGGGCGGCGAGGCGTCGCTGAGGTCACTGAAGCCGAAGTCGGCCACGGCGAAGGTGAGCGCGCGGTCTTCGAGCATCGTCAACGTGTTGTTGGCGCCGGTCGGGGCGTCGTTGACCGGCGTGACGTTGACCGTCATCGACTTGGGCGACGGATCGACATCCGCGCCGCCATTGGCCGTGCCGCCGGTGTCTTGCACCTGGAAGGTGAAGCTGGCATAGGCCGGGCCATTGGCGTTGGTGGCCGGCGCGAAGCGGAAGTTGCCGCTGGTGATCGCGGCCAGCGAGGCAAACGCGGTCCCCGCGGTGACCTGGGCCTGCGTCACGGTAATGCCGTTGATGCTCAGCGTGCCGGCGGCCGGCAGCGAGCTGATGCGGACGCCCTTGAAATTGTCGGGCGTGGCGTCACTGGGATCGCTGAAGCCGAAGTCGGCCTGGCGAACTGGTAGGAGATGTCTTCCAGCGTGGTGACGGTGTTGGTCGCGCCCACGGGGGCGTCGTTCACGCTGGTGACGTTGATCGTGATCGTATTGGGAGTCACCGACAGATCGATGCCGCCGTTGAGCGTGCCGCCGTTGTCTTGCACCTGGAAGGTGAAGCTGGAGAGCGGCGAGCCGTTGACGTTGGCATTGGGGACGAACTGGAGGTTGCCTCCGGTTAGATCGCTGACGTCGATGAACTGGCCGACGCCCACCGGCTGGCCGCTCAATGTGAGCGTGCCACCCGAGGGCAACGAGTCGATTCGCACTGCCAGAAGCGTGTTGGCCGGCGTATCGCTCAGGTCCTGGAAGCCCCAGTTGCCCGTGCCGAACGTGAAGGCGGTGTCTTCGTTCGTCGAGATCGAGCCGTTGGCGCCAATCGGAGCATGGTTCACCGCGCCGATGTTGATCGTCATCGTGGCGGTGGCCGAGAGATCGACGCTGCCGGCGATGGCGGTGCCACCGTTGTCCTGGACGGCGAAGCTGAATGTGGTCGAGGCGGTGCTGTTGGCGAGCGGCTGGTATTTCAGCAGGCCGTTGTTGATGTCGGTGACCGAGACGAACTGGCCAGTGGTCACGTTGGCGCCGTTGTCGGTCAGAACGCCGGCGCCGGGCAATGAGACAATCTTCACCGCCAGCAGGCTGTTGGCCGGGTTGTCGTTCGGGTCGCTGAACGGGAAGTCTGAAGCATGGAATGTAAACGCCTGATTTTCAAAGGCGTTGACGCTGGCGGTGCTGGTTGAGGGTTGTTTGTTCGCGATCGCAGTGACGTTGAACGTCGCCGTCTTGGCTGACGTATCAAGATCGACCCCGCCGCTGGCCGTGCCGCCGTTGTCCTGAACACGGAAAGTAAAGCTCGAGAAGTTATTCCCGTTCTGGCCGGCAGTCGGCGTGTACCGCAGCTTGCCGCCCGCGATGTCGGAAGCCAGGACGAACTGGCCAGCAGTAACCGCGACGTTCGTCGTGCCGTTGAACAGCGTCAAGCTATTGGACGGAGTCGGCAGCGAGTCGATCCGCACCGCGAGGAACGAGTTTCCGTTGGGAGCGTCGTTCGGGTCGCTGAAGCCGAAGTCGTTCGTGCTGAACGTGTAGGTGGTGTTCTGAGCGACGAACAGCGACGGGTTGCCGCCCACTGGGGCGTCGTTGACGCTGGTGACGTTGACCGTCAGGGTCGCCACGCCGGTGTCGAGATCGACGCCGCCGTTAGCCGTGCCGCCGTTGTCCTGAACCTGGAACGTGAAGCTGCTGTAGGCCGCGCCGTTGGCGTTGGCCACCGGCTGGAAGACAAGCAGGTTGTTGGCCAGATCGGTCGTGGAGACCAGCTGCCCGATACCAACCGGGCTGCCGCCGAACAGCAGCGTGCCGCGAGCAGGCAGCGAGGCGATGCGAATGGCCGCCAGCGTGTTGGCCGGCGTGTCGTGCGTATCGGTCAGCGGGAAGTCGGAGGCGTGCAACGTGATCGCGGTGTCTTCGAGCGTGGTGACCGTTTTGTTCTGGCCGACCGAGAAATCGTTGACCGGCGTGACGGTCATCGTGATCGTCTTGGCCGTCGAATCGGTATCCTGGCCGCCATTGGCCGTGCCGCCGTTGTCCTGCACCTTGAAGCCGAAGGTGGCCGTGCCGCTCTGGTCGGCCGCCGGGACGAACCGCAGCGAGCCATTGTTGATGGCGGCGATGCTGACGGGAGTCGTCGTCGTCACGGGGCTGGCGCCATTCAGTAGCGTGCCGACAGCAGCCGACGGCAGCGAAGTGAAGAACACCGCGTTGAGCGTGTTAGCCGGGTTGTCGCTGGGATCGGCAAAGCCGAAGTCGCCCGCATTGAACGTGTAGGCGTTGTCTTCCGGCGTGGTGATGCTCTTGGGCGCGCCAGTCGGGGCGTCGTTCACGCTCGTGACGTTGACGACCATCGTGTTGGGCGACGGATCCAGATCGATGCCGCCGTTGTTGGTCGTGCCGTTGTCCTGCACCTGGAAGGTGAAGTTGGCGTACGGCAAGCCGTTGGCGTTGGCCGCGCCTTGGAACGTCAGCCGGCCCAGATCGATATCGCTCTTGAGGACAAACGCGCCCGTGCCGACCGGCGTGCCGTTGTTCGACAGCGTGCCGACCAGCGGCAGCGTGGTGATCCGCACGGCCAGGAAGCTGTCGGCCGGCGAATCGCTCGGATCGCTGAAGCCGAAGTCGGTGGCCTGGAAGGTGTAGGCTACGTCTTCGGAGGTGCTGACGGTCTTGTCGGCGCCGCTGGGCGGATCGTTGACCGCCGTGACGTTGACGGTGACCAGATTTGAGCCGACCGACAGATCGACGCCGCCCGCGGCGGTGCCGCCGTCGTCCTGGACCTGGAAGCGGAAGCTGGCCAGGTTATTGCTGCTGAGGTTGGCCGGAGGCGCGAACCGCAGGTTGCCCAGGGCAATGTCGCTGGCCGAGACGGCGTCTTGCACGTTCACGGTATTGCCGTTGAGCGTCAGCCGGCCCGTGGCCGGGAGCTGCGTGATCTTCACCGCCCGCAGGCTATTCGGCGGGACGGAGCTCGGCGGCTGCGTGTCGCTCGGGTCATTAAAGCCGAAGTCCGAGGTGGCAAAGACGTAGGCCACGTCCTCGCGGGTGCTGACGGTCTTGTCGGCGGCGGTCGGAGCGTCATTGACCGCATTGACGCTGATGCTCAGCGTCTTGGCGGTCGGATCCAGATCGATGCCGCCGGTGAGCGTGCCGCCGGTGTCCTTCACCTGGAACGTGAAGGCCCCGAGGTTCGAGCCGTTGGCGTTGGTGGCCGGCGTATAGACCAGCTTGCCCGCGTCGAGGTCGGTCTTGAGGACAAAGAACCCGGCGGTAACCATCGCTTGCGTGATCGGGCCCACGCCGGTGACCGACAGCGTGCCGCTGGCGGGCAGCGACGAGATCTTGACCGACAGGAAGTCGTTGGCCGGCGTATCGTTCAGGTCGCTGAAGCCGAAGTCGGCCGAATTCACCGTGTAGGGGATGTCTTCATTGGTCAGGGCGGACTGGCTGGTGCCCTGCGGCGCGTCGTTGACGCTGGCCACGCTGATCGTCATCGTGCCCAGCGCGATCGACGTATCGACGCCGCCGTTGGTGATGCCGCCGTTGTCCTGCACGCGGAACGTGAAGGTGGCGCTGCCGTTGGCGTTGGCGGCCGGCACGAACTTCAGCCCATTGCCGGCGATCGCCGCCGCCGAGATCGTCGAGCCCGTGGTGACCGCGTTGCCGTTGAGCATCAGGGTGCCCAAGGCCGGCGACGGCACCGAATTAATCAGCACGTTGGCCAGGCTGTTGCTATTGGGCGCATCGGTCGGATCGAACGTGGTCAGGGTGCCCGAGGCAAAGTCGGTCGTATGGATGGTGACCGCCGTCTCTTCGTTCGTCGAGACGGTGCTGTTCAGTCCCAGCGGCGGATCGTTGACTGGCGTGACGTTGAGCGTCATCAGCCGGGCGCTCGCGTCCAGATCGAGGCCGCCACTCAGCGTGCCGCCGTCGTCCTTCACCTGGAAGGTGAACGTGGCGTACGGCGAGCCGCTGCCATTGGCGGCGGGCGTGAACTTCAGCCGGCCGGCCGCGATGTCGCTGGCCAGGATGAAGGCGCCCGTATTGACGGCCGTGTCGGTGGTGCCGTTGTTGAAGGTCAGCGAGCCGGCCGTGGCCAGCGTGGTGATCTTCACTGACAGGAACTGGTTGTTGGGATTGTCATGCGGATCGGTGAAGCCGAAGTCGGCCTTGCTGAACACATAGCTGCCGTCTTCCAGCAACGTGGTGCCGAGGGTCGGGTTGATGGTGTTCGGCGTGCCGATCGGCGCGTCGTTGACCGCGGCGATCGTAATCGTCACGCTCTTGGCCGTCGGGTCCAGATCGACGCCGCCGTTGGCCGTGCCGCCGGTGTCTTGCACCTGGAAGCCGACGGTGAACGTGCCCGCCTGATCGGCGGCCGGTGTATAGACCAGCGTGCTGAGGCTGGCGGCGGGGATGAACTGGCCGACCGAGACCGGCGTGGCCGGGCTGGTGCCGAGGGTCAGCGTGCCGCTGGCCGGAAGCGCCGTGATCTTCACGGCATTCAGCGTGTTGGCCGGCGAGTCGCTGGAATCGGTCAGCGTAAAGTCGGCCGCGGCGAACGTGATGCCCTGGTCTTCGTTGGCCGCCTTGTTGAAGTTGGCGCCCGTCGGGGCATCGTTCACCGACAGCAGGTTGATCGCCAGGGTATTGGGCGACTGATCCAGATCAACGCCGCCCAAGGCGATGCCGCCGTCGTCTTGCACCTGGAAGGTGAAGCTGGTGAATGGCGAGCCGTTCAGGTTGGCCGTGGTCTGCACGAACTTGAACAGGCCGTTGGTGATGTCGTTCACCGGAATGAACTGGCCCTGCGTGACGTTGACGCCCCGATTGGTCAGCGACCCGCCCGAGGGCAGCGTGGTGACCTTCACGGCCTTCAGATTGTTGGCCGGATTGTCGAGCGGATCGGTGAAGCCGAGGTCGGCCGTCGAAATCACATACGGCGCGTCTTCCAGGCCCACGGCCGCATTCGCGCCGATGTGATCGGTGCCGGCCGGAGCATTGTTCGGCACGTTGATGACCTTCAACGTATAAGTTGCGGGCGCCGACAAATCGCTGCCGCCGCTGGCCGTGCCGCCGTCGTCTTGGACCTGGAACGTAAACGTCGCGTCGCTGACGGGGAAGCTATTGGCCGCCAAAAACTGCAGCTTGCCAGCCGTGAAGTCGGCCAGCGTAATGGTTTTCGGCGTGGTAATCGGCGTGCCGCTGAACGTCAGCGTGCCCGCCGGCGTCGTTCCCGCATTGAACGACAGAATGGTTACCGTCAATACGTTGTTGGGCGCCGCGGCGTCGCTGGGGTCCGTGAACGGGAAGTCCGTGGCGGCGAATGTCGTCGTGGTGTTTCGGACGACCGTCTGGGTCTTGTCGGCGGTTGCCGGAGCGTCGTTGACGGAGGTCACGTTCACCGTGACGGTCTTCGCCGTCGGATCGAGGTCAATGCCGCCGTTGGCCGTGCCGCCGTCGTCCTGGGCCTGGAACGTGAAGCTGCTGTAGCCCGCGCCGTTGGCGTTGGCCGCCGGGTGGAACCGCAGGGTTGCGATGTCAGCGGCCTGGATCACCTGGCCCACCGTAACGGCGACCGTGTTGGCGCCGATCACCTGTAGCAGCGTGCCATTGGTGGGCAGCGTGGCGATCTTCACCGCCCGCAGATTGTTGCTATTGGGCGCATCGGTCGGATCAAACGTCGTCGCGGTGGCCGAGGCAAAGTCGGTCGCCGCAAACGTGTAGTCTGTGTCTTCGTTGGTCGTCACCGCGCTGGTGCGGCCCACCGGTGGATCGTTGACCGCCGTGATGTTGAACGTCAGGGCCCGGGCGGTGGCGTCGGTGTCGGCTCCGCCATTGGCCGTGCCGCCGCCGTCCTTGACCTTGAAGGTGAGCTGCGAGGCCGCAGCGCCGTTGGCGTTGGCAGCCGGCGTGAACGTGACCAGGTGGTTGGTGAAGTCGGACACCGCGATGGTGGCGCCGATGCTGACCGGGTTGCCGCCGTTACGCAGCGTGCCGCTGGTCGGCAGCGTGGTAATGATCACGGCCGACAGCGTATTGGGAGCCACGGAGCTCGGTGGGATCGTGTCGCTTGGGTCGGTGAAGCCGAAGTCCGACGCGTTAATCGTGTAGGCCGTGTCTTCGCTGGTCGTGACCGCATTAGGCGTACCGACCGGCGCGTCGTTCACGGCGTTGACCACGATGGTCGCGGTGTTCGGCGTGACCGACAGATCGACGCCACCACTGCCCGTACCGCCGTCGTCCTGCACCTGGAAGTTGAACGTGGAGAGCGGCGTGCCGTTGACGTTGGCGCTCGGCGTGAACACCAGCTTGTTGCCCGTGATGTCGGCGACCGGGATGAACTGGCCGATCGAGACGGCCGCGCCGTTGTCCTTCAGCGTGCCGCCGGTGGGCAGCGTCGTGATCTTCACCGCTTTGAGGTTGTTGGGCGGCGTGTTGCTGGGATCAAACGTCGCCGGGACCAGCGAGGCGAAGTCGCCCGTGCTGAAGGTATAGCCCGTGTCTTCGTTGGTCGCCACCGTCGAATCGCGGCCGACCGGAGCGCCGTTGATCTGGTTGACGTTCAGCTCGACCGTGTTCGGCGTGACCGACAGATTGGCCCCGCCATTGGCCGTGCCGCCGTTGTCTTGCACCTGGAAGGTGAAGCTGGCCAGCGGGTTGGGGTTGCCGAACCCGCCCAGCGGCGGCGTGTAAGTGAGCTGGTGGTTGATGATCTGGTCGATCGAGATGAGCTGGCCCACCGTCACCGGCGTGCCGCTCAGCCGCAAGTTGCCCAGCGGCAGCGAATCAATCTTCACGTTCTGAAGCGTGTTCGGCGAGACGGAGCTCGGCGGAATGGTGTCGCTCGGATCGCTGAACGGGAAGTCGGTCGGCGTGAAGGTATAGGTCGAGTTGGTGACCATCACGATCGGGTTGCCGTTGGCATTCGAGCGATCGGCGCTGGTCGGGGCGTCGTTGACCGGCGTGACGTTGAACGTGAAGGCGTTGCCGCTCGACAGATCGATGCCGCCGGCGACCGTGCCGCCGTCGTCCTTCACCTGGAACGTGAAGCTGCCGTCCGGCGAACCGTTGGTGTTGGCCACCGGGGCAAACACCAGCCGGCCGGCGATGATGTCGCTCACCGCGATCAGGTCATTCACGCTCACCGGGTTGTTGTTCAGCGTCAGGCTGCCGGCGGCCGGCAGCGGCAGCGACGTGATCTTCACGGCGATAAAGGCGTTGGTCGGGTTGGTGTCATTCGGATCGCTGTAGCCGAAGTCGGACTGCTGCAGCGTCACGCGGCCGTCTTCCAGGAGCGTGAAGGTCTTGTCGGCGCCGCGCGGAGCATCATTGACCGAGCCCACGTTGACCGTGACCGTATTGGCATTGGCCGCCGTGTCCACGCCACCATTGGCCGTACCGCCGTTGTCCTGCACGCGGAAGATGAAGTTGGCGTAGTTCAGGCCGAACTGATTGGCGTCCGGGGTGAACTGCAGGTTGCCGCCCGCGATGTCGCTGGCCGCCACGATCTGGTTGGCGACCACCGGCGAGCCGTTGAGGCGCAGCGTCCCGGCGCCCGGCAGGCTCAAGATCGTGATCGAGGCCAGCGTGTTGGCCGGATTGTCGAGCGGGTCGGTGATCGGGAAGTCCGTCGTATGGAACGTGTACGCCACGTCCTCGCCCGTATTCACCGTGACGTTCGTGCCGACGAGTTGATCGTTGACCGGCGTCACGCTCAGCGTGACGGTCTTGGGCGTTGGATCCAGATCGGCGCCGCCATTGGCCGTGCCGCCGTTGTCCTGCACCTGGAAGGTCAGGCTGCTGTACGGCGAGCCATTGGCGTTGGCCGTCGGCGTGAACTTGAGCTGGCCGCCGCTGATGGCGCTGGCCTGAATGACCGCGCCCGCGTTGACTGTCGTGGCGCCCAGGGTCAGCGTGCCCCCCGTGGGCAGCGTCGTGATCTTCACCGCCAGGAGCGTGTTGGGCTGGACCGAGCTGGGCGGATTGGTGTCATTGGGATCGAAGACGCTCGAGTTGGTCGAGGCGAAGTCGGCCAGGGTGAATGTGTAGGCATGGTCTTCGAGCAGCGTGGTCGCGCTATTGCTGCCCGTCGGCGGGTCGTTGACCGGCGTGACGTAGATCGAAGCCGTCTTGGCCGTCGGATCGAGGTCGATGCCGCCATTGGCCGTGCCGCCGTCGTCCTGGACCTTGAAGGTGAACGTGGCCAGCGGCGTGGTGGCCGTGGAATTGGCGTTGAGAGCCGGCGTGAACCGCAGGAAGGCCAGGTCAGCCGAGCTGATGAACTGGCCGGCCGTGACGTTGCCCGGATTCGAAGCGCCCGCCGCCAGGAACAGCGTGCCGGCAGCCGCCGCGGGGAGCGTGACGATCTGGACAGCCGCCAGGGCGTTGGCCGGATTGTCGTTCGGGTCGTTGATCGGGAAGTCGTTGGCGGCCAGGGCCAGCGTATTGTCTTCCAGCGTCGTCTTCTGGAAGCTGACGCCAATGCTCGGGTCGTTGACCGGCTGGACGTTGATCGTCATCACGTGCGAGACGGTCGGCGCCTCCGTATCCGAGCCGCCCAGGGCCGTGCCGCCCGTGTCCTTCACGCGGAACGTGAAGCTGGTGAACGGCGTGGCACTGGCGTTGGGCGTGCCGAGGAAGCGGAAGTTGCCCGCCGTCATGTCGCTGGCCGGGATGAACAGGCCCGGCGTAACGGCCGAGCCGTTGTAGGTCAGGCTGCCCAGCGACGGCAGGGTCACGACAAAGATCCCGGCCAGGCTGTCGGCCGGATTCGGGGCTTCATTCGGATCGGAGAACTGGACGTCGGTGGCGTGGATCGGCGAGGCCACGTCTTCTTGGGCCGTGGCCACGCTGTTGGCTCCGACCGGCGCGTGGTGCGGGCCGGTGGAGATGTTGATCGTAAGCGTGTTGACTGGTGAGGACGTATCGACGCCGAGATTGGCCGTGCCGCCGTTGTCTTGCACCGTAAAGGTAAAGGTGGCCGTTCCCGCGCTCGCCGGAGCGACGTACCTCAGATTGGCCGCTGGAACGCTCGCCGGGAACGCCGCGATGGGCGTGGTGCCATTCAGCAGCGTGCCGACGGAGGGCGCGGTCTGCACGATGACGTTCTGGATCGTGTTGGCCGCGATCGAGCTCGGCGGGCTGGCATCGTTCGGATCGCTGAAGCCGAAGTCGGTGATCGAGATCGTCGTGTTGATGATCGCCGAGGTCGTGCGATCGGCCGCCAACGGCTTGTCGTTCACCGGCTGCACGTTGATCGTCAGCGTCTTGGGCAGCGGATCCAGATCGACGCCGCCACCAGCCGTGCCGCCGTTGTCTTGCACCTGGAAGGTGAAGCGGGCGTAGGGCAAGCCGTTGGCATTGCCCGCCGGCTGGAAGGTGAGCGGGCCGCCAATGACGGTCAGCGTCGCCGGATCGATCGGGATAATCTGGCCCGGCGTCACGGCCACGTTATTCAGGAACATCGTGCCGTTAGCTGGCAGCGTCGTGAGCTTCACGCCGATGAAGCCATTGGCCGGACTGTCATTGGGATCGCTGAAGCCGAAATCCGCCGGCGAGAGCGTGAGGGTGATGTCCTCGTTGGTCGTCCGCTGGGCGGTCGTGCCCAGCGGCGCGTCGTTCACGCTGGTGACGTTGAACGTGATCGAGTTGGGCGTAACCGACAAGTTGTTGCTCGCCGCATTGTCTTCCACCTGGAAGCTGAAGCTGGTCAGCGGCGTGCCGCTGGAGTTGCCAGCCGGCGTGAACCGCAGGTTCGGAATGTTGGCCACGGTGATGAAGTCGCCCGCATTCACCGCGTTGCCGCCCACGGTCAACGTGCCGGTGGACGGCAGCGACGTGATCTTGAGGCGGCTGAACGTGTTGGGGGCCACCGAGCTGGGCGGGCTGGCGTCGTTGGTATCCACGAAGCCGAAGTCGGCCGCCGTGAAGTTGTACGACGCGTCCTCGCTCAGCGGGATCGTCTTGTCGGCGGCGAACGGATTATCCGGAACGGCCGTGACGTTGACGGTGATCGTCTTGGCCGTCGGATCGGTATCGACGCCATTGTTGGCCGTGCCGCCCGTGTCTTTCACCTTGAAGCCGAACTGAGCGTAGGTCGTGCCGTTGGCGTTGGCCGCGGGCTGGAACACGAGCTGATTGCCCGACAGCTCGCCGATGGTCACGATGTCGTTCACCGCCGCGGGGCTGCCGTTGTGCAGCAGCGTGCCGCTAGCCGGCAGCGACGTGATCGTGATCTGCTGCAGCGAGTTGGGCCCGATCGAGCTGGGCGGGCTGGTGTCGCTGGGATCAAACGCGTTCAGATTGGCCGAAGCGAAGTCGGTCGCACCAAACGTATAGTTGTTGTCTTCGTTGATCGTCACGGTCTTGGTGATACCGACCGGGGCGTCGTTGACCGGCGTGACGTTGATCGACATCGTCCGGGCGGTCGGATCCAGATCGACGCCGCCGTTGGCCGTGCCGCCATTGTCGCGGACCTTGAACGTGAAGCGGGCATAGTCGGTGCCGTTGGCGTTGGTGGTCGGCGTGAACTTCAGGCCGCCGCCGTTGATCGTCGCCAGTGAGACTTCCGTGCCCGGCAGAACGAAGTTGCCGCCCGACGTGAACGTGCCGGCCGACGGAATCGAGACGATCAGCACCGATTGCAGCGTGTTGGCCGGATTGTCGCTGGGGTCCTGGAAGCCGAAGTCGGCCGCGGCAAACGTATAGCCGCCGACGGCGTCTTCCAGCATGTTGACGCTCGTGCTCGGCTGATTCAGGGCTCCTTGGGGAGCATCGTTGACCGAGCTGATGTTGAACGTGATCGTGTGAGCCGTGGCCACCGGCTCCAGATCGACGCCGGCGTTGAGCGTGCCGCCGTTGTCCTTCACCTGGAAGGTGAAGTTGGCGTACGGCGTGCCGTTGGCGTTCGGGTTCGGCACGAACTTGAACTTGCTCAGATCGACATCGCTCGCCAGGATCAACTGGCCGGCCGTCACCGCAACGTCGCTGGTGCCGTTGAAGAAGGTCAGCGTGCCAGTGGTCGGCAGCGTGGTGATCCGCACGGCTTGCAGGGTGTTGGGAGCGACGGAGCTCGGCGGGACATTGTCCTGCGGATCGGTGAAGCCGAAGTCGCCGTTGCTGAACGTGTAGGTCGTGTCTTCGCGGCCTTGGATCGCCTTGCTCGTGCCGGCCGGAGCATCGTTGACCGGCGTGACGTTGATCGACATCGTCCGGGCCGTCGGATCCAGGTCCACGCCGCCATTGGTCGTGCCGCCCGTGTCTTGCACCTGGAACGTGAAGGTGGCTTTGGGCGTGGCCGCACTGGCGCTGTTGGTGTTGGCCGTCGGCGTAAATCTTAGCGCGCCGGCGTTGATATCGCTCAGCGAGATGAACTGGCCGGCCGTGACCGCCACGTTGTTGTTGGTCAGCGAGCCATTGGTCGGCAGCGTGGTGATCTTCACGGCCAACAGCGTATCGGCCGGGCCGACGCTGGCCGGTGGCGGCGTGTCGCTCGGATCGGTGAACCCGAAGTCGGTGGCGGCGAACACGTACGAGGCGTCTTCCAGCAGCGTGTTATCGAGCGCCGCGTTCACGGTATGGGGCGTGCCAGCCGGAGCATCGTTGACGATGTTCACGTTGAACGTGAAGTTGTTCGACGACTGATCGAGGATCACGCCGCCGTTGGCCGTGCTGCCGGTGTCTTCAACCTGGAACGTCATGGCGGCGTACGGAGCGCCGTGCTGGTTGCCGGTCGGGGCGAACCGCAGCCGGCCGGCCGCAATGTCGCTGGCCAGAATGAAGTCTCCCGTGCTGACCGCGACTTCGCTCGTCCCGTTGAAGCGAAGCAGCGCGCCGTTGGTCGGCAGCGCCGTGATCAGCACGCGGTTCAGCGTGTTGGCGGCCGTCGAGCTGGGCGGATTCTGGTCGTGCGTGTCGCTGAAGCCGAAGTCGGCCGTGGCGAACGTATAGCGGGCGTCTTCGTTGATCGTCGCGCTGCCGTCCGTGCCGGCCGGCTCATCGCTGACCGGCGTGACGTTCATTGTGAAGGTCTGAGCCGGACTCAGGTCGTTGCCGCCGAAGGCCGTGCCGCCGTTGTCCTGCACCTGGAAGCTGAACGTCGTGTACGGCAGGCCGTTGCCGTCGGAGGCCGGGATGAACTTCAACAGGCCGCCGTCGATGTCCGCCACGGGGACGAACTCACCGCCGCCGAGCGTCACGCCGTTGTCCTGCAGGAGGCCCTTGGCCGGAATCGACACAATGCGGACCGCATTGAGGCTGTTGGCCGGCGTGTCATTCTGATCAAACACGCTCGGCGTGGCCGAGGCAAAGTCGCCCCGGACGAACGTGTAACCCGTCGAATCTTCCAGAATGGTATGGCTGCCGCCGGCCAGCGCGGTCGGCGGATCGTTGACCGGGATCACGTCGAACGTCATCGAATTCGGGCTCTGATCCAGATCGACGCCGCCGGCGAGCGTCCCGCCGTCGTCCTTCACCTGGAAGGTGAAGAACGGATCGGCCGGCGTCGTGTTCAGGTTGTTGGCGTTGGCGCCCGGGAAATAAACCAGGCGGCCCGCCTGAATGTCCGTCGCCGGCACCAGGTCGCCGACATTCAGCGTCACGCCGTTGTTCTTCAGCGTCCCGCTGGTCGGCTGCGCCGAGATCCGCACCGCCAGGAAGTTGTTCGCCGGGTTGTCGTTCGGATCGGTGAACCCGAAGTCGTCGAGGGCAATCGTGCGGCCGCCGAGCTGATCTTCGAGCAGGCTCAGCGGCGCCGGGGTGTTGGTCCCGGCCGGCTCGTGGTTCGCCACGATGAGCCGGACGGTGATCGTGGCCTGCGCCGAGAGATCGACGCCGCTATTGAGCGTGCCGCCGTTGTCCTGCACCTGGAACTGGAAGTTGGTGTACGGATTGGCGGCGCCGTCGTTGACGATCGGCGTGTAGGTCACCAGACCACTGGAAATGTCGGCCGTCGAGACCGGCGGGCTGGCGTTGGTGATGGTGACGCCATTGTCCTGGATCGTTCCTTTGAAGCCGACCGGCAGCGTGAACTTGACCGCCTGGAAGGCGTTCGGCGGCAAATCCACCGGATCGCTGAACGTGAAGTCGCTGATGAGGAAGGTGTAAGAGAACGGGCTGGTCGGCGTGTTCTGAGCCGCGATGATCGTGCTTGGCCCGGTCACCGGCGGATCGTTGATGTCCGTCCGATTGAGCGTGATCGCCGTTGCAGCGTCGGCCGCAACCGTCGAGTTGTTCACCACGCCGATGCCGATCTTCACATTCGGGAACGTGGTCACGTTGCCCGCACCCGTCGTCACCGGCTGATTGACGGTCAGCGAGCCGCTGGCGTTGATATCGACGTTGCCGTTAACCGTCGTGACGCCGTTGGTGCCCAGCACCGAGCCGATGATCAGCGGGGCGTTGTCCGCCGGCGTGGTGCGGTTGGTGAAGGTCAGATCGCCGCCCGCCGACAGGTTGGCCGCCAACGTACCGACGTTGTTCGTCACCGTTTCCGCATTGGAGACGAGGTTCGACAGCCGGAACGTGCCGGAGCCTTGCAGCCGCAGATTCGTCGCCACGATGCCCGAGCCCGCGGCTTCGCTGACGCCGCCGGCCGTGGCGTTAAGATCGACCGTGCCCGTGGTCGTGATCTGCTGGCCCGTGCCGGTGCCGATCGCCAGCGTGCCGCCCGTTTGCAGCGTGACGTTCGCAGTGCCCGCGCTAATGCCGGTGGCCAGGGCGACCGTGTTGATCGTCAGGCCGTCGGCGTCGCGGTAGTTGATCGCGCCGGTCGTGTTGGCGGCCAGGTTGGCGAAGTTATTGCCGCTGTTATTCAGCGTGAACGGCCCGGCCCCTTGCAGCACGAGCTGACTGCCGGTGATCGACTTAGCGGGGTTCGGTTGGGTGACCGGACCCGCCGCGTTGATGTTAAGGTTATTTGTGCCTCCCGTCACGTTGTCGTTGAACGTAATCGCACCGGTCACGGCCGTCGTGGTGGTGAGCAACGTGCTGCTGGCCAGCGTAACCGCGTCGCCATAGGTCTGAGCGCCAGTGGTGGTGATCGTGCCGCCGCTGATGGTGGTCGTTCCGCCGCTGTTCGTAGTCAGACTGACCAGCGGCGTGCCGACGCCGACCGGACCGGCCAGCGTCGTCGTGCCGCTCGTATTGACCGCCAGCGTGAATCCGCCGTTGACGCTGCCGGTGGCGGCGAACGTAATGTTCCCCGCCGCGCCCGTGCCCGTCGAAGTCAGCGTGGCGTTGGCGCCCAGCGCCACGGCGTCGCCATAAGTCTGCGTGCCGCTGGTGCTGATGGCTGTCGTGTTAATGGCCGTCGTACCGCCCGCGTTGGTCGTCAGGCTGGCGAGTGGCGTGGCGCCAACGACACCATTGAACGTCGTCGTGCCGGACGTGTTGACCGTCAGGCTCTTCGCGCCATCGACAGTGCTGTTGAACTTAATGTCGCCCGCGGCCGTGCTGCTCAGCGTCGCGTCGCCGGTCAGGCTCACCGCGTCGAAATAGGTCTGCGTGCCACTGGTCGAAACGTTGGCGTTGATCACCGTGGTGCCGCCGGCGTTCGTCGTCAAGCTAGACAGCGGAGCCGTGTTGCCCACGGCGCCGCTGAATGTCGTTGTTGCCGGTGTGTTTACTGCCAGGCTGAACGGTCCACCCACGCCGTTGTTGACGGTGCTGCCAAACGTCACATTCGTGCCGGCAGTCAGCGTGGCATTCGCGCCAATCGTCACGGAGTCGTTGTAGGTTTGACCGCTGCCGCCGGCGGTGGTGACCGCGGCCGCATTGATTGCCGTGGTGCCGGCGGCGTCGGTGACGATGCCGGTGAGAGCCGTCGTGGAACCCACGTTGCCGCCGAATGTCGTCGTGCCGGCAGTGTTCACGTTCAAGTTGAATGCGCCATCGACCGTGCTGGCCAGCGTGATGTTGCCGGCCGCTGCCGCGCCGGTGCTCGTCAGCGTGCTGTTGTTGAGCAGCGAAACGGCGTCATTATAGGTCTGCGTACCACTTGTCTTCACGGTCACGGCAGTTGTCCCGGTGCCGATCGTAGTCGTGCCGCCGGCGTTGGTCGTCAAGCTAACCAGCGCCGTCGTATTGCCCACGTTGGCCTGGAAGGCCGTTGTGCCGGCCGTGTTGACCGTCAAGTTCTTACCGCCGTCCACCGTGCCAGCAAACGTGATGTTGCCCGCCGCGCCGGCGCCGCTGGAAGCCAGCGTGGCGTCGGAGGTCAGGCTCACTGCGTCGCCGTAGGTCTGCGTCCCGGTGGTCGAAATATTGGCATTAATCGCCGTCGAGCCGCCGGCGTTCGTGGTCACGGTCGCCAGCGGCGTGGTGCCGCCGACGATACCACTGAACGTCGTCGCGCCGGTCGAGTTGGCCGTCAGTCCGAAGCCGCCATTGATCGTGCTGGCCAGCGTGATCGGGCCGCTGCCCGTGCTGACGGTCAAGGCCCCATTGAGCGTCGTGGCTGCATTGAGCTGCACGGCGGAGTTGGTCGTGGTCAGCGTGGCGCCGGCCGCGCCGATCGTCACCGCGTCATTGTAGGTTTGCGTGCCGGTGGTCGTGACGTTGG
>Ga0170475_106072193_pt1 | contig 24998 bp, 22 predicted proteins | sample Soicark_Litter_5_FD_111474 | JGI IMG/M metagenome (GOLD analysis project Ga0170475, IMG submission 111474) | Avena fatua rhizosphere microbial communities from Hopland, California, USA. Combined Assembly of 48 SPs
ACGACTTCCTGCCCTGGAACTGTGCCGGCAAACTGGCCGGCTGAACTCCGCTTCCCAGCGGTGTGACGAGCATCATCCCGTATCGACCTCGATAACTCAACACGGTGCTGGGAAGACGCTTACTGATTTCTAACTTGCGCAAGTGCCGAGCTTGCAGTAACGTTTTCATTGTCCGTATAGATATATTTTTTTGCAAGGAGAATGAAATGATGCAATCCGTGAACAAGAAGCGCAGGCTGGTGCTTCGTTTCGCAGTCGTGGTCGGTGTTTTTTCGAAATATACATTCGCAGCACAAAAAAAAGACAAACTGGATAATTCCTCGCCTCATGCTGCCAACATTGAAAGTTTCGGCGCGATCCAAGGAAAGGACGCGACGGAGGCTATTCAAAAAGCCATTGATCGTTCTCCGGTTGTGTGGGTGCCACCGGGGAAGGTTTATTTAGTCGATACACTGATCATTCCTTCAAATCGTCGCTTGATTGTTGACGGTACATTGCGTCGCGTTGAGCGAGCGGCATCCGATAGTTATATGATTGTCAACTCTGATGTGCGGGGCGGCAATGCGAATATCGTGATTGAAGGCAACGGCGAGCTGGATGGTAATGCGGATACGCAAAGTGGTGACCGGCAGGGATTGATCCGCTTCGTTAAGCCTGTAGATTGCGTCGTCAGATTGAAGAAGGCTGGCAATAACCGGTACAGCGGACGGAACCCGACCACTAATGGGCAAGGTTGTATTGTATTTGTCGATGCGAATCGAAGCCATATCAGTGTGCGTAACCTGAGCAACTGGCAGCGGGAAGGTTTGTTCATTGATGGTGCCTCAACCGAATGCTCGATTACACGGGTGAATGCAAACGGCGACGGTGCGAACAGCTGGTCTGCGGTCTCGATCAGCGGCGCTGGAGCGACCAGGAACAGGATTGCTGACATCGCAACGGATAACTGCGGTGCATCGTCAATTGTGTGCGATTCCACCTATTCGGAAGTTGATTCGGTTTCCAGCCGCAATAATCAGTTTCATAATGGAGTGAATTTCGGACATGCCGGTAAACCTGCTACTGGGACACTGGGTAAGAATATTACCGTCGTGAACGCCGGTCAAGCTGCCAAATCAGGCAGCAGTCACTGCGGAATTCAGATCGGCGGTGGGACGATGGATGTGGAATTGTCAAATATAACTGTTGAGGGTGCCTTTAATCATTGTATTCAAATTAGCGATGGCGCAACCAGGGTGAAGTTGAATGGGAATAATCGTTTGACCGGCGCGCGACACGGTTCAGGGCTGAACGCGTATGGTGCTGATCAGGTAGAGGTGTCCGGAACTATCGCTACCGGGAATAATGATTATGGGTTGGATTTCAATTCTGGTAAAGATTGCATGGTAAGTGACTCTGATTTGCGCGGAAACAAATTGGGTGGACTCAAGGCGACCGGTCCGAGACTTACGGTGCGGAATACTCCTTGCCGCGATAACGGAGCACTATGTACCGCAGGCTGATGTCGCGTCGGAAATTTTCTATGCCGACTATGTATATCTAGTACTTCAGTGTCCGGCGCTAATGTGAGCACGAGTTCTGCATATGAGGTGGAGCTCTTCAAGTATTCAATATTTCTCGTGCGAAAATATTGCAGTAGTGGACGATTTGCGCAAAAGATAACGATTATTGATTGCGCATTATCTAATTTTCATTGGCTGAAACAAAAATTTCGTTTCTTGAAACCCTTCGGATTTCCCTGCCTTTGTCCTATCGATAAGTAAGGTCTTTTAGTAAATACAAAAAAATGCCTGTAAGCTTGGGTGTAAGGTTTATATTGCTGAGATTGTTGTGGTAAATATGTTGAATAGTGAGGTGCCAATCGTAGAAAACGTGGCGAAGAGGCTAACAAATTGTTTCCCGATCTCAACGCTTTGCGGTAAAATGCCGGGAAATTCAAGACACCTACGCTTCGTCTTCCCTAATCTCCAATGTTCAAGTTCACTAAGACTTTCGCGGCCGTGGCACTGGCCTGTAGCTCTCTTGCCGTTTCTGCTCAGTCTCTCCAATCTCTCCAGTCGCTTCAGACTGGCCAGGACACGAATGGCCAGTCTGATATGTTCAACCAGGACGCCAATGCACAGGGTACGCAGACCTCTGGCAACGCGCCTGGCACTGTAACGCTTCCCAAGCGACTGACTATCACGAACAGCCAGTTCGGTGAGCAAGTTGGTCCGAATGGTATCTCTACAAATGCAAACATGGATGCTCAGGCACGTGCGCTTGCTGCCGCGCAGGCAGCAGGGCAGTCAGGGCAGCCCGGGCTCCAGGTGTTGGGTGCCGATATCAAAAAGAGTGAGTTTCAGAAATTTCTTTTCGATAATACCGGCAAGGATCTGCCGATTTTCGGCTCGGATTTTTTCGTAAATACACCTTCCACTTTCGCGCCGGTAACGAACGCCCCGGTGTCGTCGGAATATACGCTGGGACCTGGCGATGAACTGATGATCCGGGGGTGGGGCACAATCGACATTGACTACCGTACGACCGTCAGCCGGAGCGGCACAATTAACATTCCGACGATCGGAACAATTTCGATGGCGGGCGTCAAGGCAAATGACGCTGAAAAGGTCATCCGTAACGCCATTGGCCGGTTGTACAAAGGCGTGAACGTCAACGTAACGTTCGGTCAACTGCGCTCGATCACGGTGTACGTCGTAGGTCAGGCTCTTCACCCGGGCACTTATACCGTATCCAGTCTGTCCACGTTGGTGACCGCGCTGTTTGCCAGCGGTGGTCCCAATCCGAATGGCAGCATGCGCCACGTCCAGGTAAAGCGCGGCGGCAAGGTCGAGGCTGAGTTGGATCTGTATTCGTTTATCGCCAAGGGAGATAAGTCGGCAGACATCAAACTTCAGGACGGTGACACGATTTATATTCCACCTTCCGGTGGCGTTGTCGCCCTGGTTGGGAAAGTGAACACCCCGGCCATTTTCGAGCTCAAGAACGGCAACGATACGATCGAGTCGATGCTTGATATCGCCGGCGGCTTACCTGTCGTTGCAGACCCGCGTCGTGCATTCCTTGAGCGCATTGACCAGAGCCGGAACCACCCTCGTACCGTGGATGAGTTTGCGCTGAATGCCGAGGGACTGAAGCGCGTATTGAAGAACGGCGATGTTCTGAATGTTACGTCGATTACGCCAGACTTCGCCAATGCTGTCATGTTGCGGGGTAACGTTGACCAACCGGTTCGAGCTCCTTTCAAGAGCGGCATGCGCATCAGCGACCTGATCCCTAGCCGCGAGTATTTGATCACGCGCGAAGCGACGAAGCACCAGAATAACGTCGTAATGACAGATAACAATAATTCTGCCCAAAGCAATCTGGGTGAGGATTCTCAGACGATCGCCGCGCAGATCGGCGGATTGCTGGACGAGATCAACTGGGATTACGCGGTTGTCGAGCGCGTTAATCGCTCGGACCTCAGCGTCAAGCTCATTCCGTTCAATCTCGGGAATGTCTTCACGAACCCTGCGGGGCCGGACAATATCCAGCTGCAGCCGGGCGACACGGTGACGGTCTTCTCGCAGCAGGACGTGGCCGTGCCGATGGATAAGCGCCGCGTGTTCGTTCGTGTCGAAGGCGAGGTCAAGGTGCCTGGCGTGTATCAAATGACTGCTGGAGACACCTTGCAGAGCCTGCTCGCCAACGCGGGCGGCCCAACCTCGAATGCTTATTTGTTCGGTACTGCTTTTTACCGTGAAACTGTCCGGAAAGAACAGCAGGTCAACCTCGAAAAAGCTGCAGGTCGGCTGGAAACGCAACTGCGAAGCGAACAGGCTGATGCTGTCGCGAACGCGCGCGCATTGGCTGGTGCGGATGCCCAGGTAGCGGTAGCCCAGCGTCAGGTTCAGCTCGGCTTGGCAAAACAGGCTATAACTCGGTTCCGCCAGTTGAAACCTACTGGCCGGATTGCATTTGGTCTGTCGCCTGAGGAACGTTCGTTCGCGCATCTGCCCCAAATCAAGCTCGAAAATGGCGATCGCCTGGTTATCCCTGCCAAACCTGCTTTCGTACACGTCTTTGGTGCGGTTAATGTCGAAGCGTCTCCGTTGTGGCGCCCGAATACTCGTGTCAAGGACTACCTGAATCTCGCTGGCGTCAATGCGCAGGCCGACACCGACAACATTTTTGTAATGCGCGTCGACGGCACGGTGGTGTCGAGCGAAGGACGTGGCTGGTTCTCGGGAGGCATCGGTGGCCTCGAAATCATGCCGGGTGACAGCATCGTGATTCCAGAGAAATTTGATAAGGAAACGGCGTGGACCAAGTTCACGCAAGGCACTCGCGAATGGGCGCAGATTTTCGCCAATTTTGGCCTCGGCGCCGCCGCCATCAAGACCCTGCGCAATTGATCGCGTCGCGATGATAGATGAAGCTGGCCGGCACAGGTGTCGGTCGGTCTCCCAGAATCCGGATAGTGAACATTATGATGCACAACGAACAGAATGGCCTTCACACGCCTGCGGACGGGGAAGGCAAATTCGAGCTGAGCCCTGTTGAGATGCTGATTGTATTGGCGAAATACAAAAAGCTGATCCTCGGTTTCCCTGTGGCAGTCGCTGCACTTGCGGCAGCGGTCAGTTTCGCTCTGCCCGTCGAATACAAGGCCACGGCAACTCTGCTGCCGCCGCAGCAGTCCCAGTCGAGCGCCGTCGCGCTGCTCTCGCAGTTGGGCGGAATTGCCGGTGCGGCCGCTGGCGCGGCCGGGCTGAAAAATCCCAATGATTTATACGTCGGTATGCTCAAGAGCCGTACGATCGCCGACAAATTGATTGCCCGGTTTAATCTCAAGCGCGTATATGACATCGAGTCGATGGATAAAGTCCGACTGCGCCTTGACAAGGAATCCGATTTTAACTCCGGCAAGGACGGGCTGATCACGATTGAGGTGGAAGACCGGGATCCGCAACGTGTTGCGCAGATAGCGAACGCTTATGTCGAAGAACTGCTCGCATTAACCGGCGAATTGGCTGTGACCGAGGCGTCACAACGCCGGTTGTTCTTCCAGAAACAACTTGAGAAAGCGAAAGACAACTTGGCGAAGGCCGAGATCAAGTTGAAAAGTGCTCTTGATACCAAAGGTGTCGTAAGCGTGGACATCCAAAGCCGGGCAATGATTGAAACGGTCGGAAAGCTGCGCGCACAGATATCCCTGAAAGAGATCGAATTGAATTCGATGCGAGCTTTCGTCACTGAGAACAACCAAGACTTTCGTCGGACTCAGGAGGAGCTGAATAGTTTCCGTGCAGAACTCTCCAGGCTCGAAAACGGACAAGGCGACGGAGCAAGCCGTAATGATGTCGCCAAGTCGAATTCGGGGCTGGAAAATATCAAAATATTGCGTGACGTCAAGTATTACGAGATGTTGTACGAGTTGCTCGCCAAGCAGTACGAAGCGGCGCGCCTTGACGAGTCCAAGGATTCGCCTGTCGTCCAGGTTTTAGACAAAGCCGTCGTTCCTGTGGAAAGAGATAAGCCGAAGCGCACCATCATCGTGCTCCTTGCTGGCGTGTTCGGTGGTGTTCTTGCAGTTGCTTGGGCTTTCATTTCCGAGTCGAAAAAGCGTGTGAGCCGGACAACGACTGGCGCAGCCCAGCTCGCGGAACTAAGGTCTTATCTCCGCTTCAAGAAGGCGCAGAAGAAATCCTGACGGGATCGTCGTCGCGCATCAGTGGTATATGTTGTCGCAAATTAACAGGGAATAAGAAGTGTCAATCTGGTCACTTAGCGCCGTGCTCTGCGCGGGGGGCGCGAGCACAGCAGTCGCAATTCTTATCGTACGGTCCCAAAATTGGCATGGCAAACACACGCTCGATCATGATCTTGAAGGCGTGCAGAAGTTTCATGCCACAGCCGTGCCGCGTATTGGCGGCATCGCACTGATACTTGCAATTTTGTTGACGCTTGCGGTATCCCGATGGATTGCGGGCACATGGATGTCGGAGACAGACATTATGACAGCTGGACTGTTAGTGCTCGCTAGTCTACCTGCCTTCGCTGCAGGCATCGTGGAAGATGTCACCAAGAAGGTCTCGGTAAAGTCGAGGCTGGCGGCTTCCGTCGTAAGCGCGTTGCTTGCGAGCCGGCTGTTGGGCGCCGTCATTGATGAGCTGAATATTTGGGGCGTCGATATGCTGCTGACCTGGCTTCCATTCGCACTGGTCGTCACCGCAATTACTGTCGCTGGCGGAGTCAATGCCATCAATATCATTGACGGATTCAATGGCTTGGCCAGCATTTCGGTTGTGATCATGCTGAGCGCGCTCGGGGCGATCGCTCTGCAGGTGGGAGATACCACAGTCGCGCAGTTGGCTTTCCTTGGGTTGGCCTCAGTTCTCGGTTTCGTAATGGTAAATTACCCGGTTGGGCGCCTATTTCTAGGCGACGGCGGTGCATATTTCCTCGGGTTCTGGGTTGCAGAAATTATCGTTCTGCTGCTTGTGCGTGATCCGCAAGTCAATGCTTGGCAAGTCCTATCGGTCTGCGCCTATCCGGTCATTGAGGTGTCCTTTACTATTTATCGTCGTAAATTTATACGTCAGACGAGTCCGGGTGCGCCGGATGGCCTCCACCTGCATACGCTGATTTATCGCAGGATGGTGCCGCTTATTCTGCCATGCGACTCTGCTCGCCCGTGGATGCGCAACGCGGCCGTCGTATGTATCGTAGCACCTTGGGTTGCGTTTTTTGGCGTACTGACCGTATCGTTCGGTCAATCATCCTGCGGTGGAATGATGCTCGTTCTGACCCAGCTATTTTTATATCTGGCTGCATATAAGCGACTGGTACGCGGACGTTGGTCGGTACGCCGTGTCGCACAAGCGCTGGTCGAAGCTGACACGAACGCCGGTGCGTTATGATCATCGGCCATTCAAAGCCGTATCGCGTCCCCGATCTTCTGATATTCATGGTAAATCAATGATAGTTTCCATTCACCAACCCGAAACCTATCCCCAGTTGGGATACTTCAACAAGATATTGGAGGCGGACAAGTTCGTATTTTTGGACGATGTTGCTTTTCGCAAGAATTATTTTCAGAACAGGAACAGGGTCTGCAGCAAGAACGGCGATGTCTGGATGACGCTCCCTGTGTCCGGAGATGCGTTGATTTGCCAAAAAAATTACGACCGTCGAGCTATCCAGAAGCATGAGAAAACGATTCTTACCACTTACGGCAACGGAACTGTCCAGAATGGGATCGTCTCTCTGATTCATGAATGCGATGAGATCGCGGCCGGTTGTTTATCCGAATTTAACATTCAGTTCATCGCGCGTGTTTCCGACATGCTGGGGATCCGAACCGAGTTTGTCCGGGCATCCGAACTGGAAACGAAAACCGCCAAATCGGACCTCGTCCTGGAAATTTGCGAAACCGTCGGTGCAACGAGTTACCTGAGCGGCGTCTCAGGACGAGATTATCTTAAACTCGACGAGTTCAAGGTCTCCGGAGTCGAGGTGTTATTTCAAAAATTCAGCTACCCGACATATCGACAATATGGGGAAGCATTCAACAAATACGCATCCGTCATTGATGCGTTGTGCATGAACGGCATCGAACAGACTGCGCAGTTCGTAAAAAATGGGATATGGGAAAAAGAATGAAGATCTTTGAAAAAGCGTCGCTTATTGCCGAAATCGCAGGCAATTTCAAAACCGTTGACGAGGCCATTGAGCTTTCCGTTGCCGCAATCGCAAATGGTGCCGAGTCAGTAAAACTCCAGACGTATGATCCGGACAAACTGACGAGTAAGCAGGCAATTTTCGACATGCCAAATACCGGCGTGAAGAACCAGTATGAAGTCTTTCAGGAATCCATGACCGATTACGGCATGCAGAGTGAGATCATCCGAGAATTGCAGCGTCGCAATATTCTCGTGTTTTCGACCCCATCGCATCCTGACGACGTCGAATTCCTGAATGCGCACGGCGTCACTCGCTTCAAGATCGGCAGCGATGATTGCTCGAACCACGAATTGATCGCGGCCGCCGGCGAAAGCGGCAAGCCAGTGATTATTTCCACCGGCATGGCAACCATCAACGAAGTGGAAGAAACGGCGAATTTTTGTGCACGCAAGAACATCCATTTCGCGTTGATGCACTGCACGACCAACTATCCTTGCGAACTGAATCAGCTCAATCTCCGCACCATCCGCACCTATCTGGATATTTTCCGTGGTGTCGAAATTGGTTTCAGTGACCACTATCCGGGCATGCTCTCGTCCGTCGTTGCAGCATCGCTTGGTGCGACCTTTTTCGAGAAACACGTCATGCTCGACGACTTGGCACTCGGCTACGACACGGTTGTATCGATGAAGACCAGCGAAATCGGCACCTATGTTGGGGGCCTGCGTGATGTCGAAGCCGCCCTTGGTTCGGGTTTGAAATTGATGTCGAAAGAGGAACTGGTCAACCGCAAGAATAATCGTAAGTCGGTCTTCTACAGCCGTGATCTAAATCCCGGCGAGATTGTTACTCCGGATGCACTCATCGCTCTTCGCCCGGGGACCGGTATTTCGCCGAGCGAGCGCGAGCAGATCCTCGGCCGCACTGTGAAGGCCGCTGCGCGTAAGGGAGAAATGGTACAATGGAACGATTTGGCATAATCATCCAGGCGCGGCTCGGATCGTCGCGCTTTCCGCGCAAAATCGCAAAAGAGAATGCTCAAGGAAAGAGCATTCTCGAGCTTTGCGTGGAACGTGCTAAATGCGTGGAGACGGCGGATGTGGTCGTGTGTGCGCCGGAAGACGAGTACAATGATCCGTTTTGGCGAGATTTCACCACCTGTGCCGTATTCTATGGCAGCCATCACAACGTTTTGGACCGTTACGCCAGGACCGTTGAGCATTTCGGATTCCGCGATGCCGTTAGGCTAACCGCCGACAACCCGTATCTCAGCCTGAAGACAATCGTGAACACGGTCGCATTCCTGCGTGAAAACGATCTCGAATATGTGTCTTCAAAACGCGACGATGGCGCGATGCTGCCTTTTGGCGTCGGTTGCGAAGCTTTTACTGCCGTCGGACTGGCCAAGGTTGCAGGCTCCAGTGACCCTGTCCACCAAGAGCATGTTTCCGAAGCGTTTTTGGAGCGTGATGATTCCAGAACTGCAATTCTGTTCAAGCCCCTGGAATTTTGCGCCACGCGCACCAAGGACTTGACCATCACGATCGACTACCCGGAGCAGATGGATCTGCTGCTCGAACTCGGGTTGATGTAATACCTCGGCTTTGAATGAAAAAAATAATTTATCGGGCGATTTTCGGTGAAAACTGGGGATCCGGTCATTTGAACCGCGCGATCGCGTTCGCCAGCCATGTTGCCGATCTGGTGGAGGTGCAACTCGTCCTCGAGCGTGAGTCGGATCATGTCTTTGCCGATCGCTATGGGATTCCCTACACTGTTTGCCGGCCTGATCAGGCATTCGGAGTATGTGATCTCGTTATCGACGACACGCTTGGACTCTTTCCTGCCCCGGTTTCCGGCGCGACACCTGTCTGGGTGATTGACGGGCTTCAAGCGGCTGACAGAACCCCGACGGATACGCGGTCGTTCTGGTCGTTGCTTTATGAGCAAACCGGGCGGTCTTTCCCGGCTCCCGAAGTTTTTTTCAAGCGCCCTGCACCCTGTGCCGCCATTTTCCAGGGCGGCGCCGATGACCATCATCAAATTGAAGTCATCTTGAATAAGTTGCCGCGCGAACATCGTTTATTGATCGGGGTCGGCTCCAATTGCCGTCATATCGAACAGTTAACGGCCTTGTGCGCGGCACGCGGAGGCGCGCAGGTTCTCGTCGATTTCGACGTCACTCGTATCGCGCGAGCGGCCGATTATGTTATCACTTCGGGCGGAAATATTCTGTTCGAGTTGTTGTATAACGCACAGCCACGCAATCTCGTTCTCTATTCGAAGGAACACAAGGAACATTTGACCTTTGCTCAGGTTCTGAAGCACAGCCAGGTCGTGTATCATTTCACGCATGACTCCGGTTTTGAATACCGCGAAGATTTTTTGAGAAACGTTGGCTTGGCTACAAACCAGAGGCGCAATGTTTCTGATATTGAGGCGCTATGCCAGAAATAACGTCAACGTCCAGCGGCACCGCCGCACTGTGTCAGCTGTTTGCCAATGCCGGACGGATATGGCTACCGTCTGATATTTGCAGCTCCGTTATGGATGGCTGCGACGCAGCCGGAATCCCGGTCGAGCATTACGCAGTCACGCGAGCGTGGGCCGCGGACGATGATCGTTATGATTTTTCCAATGTCGATTCCGATGATCTGGTCGTAGTGTCCGATTTGTTCAACTTTCGCAGCATACATTTGTCGAGCTGCGTCGGGATGCGCGTCGTGCTCGATCTGGCACATTGCTCCTTTTCCACTGCCGCGTATTATCTGGAAAAAATATTGAACGATGAGGCTGACATCCGTGTGGCCGGTATCGTGTTTTCTTTCGGTAGAGGGAAATTCCTGCGCAAGGGCGGGGGCGGGTGCCTGATTACCGGACTCGAAGAATTGAACATGAATCATGTCGAAAGCCTGCCTTCCCGACTGGAGGGCCAGTTCGGCACCACTGCGCCCTATCATGACTGTGATTTGCTCGGAAAGTTTGGCGCAAACGAAATACATACGAACCCAACCTCCACACGGATGGTGGTGAAGCCGATGGACTATGTCCCGGCTCAGGCACAGATCGAAGAATTAAGGAAAATCTGGAAGCTCGATATCTCCGATGGCATTCACGACCATCTGAGCGGAAACCGCGCCCAGGAATTTTATGTTTGGAAAAGGACACAATTGTGAAAGTGTTATTTATTGGCGCGCACTTCGACGACATCGAAATCGGGTGCGGTGGCACTGCGGCCCGTATGGTTGCCGAAGGTCATGAAGTGGCAGCAATAGTGGTGACGCATTCAGGCTATAACGACGAGAACGGAAATTGTATTCGTGAGCGTGCGGTTGCCGTGCAAGAGGGACTGGAAGGCCTGGCCGAGCTTGGTATCAAGGAAGTTTATCAACTCGAGATGGAAACCGGACGGGTAGAGTACGGCGTTCAACTTATCCACAAGATGGAAGTGCTGATCAAGGAAATCGCGCCGCAGATGGTATTTACGCACTGGACCGCCGACGTGCACCAGGATCATAGCGCCATCGGTCGCGCGACCCTGAACGTCTGCCGCAAAACCGGTTCCGTTCTGATGTATCGTTCGAACTGGTACCGCTCGTCCGTCGGTTTCTCGCCCAAGATCTTCGTGGACACTTCCGATTATTTCGAAGTGAAAAAACGAGCAATCAACCGTCATGTGTCCGAGGTCACGAAGTTCGGGCAGGGTTGGCTGCGTTTCGTTGAAGCCCAGGATATCTCGGTTGGGATGGAGTTCGGTTATCGATTTGGCGAAGCTTTCGAACCCGTCAAGCTCGATCTGTTCGTGGGGCTGGACAAGTAATGACTTTGAATCTTTATCATGGTGCGCACCTGAACTCGGGTGACTTTCTCATCAAGGATTCGTTCAAGAAGTTCCTGGATTCCTTGGGCGTGGAAATCGCAAGGGAGAGAAAATATAGCGAACTGGATGCGCGAAACTGGGACGGTCGTTCCCTCGACGTCATGTGCGGCGGGCCGGTACTCGAACCAAAGTTTATCAGACAGATTGGCGGCAAGGCGCGGGGTTTGCACGCATTCGGCGCCGGTAGCTATTTGATCGGTCATTCGCTGGGCGTATCAGATTATCGACCACAGCAGAGGGCTGAGCACGTCGGATTCACGGGCATCACGTTCCGTGACGAGATATCGAATCTGCTGTATGCGCAGGGGCAGGGTGTAGTCACAGGATGCTCCGCCAGCTACCATCATCCGTCGTATCTTCAGGACTTGCCGCCTAGCTTGGCCGACAACCGTATCGCGTTGTCGGCGCCACAGCGGTTTGGCTATTTTGCCTATACCCACGACCTGGCACGTTTTCTCCGCCAGGCCGGAATGCAGGTCGATGTCATTTTCAATCGCGGGTGGGAGCCGAGCAAACACACCTCGCAATTGACTCAGCGGATGACTTCGAAGTTCGTCGCCGCATTGCGTGAGGACGGATTCCCGACGGTCGATGCGAGCGGCGCGAGCGGTATGTCGATTTATGGTGCCTATCAGCGTCACATCGGCTTCCGACTGCATTCGCATTACTACATGCTGGCACGCCGCAAGCAGTCCATCCTGCTCGTCGAAGACAGTCGGGGGCTTGGATCGAATCAGCTGTTCGGCCTACCGTCAGTTTTTCCATTGGTCACTGAAATTGACACTTGGCAAATGAACAGCCATCCGGGCAAGCTTGCTGCGCTGTTCCAGCGCGGCGCGGATATGTTCCTCATCAGGCGGACGCTCGGCGGCAAAGACAAGGCCATCATTTCGAACTATCTCGAAAAAGGTATCGATATGTCGCTTGTCGCCGCGCATCAGGAGCGCTTGTACAAGGCCGGCAAGACTGAAATGGAAAAGTGGGTAGGGGCCATCAAATGAAGAATACGATTGGGAATTTTGAGATCGGTCAAATTCCCCGTGTCACTCTCTTTCTTAACCACTACAGCTTCCTGAGACTGACCGACGAACGATTCTTCGACGACGATGCCATGTGTAACCTGGCGGGGCAGCGCCAGTTGAGGATTCATATCGACGGCGCCCTTTTTGTGCGCCATCTGCGTCTCTTCGGCGTAAGTGTCAAGCGCTACAGTTTTGACTGGAGCAGCATCGCTTCCCCATTGTTCGACCATTTGTCGAAGACGGGTGAGCGGATCACGTTTATTGGCGGCAGTAGCGCTGAAGTGAAACGGTTCAAGCAGATCATCTGCGAAATGTATCCTAATCTCGCGATCGACTGCTACAACGGCTTCGAAGAAGCGCCGCTTGCCATGAGCAAACTTGCACAACCGACAGTGAGCGGTCATGTCGTACTTGGCATGGGATCTCCGCTTCAGGAACGGTTGGCATTGGAACTGTCCGGTGCCAATGGCGCATTGAGAGTTATGACCTGTGGCGGCTTTATCACGCAGACGGCGCAATTTCGGAATATCTATGGTGGAGCCTGGCGGTTCCTTCCGCGCTTCGTTGTTCGGGCAATTCGCCAGAAGCACGTCGTTGGTCGGATCGTAAAGGATTACCCCAAGGCAATGGTTAAGGCAACAGTATGCGGAATGTTAGGTCAGAATATTTTCGGCACAAGGACCTAGAACACAGCTTGCAGATTTCCGAATGGTCTGCTGTTTGGAAAAATATTTGGCACTACCACCGAAAAATACTTTTACCCGGTGAAATCAGCGTGCCGAGCGCGAGCAAGGTTGGGCTTCGCAGCGTCATTTCGGGCGTGCTCGGAATGTTTGTGCTCGCGCGCGAATTGCTGCGTGCCGGACCGGTGTTCTTCCGACTGGACCGGGCTAATCTGCGCAATCCGCAGATTGATGGCCTCCGCGAAGTGCTGCTCAACGAGAAGGGGCGTAGCGGTTTCAAACCGGACGTTCTGGCTGCCGGCTATCTTGTCAGGGGTGCTTTACGTGCATTGCTTGTTCCGTTCGCAGCAATTGAAGCGCGACGATTAAATCCACGCCTCGTTCAGCGAGGACTTCGACCCGTACGCACGTGGACAGTTGCCGCCGCGCTCGGAGATCGGGCATTCTGCCGGGGCCTGGCATGGTTGAAGACGCGTGCCGGTTTCCGTCCCGACGATAAGATCTATTTTTGCGCGGCAGTGGTGCCCGATGCGCATTTGTATGTAAGCGCATCAAGTTTTGTTGAAGTCGCCCACGGTGTCATTCATCTCGGACACCCGAGTTTGTTCAATCTCGCGCGCAGACCAACGCTGTTCATCGTACCAGACGAGCGTACCCGTGAAATCTGCCTGGAGAATTCGACTGATGGAACATATCTCGTCGATGCGCGATTTTTTAAGATATTTTTCGTGAAAGATCCGAATGGGCCACGCGTACTCATCGGACAGCCAGGTGAGCCGTTCGAAGCGATTGGCACGCGTTTTCTGACCGATTTCCCTGATTGGGGCGTACGTCCGCATCCTCGCAGTTCAGTGCAATTCCTTGAGGTACATCGTTCGCGAATCGTGACTACGGCCGAAGTATCCGAAGTTGCCTCGGTCAGCAGTACGATGTTGAATGACGCGACACAGTTGGCGATACCGTTGACGGTAATCAGATCCACTATCGCTACAGAAAACGAGAAGCTCGAAACCTCATTCGAGGGCTTGCTGTTACCTCCAACTTATAACGTCGTTCATGTTTGAAGCTCTAGCCACTATCCTCGCGACAGCACTATCGAAAGGTATCCCGGTACTGTTGTCTATCGGTGGAATGATCGACCAGCAGCAAATTTCCGAATTTCTTGCGGCGACGGCCATCATGCAGATTTTCATCCTCGGTGTAGGACTGGGACAAACCGCGTCGTTGACGATCGACTTCTTCAAGGGAAAGTTGGTCAGGCATATCGCGCTGTCAATCGCCATCATGCTGATTCTCGTCTTTTTTCAGAAGAAGGATCTGCGCATGGTCATGGTTGCTTGGGCCTGTGCATGCGCTCAACTGGCTTACCAGTTTATCGAGAACCGCATGAAACTGCTTTCACTTTATGCACTGGGGCGCCGAGCAGCCGTTTACATGTTATTGGTGGTGATGATCACGTCCGCGGTCTGCCGCGGTTCTGTCTATTATCGCCTGATTATTCAGTACGTTCCAATCGTGGTTTTCTCGGTATATGCACTGTCTAAATATTACAGTGCCGAAGAGCAGAAATCTGACGGGAAGCCGCAAAGCAAACAGAAGTCATTCGACTATGTGCTCTGCGTTTATGCATTCTGCTCCACCTTTTCACTGGTCATTGAGCGCCAGTACTATGTGGCAGTCGCCGGAAATCTGATGGAGGCATATTTTTGGGCGATCAACATGACTATGATGCTGACCTTTGTTCAGGATTATGTCGTCAAGTCGCGTTTTTTTGACGATTCTAAATACGAACACTATGGTTGGGTCATCCTGGTTTTGGCGGTCCTGACCGGGCTAATTGCGTTTACCCTTCACTCCGCAGTCGTTTCGATTGTGATGTGCCTACTGCTCCTGTATCTCGCGCAGAACGCGTTCTTTTCCATGTATGTAAAAAGGCGGCAGATTGGAGTAGCGATAATCATGGGAACGGCATTGTCCATGATTTCGCTCACCTATTTTCTGGTCACGCGTATGGACCCAAGCAAGATCGTTCTCGTCTCGGGTGTGCAGTGGATGTCGGCAACGTTGATCGGCGCTTCGATGATTCTTTACAGCAGGAAGGGATTTGCAAGTGCTCGAGCATAACTTGGCATTCAAAGGACGCCAGCATCTCTTGGGCACCGCTTTTTTTCTTGCGCTGTGCTTCGTTGCTCCACTTGATATTCGCATCTTCAAGGCGCTCAGCTTCGTCGTCCTGATTGCCTTATGCGCATACGCGTTGTTCAGGGTAGCAGCGCGTCCTCAGATGCTGAAAGGTTCTCTATTGGGCGTGTGTCTTGTCATGGTTTTCCTGTTCACCTGGCTGATTCTGCATAGCCAAGAAGGAAAATTGGACTTCATCTGGTTCATTCGTTACTTCAGCGTCATTGTGCTGTTAACGTTGTTTCGAAGTGAGATATCCCGGTTGATGCCATCATACGCCGCGGTCGTATTTGTGATCATTACCCAGTTTCTTGGAAACGTCTATTACATCGTCACACAGCAGGGTCTGTTCCTTAACGGTGCGAACCGATATTTCGGCTTGACCGACCGTATGATCGTGCTCTCCGGGTTGATCAATCTCGTCTGCGTCATCTATGGCCTGACGATCTATCGCGAACGAAAGTTCAATAACAGTCTCGTGCTTTACATTCCAATGCTGCTTGCATTGTTCAATGTGACTGTGACGTCGAGCCGTTCGACCCTGATTGCCACAGTGCTTTTCATCCTGTTCTTTTTCAATATATCTTTGAGCATTGGCCGGCTGTTGGCATTGCTCCTATTATTGGCCGGCTTTATTGGGTTGGCGGTCGTGCTGGCCCCGGATTCGATGGCACGCTTTGCGACCATTGCTGATTTTTCAGAAGGGTCGAATTTTTCGCGAATCCAGTTCATCATTGCGGGACTGAACATGTTTCTGGAACATCCGTTTACCGGCGTAGGTCCCGGCATATCCCATCGCTTGCTCGAGCAATACGTTCCTTGGGAGGAATCTCCATCCATGCACTTCGACCTTTTGCTGATCGCAGCCGAACTCGGGATTTTCGGTCTTCTGTCATTTGTCTGGTGCCTGTCTAAATTGCGACTGTTGAAACCGGTGCTCATCGTCGTCCTGCTGATGCTGAGTACACAGAACATGTTTTATTACGCACCGTACTACATGATCATCCTGGCGGCGTTGTCGATGGCGACGCATAGCGTGACGAACTGGAAAATTAGGCAGAAACAGCATGCGACGTAAATCTGCCGGCAAGAAGAGTTTTCTTTCCTTCGTCAGCGCGACGTCGATCGACGAAGGCGGTTATGTAAGTCCTTTCAGTCGTGTCCAGCGCAGCGCGATCGGCAGCCGGAGTTCAGTGGGTTGGTTTTGTGTCATTGATGACACGACAGTTGGCAGATCCGTTTCCATCGCGTCCCATTGCGCCATCGGTGGGCCAAAGCACCTCATGGGGCAGCCCTGCCAGCGGCTGTCGGAGCGCTCCATGGCGACTCACGCCGGGACTGCCGTCAAACGCTGTGAGATCGGCCATGACGTCTGGATCGGTGCCCATTCAGTGATTGCAGCTGGTGTGCGTATCGGCAACGGTGCAGTCATCGGCGCGAACAGTTTCGTTAACAGAGACGTTCCTCCATATGCGATCGTGGCAGGAACGCCGGCACGTGTCATCCGCAAGCGTTTTTCCGAAGAGCAGATCGAAGCTCTGCTCAAGATCGAACCCTGGCATTGGGAGAACGCCGATTTGATCCGGTTCTTCCATCTTCACGGAGACACTTGGACGACGAATGACCTGATCGTTTTTTCAGAGCAAATTTCATACGCCCCGCCGAAATAGCCGGCACCAACCTGTCGGACGCACGCCGCCATGTCGTCAAAATATGAGAAGTGCTGCCGCCTGGAGCTGGTGTATATGCGCGTTCTGCTTGTTACCACGATCTCGTTGCGCCGGTCGCATCGCCAAGCGTTGCATTTTGTCAGAATCACACATTGACCACCGTAATTGTGTTTGTGAAAATTAGTTTTGAGAAAATATGTTGACCTTAAAACATTGTTTATTAGCACAACTCTTTAGCATATTCCACTGAATTATGTAAATACATGAGTTGTCGCAACTTGCATCGGCGACGCGTCCAACCGGCGCGACAGTTGACCTGCCTTACAGAAATATTATGTTTTCTAAATCCATCCCATCCGTTACCATGATGTGTTTATTACTTATGGGCAAAGGTTGGTTCCGTGAGCAAGTGGGTATGGAAAGCATTTCAAGTGTATGCAATTGCGGCTGTGGCGAGCTCGCTGTTGGCCAGCTGCGGTGGTGGTGGGAGCTCGTCAGCGGACACGGTGCTGAAATCTGGCTCAGGCGCACATACGCAGCAGTGCGTTGAAACTGTTGCCACATGTTTTTCTGTTAATAGTGCTCAAATTGCTACGTACCGGGGCGGGAAGCGGGCGGCGGCGTCTTATACGTTCGACGACGGCCTGATGTCCGCATTCGGCATTGCGGATCTTTTCGCCAAGCTGAAGCTGCATGCCTCGTTTTATATCAATCCGGGCCTTGTACATGGAGACCAGGAATGGCAGCGGTGGAAGGGTGTAGCGGCGGAGGGGCACGAGATCGGGAATCACACGATGTGGCACACCAAGGTCGCGGATGGCGCCTTGCCTGATTCTAAGTTAAAATTTCAGATTCTTGACGCGCAGACATTGATCGAGCAGAAGATCGGCATTCGTCCGCTGATCTTTGTTTTTCCTTACGATGCTTTTGATGACCGTTCGATGCAAATGGTGATGTCGACCCATATCGCGACGCGGTTGCCTGGGTTTCGGACTGACCCGACGTACAATGTTGTCAACTTTGTCTCCACGTTGACGCTCAGCGAAGCGAACGATTCGTTGCAACGTACCGTCGATTCGGGCGGATGGATGGTCGCGGCAGGTCATGGCGTGGACGGAAACGGCTTTTCACCGGTCACGACGGATTTTCTGAATCAGCATTTGGGTTTTGCTCAATCGCTTTTCGACAAGCTGTGGATCGACACCTTCCTGGAGGTTTCCCGCTATCGATTGTGCCGGGCTCTTGCACAGCCCGACATCGCAATGACACAGGAGGGAGCTTCGATCCGCTTCAAAGGAGATTTCAGTGCAGGGTATTGCACTGCACCTCTTACGATTTCGATACCTATCATAGGACAACTGGCGAGCCAGATCGTCCTGAGCACGCCGGACGGTATAGCCGTGCCGTTCCAGCAGATAGGGTCGAGCCTCATCGCCGATCTGACGCCAGGCCAAGAGCTTCGGTTGACCCTGAAGCCAAAGCAGTAACGCCGGCAAGATACGCCCGCCAACATATTTGAATCATATGGATTGTTTTGTCTTCCGTAATTCGTAATTCGTTAAAGTATTGCTGTATTGGATGGTTCGCTTTCGGCAGCAACTGCGCGATTGCCGCTACGCCGTCGGTGCAGGGGCAGTCGGGGTATGTCAATATGCCGAACGCCGTTGTCGAGCCGGACGGCACATTCAGCGCCGGGTATAGCTATGACCAGCCGTACGGCAGCACGTGGGCGACCGTGTCGGTACTGCCTTTCCTTCAGTTGACCGGGCGGTACGTCTCGATCACGGGTATTCCCGGTTTTTCCAGGGTGCCCGGCCAATACGGAAGCAATTACGGGAAATACAAGGACAAGGTCGTCGACGGCAAGCTGCAACTCGTACGCGAGTCGGCCTCGGTTCCTTCGATTGCCTTCGGGGCGACTGACCTCCTGGGTACCGAGTTATTCAAGGGGCAGTATGTTGTCGCCAGCAAGACATTTGGCACGATGCGCAATGTGGAGGTCAGCCTCGGTTACGGGCATAAGCGTGTCGATGGCTTTTTCGCCGGCGCACGTTGGGCGCCGCAGTCCATGGCCGGCTGGGCTTTCGTCGCCGAATATGATGCCAGCGACTACAAAAAGGACTATCGGGCCTCCGAAACGACAGCCGGCCAGCGCGAGAAAGGCCCGGCCATCGGCATCGAATACCGCTGGGGCTGGCTCGGCGCCCAGGTCGCGCGCCACCGCGATCACTACAGCGCGAACGCCTTCATCAGCATTCCGTTTTCCGAGCGCGAATTCGTTCCCAAAATATTCGAGCCTGCGCCATTCGATCCGAAGCAGGCACCCCCGCGCGTGTCGGCCGAGGAATGGCAACAGCAGGCCAGCCACGGGGCCGCCCTCGTGCAGGCACTCGTCAAACAGGATTTCAAGAACGTCCGCGTGACGTTCGAAGAAGGCACGCTGGCGCTGTCGCTGACCAACAGCCGCATTTCGAACATGGGCCGCGCCATCGGGCGCGCGGTGCGCACCGCGCTGGCGTTCGCGCCGCAGGGCACGCGCACGATCCGGATCACTTACACGAAGCTCGAGCAGCCCGTCGCGACCTACGAATTCACGGACATGCAGCGCCTGACCGATTACCTGACGGGGCTGGTCGACCGCGACACCTTCCTCCAGACCGTCGGGGTCCGCTATGCGCGCCCTGAAGACCAGGTCGGCGGCGACCGGTACGACCTGCTGGCCGGCGTCGAGGGCGAAGGCAATCTGCAGGTCCAGGTTGGCCAGGACGGCAACACGATGCAGCTGTCTTCGGAAGACCGCGAGGCGAACCGCTTCAAGGTGATCCCCAAGATATCGATGTTCTTCAACGACCCGAGCGGCGCGCTGCGCTACGAACTGTGGGCCGCCGCCAATTACGACCGCCGCCTCGCCCAAGGCCTGTACCTGAACAGCGACCTCAAGCTGACAGTCTACGAGACCGTGTCCGGCGTCACGCAGCCGTCCAACAGCCTGTTGCCGCACGTGCGCTCGGACATCGCCGACTACAAGCGCGGCGGCCGCTTCAAGCTGAACCGCCTGATGCTCAACAAGTACATGATGCCGTTCGAGCGCGTCTATGCGCGCCTGTCCGGCGGCCTGTACGAAGAAATGTTCCGCGGGTTCGGCGGTCAGGTGTTGTACTTGCCGAAAGACAGCCGCTGGGCCGCGGACCTGAACGTCGACGCCCTGCAGCAGCGCGGCGTGCAGGGCTGGTTCGACAAGCGAGACTACCAGACCGTCAGCGGTTTCGCGTCGCTGCATTACAAGCTGCCGTATGACGTGACGGCGACGGCCCGCGCCGGCCGTTTCCTCGCGAAGGACAATGGCGTGCGCATGGAATTCAAGCGCCGTTTCCCGTCCGGCGTGGAGATCGGCGCGTGGTACACGAAGACGAGCGGCAAGGACATCACGAATCCAGGCAAACCGTTGAGCCCGTACAACGACAAGGGCATCTTCCTGTCGGTGCCGCTGAGCATCATGCTGCCGAGCGATACACAGGCCGTGGCCAGCATTGCCCTGGCACCATGGACGCGCGACGTCGGCCAGATGGTGGCGAGCCCGGGCGACCTGTACGATATGGTCGAGCAGCCGCGCCGCGACATGAACACGTTCGACGGTCTCGGTAATTTCGCCGAGCGGGCCGACGAGCAGCGCCTGCCTGCCGTCAACCCTCCCGTCGATGCGATGCCGAACCCGTGGCCGCTGTTCCGTATGCGAGTCGAGCAGTCCGTCAAGTCGACGCCGACGTTGCCGCAGTGGGCAGAGGGCACCCTCATCGGCGGCGGTGCGATCCTGGCGGGCGCCTTGCTCGACAAGCCGGTCGACCGCTTCATGAAGAAGCACCAGGGTTCGAGCGCCACGCGCGCTTGGGACAATATCGGCAAGGCGACGCCCGTCGTGCTGGCGGGTGCCGCTGCGGGCGCCGTCGCGTTTGGCGATGCGCGCATGCAAAACATTGGTATCATCTCGCTGGAATCGGTCGCCAGTGCCGCAGCGCTGTCGATGGCGGCCAAGCATGTCGCCGGACGCGCCCGGCCGAGCGAAGAGCAGGGGCAGTGGGGCAAGACGAAGGATCGGTCGAACGCATCGTTCCCGTCCAATCACGCCAGCGTGGCGTTCGCTGCGGTGACGCCGTTCGCCCAGGAATATGACGCGCCCTGGCTGTACGGCTTGGCAGCGGCCGGTTCGCTGGGCCGCACGGCGGGCCGTCAGCATTGGGTGTCGGACGTCGTCGCCGGCAGCGTGCTCGGCATGGCGGTCGGCGGCTGGCTGTGGCAGGCCCAGCGTACGGATACGCGCTCGAACTTTGCCGTGACGCCGGGGGCGAAATCTGTCGGCCTGGCATGGTTCGGTAAGTATTAATTATTGAAATTCGGGGATCGTGCGGCGCCGCCGGATTCTCGGGCCGCCCGGACCCTCGTGGCTCGGCCGGCTCGTGCGTTACCCGTCAACCGGAGAGTGTATAAATGATTTTGACGACAGGCAGTGCAGGCTTCATCGGCAGTAACTTCGTGCTGGACTGGTGCGCCCTGACAAACGAGCCGGTCATCAACCTCGACAAGCTGACCTACGCCGGCAACCTCGAGAACCTGGCGAGCCTGCACGATAATCCGCAGCACATCTTTGTCCACGGCGACATCGGCGATGTCGCGCTCGTGCGGCGCCTCCTGCAGGAACACCAGCCGCGCGCGGTCGTGAACTTCGCGGCCGAGAGCCACGTGGACCGCAGCATCTCCGGCCCGGAAGACTTCATCCAGACCAACGTGGTCGGAACGTTCCACCTGCTGGAAGCCGTGCGCGAATACTGGGGCGCGCTGCCGGAAGATCGCAAAGCTGCGTTCCGCTTCCTGCACGTATCCACCGACGAAGTCTACGGTTCCCTCGGCAAGACAGACCCCGCTTTCCGCGAGACGAACCGCTACGAGCCGAACAGCCCATATTCCGCCAGCAAGGCGGCCAGCGATCACCTCGTGCGGGCTTACCACCACACTTACGGCCTGCCGGTGCTGACCACCAATTGCTCGAACAATTATGGTCCGTACCACTTCCCGGAAAAGCTGATCCCGCTGTGCATCCACAACGCGCTGGCCGGCAAGCCGCTGCCGATCTATGGCGACGGCCAGCAGATCCGCGACTGGCTGTACGTGAAGGACCATTGCTCGGCCATCCGGCGCGTGCTCGAGGCAGGCCAACTGGGCGAGGTCTACAACGTCGGCGGCTGGAACGAGAAGGCCAACCTCGACGTCGTGCGCACGCTGTGCGCCATCCTCGACGAACTGCGTCCGCGCACGGACGGGCAGTCGTACGCGACCCAGATCACGTTCGTGACGGACCGCCCGGGCCATGACCGCCGCTACGCGATCGATGCAACCAGGCTCGAGCGCGAACTCGGGTGGAAGCCGGCCGAGACGTTCGAGACCGGCATTCGCAAGACGGTACAGTGGTACCTCGACAACCAGGAATGGGTGCAGCACGTGACGAGCGGCAGCTATCGCGACTGGGTTGGCCAACAATACGGTGACTGAATGAAGATTCTCCTGACCGGCAAGAACGGCCAGCTCGGCTTCGAACTGCAGCGTGCGCTGGCGCCGCTCGGCGAAGTCGTTGCCGTCGGATCGCACGATTGCGACCTGGCCGATGCCGACGCCCTGCGCGCGCTCGTGCGCCGCGTGGCGCCGGACGTGATCGTCAACCCGGCGGCTTATACCGCCGTCGACAAGGCCGAATCCGACGAAGCGACGGCCCGCGCCGTCAATGCCGTCGCCCCGGCCATCCTGGGCGAAGAGGGCGCGCGGCTGGGAGCGCTGGTGCTGCATTATTCGACCGACTATGTATTCGACGGCATGAAAGAGGGCGCCTATACGGAAGCCGATGCGCCGGCGCCGCAGAGCGTCTACGGCCGCACCAAGCTCGAGGGCGAACAGGGCCTGGCGTCCGCCAACCCGCGCCACCTGGTCCTGCGCACGAGCTGGGTCATGGGCGCGCACGGCGGTAATTTTGCGAAGACCATGCTGCGCCTGGCCGGCGAGCGCGAGAAGCTCACCGTCGTCGCCGACCAGTTCGGCGCGCCAACCCCGGCCGCGCTGCTGGCCGACCTCAGTGCCCACCTCGTGCGCGAGCATGCACGCGCGGGCGACGCCGGTTTCCCCTACGGTACGTACCACGTCGCGGCCAGTGGCGAGACGAGCTGGCACGGCTATGCACAATTCGTGATCGGTGAGGCCTTGGCGGCCGGCAAGGTGCTGAAGGCAACGGTCGACGCGGTCGCGCCACTGACGACGGCAGAGTATCCGACGCCGGCCAGGCGGCCCCTCAATTCGCGGCTCGACACGAGCCGTTTCCGCATGACGTTCGACCTGCGCCTGCCGCCGTGGCAGGAAGGCGTACGCCACGTGCTCCGGCAAATCCTGTGAGAGGTAGCCATGTCCCAAATCAAGCGTAAAGGCATCATCCTGGCCGGCGGCTCCGGCACGCGGCTGTATCCGGTGACGCAGGCCGTCAGCAAGCAGCTGATGCCCGTCTACGACAAGCCGATGGTCTATTACCCGCTCAGCACGTTGATGCTGAGCGGCATCCGCGACGTGCTCGTCATCAGCACGCCGCAGGACACGCCGCGCTTCGCCGACCTGCTGGGCGACGGCAGCCGCTGGGGCATGAACATCCAGTACGCCGTCCAGCCTTCGCCGGATGGCTTGGCCCAGGCCTTCATCATCGGCAAGGATTTCGTGGGCAACGATCCGAGCGCGCTGGTCCTCGGCGACAACATCTTCTATGGCCACGATCTCGTCAAGCAGCTGCACAGCGCCAACGAGCGCACCGACAGCGCCACGGTGTTCGCCTACCACGTGCTCGATCCGGAGCGTTACGGGGTCGTCGAGTTCGACGCCAACCAGCGCGCGCTGAGCATCGAGGAAAAGCCGCAGCAGCCGAAATCGTCGTATGCGGTGACGGGCCTGTATTTCTATGACAACGACGTGTGCAACGTCGCGGCCGACATCAAGCCGTCCGCGCGCGGCGAACTGGAGATCACGGACGTCAACCGCTGCTACCTCGAACGCGGCAAGCTGAACGTCGAAATCATGGGCCGCGGCTTCGCCTGGCTCGATACCGGCACGCACGACAGCCTGCTCGAGGCTGCGAGCTTCATTGCCACGCTGCAGAAACGCCAGGGCCTGCAGGTTGCCTGCCCGGAGGAGATCGCCTACCGTCAGGGCTGGATCGATGCCGCCGCCCTGCAGAAACTCGCGGCGCCGCTGGCCAAGAACGGCTACGGCAGCTACCTTTTGAATTTGTTGAAATAACCTGAATCCAATGCCTTTTACCGTTACCCCGACTGATATTCCCGATGTCCTGGTGCTGGCGCCGAAAGTCTTCGGAGACGCGCGCGGCTTTTTTTACGAAAGCTTCAATGCGCGCGACTTTGCCCAGGGCACCGGCATCGATGCCCAGTTCGTGCAGGACAATCACAGCAAGTCGGCCAAAGGCGTCCTGCGCGGGCTGCATTATCAGATCCAGCATCCGCAGGGCAAGCTGGTGCGGGTCGTCCAGGGCAGTGTGTTCGACGTGGCCGTCGACCTGCGCAAGTCTTCGCCGACGTTCGGACGGTGGGTCGGCATGGAACTGAGCGCGGAAAATTGCCTGCAGATGTGGGTGCCGCCCGGATTTGCGCACGGCTTCGTCGTACTGAGCGAATCGGCCGAGTTCCTCTACAAGACGACCGATTACTGGTATCCGGAGCACGAACGCAGCCTGTTGTGGAACGATCCGGCGATCGGTATCGAATGGCCCATCGATGCGGCGCCGCAGTTGGCGGCCAAGGACCAGGCGGCCAGGCTGCTTGCGCAGGCCGAGCTGTTCGACTGAGCCGTCCGTCGG
>Ga0170475_105501710_pt1 | contig 24790 bp, 17 predicted proteins | sample Soicark_Litter_5_FD_111474 | JGI IMG/M metagenome (GOLD analysis project Ga0170475, IMG submission 111474) | Avena fatua rhizosphere microbial communities from Hopland, California, USA. Combined Assembly of 48 SPs
GCTGTGGTGTGCCGTTGGATTGATCCTGCTCATCGTTTGCGTAAATCTCTCGAACCTTCTCCTGGCGCGAGCGGCGGCGCGCAGCAAAGAATTTGCCATGCGGCGAGCATTGGGGGCAGGACGCACTCGGCTCGTCCGTCAATTGCTTACTGAGAGCCTGGTGCTCGCCGGCGCTGGCGGAATCCTGGGTCTCGGATTTGCCTGCGCCATCCTCTCGTATTTGTCCCATCAGGGGTCGATTGCTCTACCGCTGCTCGCGATGGTGCGCGTAGACGCAACGGTCCTCGAGTGGACGCTATTGATCGCAGTCGCAGCCGCACTTCTGTTCGGAGCGGCACCGGGTCTCCGCATGTCAGGCGGCAATCTCCAGGAAGTCCTGAAAGGTAGCGGACACGGACTCAGCGAGGGCCGAAAACACGACCGGCTCCGCTCGACCCTGGTGATAACGGAAATCGCTCTGGCTTGCGTGCTCCTCGTCGGTGCGGGTTTGCTGTTACGCAGCTTTCTCCGTGTTCTGGACATCGACCTGGGCTTCGAGGCCAGCCACGCGGCCGCTATCAGCGTGGACTATAACGATGGCGGAAATCCCGCGAAACGCGCGGCGATCTGGCAGGAAGTTACAAGCCGAAGTTTGATGATTCCGGGCGTCGAGTCGGTTGGCATATCCGACAACCTGCCCATGAGCCGGAACCGAAGTTGGGAGATTGCGGCAAAAGGTGAGCAGAAGAAGCTCGATGACCAGGATTTCCTCCCCGTGTTCGTTTATATCGTTTCTCCTGGCTACCTGAAGGCGATGGGAATGCACCTGATGGAAGGCCGCGATCTCACTTGGAATGATCTCTCCAACGATCGTGCGGTAGTCATCATCAACCAGACCGTCGCGCGCAAATTGTGGCCGGGACAGGATCCGATCGGCCGAACAGCCGTAACGGGCGGAACTGATGCCGAGATTATCGGGGTGATTGCCGACGTCCGCGAAACGGGTGCAGAGTACAAACCTGGAGCGCAGATGTACCTGCCGGCGACGAAACGATTTGGCCCGGAAGGCTGCTATCTGGTTCTGCGTTCGAAGCTGCCGCTCACGACACTGGCAGCAAGTGTGATGCGCACTCTGCGCGACATGAACCCCGGACAGCCCGCGACGGAATTCAAGCCAATTCAGATACTAGTCGACCAAGCGACGTCTCCGAGACGGTTCTTTGTCCTGCTGGTCGGAACCTTTGCATGTCTCGGACTTGTTCTGGCTTCGCTGGGGATCTATGGGGTTATCTCGTATTCGGTGACGCGGCAAACACAGGAGATTGGCATCCGCATAGCTCTTGGTGCATCGCAATGGTGGGTGCAATTTGATGTGATCTGGAAAACGTTGCGACTCGCGCTAATCGGCGTCGCCGTTGGAATCGTCGCCTCGCTCATGCTTGCGCGCGTGATTGCTTCTCTTCTTTTTCAGACTGCCCCCACTGATCCGCTTACGTTTGTTGGGATGGTCGCGCTACTGGGAGTGGTCGCGTTGCTGGCAGGGTATCTCCCGGCACGAAGAGCTTCAAAGATCGATCCAATGGTTGCTCTGCGTACAAATTGAAATCATGAAGGGCCTCCGCTTTAACGTGATGCTCTCTGCCAACGTCGATCTCCCGTTGTGCTTGCTTGCCCACCTGGAGGCCTTGAGTCGTCACCCATTTTGTTTCGTAGTTTCGATTGGTGCCGCCATAAAAAGCGTTCGCGAGCTGCACAAGATCACTCAGTCGATACATCCCTCCAGCTGCGAACCAGTTCTCCATGTCTTAAGTGCTTCGTCTTTGGATTCATGTTGACACCCCGCCTCGACGGCTACGGATTTGGCGCTCTGGATAAGGAATCGGACTTTCGGTCGCAAGACTTACGGCACCGTCAATCGTACCGGCGGAATGACGGGATGCAAAACCGTTGCCGCACCAGTTCCCGGGACCTCAACTTCCGCCGAGCACTTTGGCCGCGGCTTCGTAGGCGCGCTGGTATTCCTCGTGATGCTGCTCATAATCCGGAGAGGACGGGTCGTATGCGACGTACCAGTCTTCGGGATAGATTTCGAGGATCTGCGTCTTCATGCGGAGCGCGAAGGGCACGAGGTCAACCATCGATCCGATGATTCCGGAGCGGTCCGGATTGCTGGCCTTGCGGGTTTGCAATTCGAGAGCGACCTTGCCCTGCCATCGGTGGAAGTTGCGGCACCAATCCACCGCGCACGGCCTTCCCCGCTGTTCATTCTCCTGGTCTTCAATTGAGAGGCTCTGGCTGCCGATCGCGATTCCGTTGCGCGCAGCCCGCTCGGCGACCGCGTCGGCGAATCCCAGGTCTTCGGGCTGGCCGAAGCTGTTGATGCCGACCATCAACTGCTTAGGAGAGTTTAGGGACTTTTCGTAATCGAGCATGTCCAGGATGTACTTGCGCCATACTCCCGCAGAGAAGCCGTGGCGCTTCAGCGCGAACATGCAGGCGGGATAGGTTTCCCCACCGCCGCCGAGACCGAAGCGGATGTAGCCGACATTCGGATTCTTTCCGTAGTGTTCGAGTGCCGCGGCCATGAAAGCCTGGTAGTTCTTCATAAAATCTTTTTGCCAGAAAACTGGGACGCGTCCGAAATTGGGGCACTCGACGGAGTCCACTTTGGAGAAGACAAAGTCGGGCGTAACTTTCGATCCGCCGCTGTAGCCTGTCGCCCAAGTGATAAAGTTCACGCGCTTGCCGGCTTCGATCCAGGGCGCGATTTTTGCGTCAAGCTCGGACCAGTCATAGCGCGGACTGGCGTTGGGGCCGCGATCGATCTGGTTCCAGATGAGGTAGAAATTGGCCCCGCAGACGACTGGATTGTGAAGCAGAAGGTGAGTCGTCCGGGACTGCTTCTGCTTGTCAGGAAACATAATCGCGAACAGACCGTGGGGAGCATCGGGCACGGCGACGGTAGAAAGAGGATCGGCACACTTCGCAGTGATCTCGGCTGAATGTTTGGGGGCGGGCTTTTCCTGGCCCATGGCAAAGGACGCGCCCAGCGACGCTGCGAATGAGAGCGCGAAAAGAGCCGTCCGCATGATTCCGCTACCTTGAGAGGAGAGAGTTTGCGACATATCTGAACTGAGAACACGTTTTGAGGACGATCCACTCGCGCCCGGACCTTTCGAGTCGCGCTTGTGGGGCAACTCGCTACTTTTAGAGCGATGTACGTAAAGTATTGAATGCAGGCGAGTTGCGCGTCGGAGACAGATCTCGTGCTCGCAAAGTGTGGGCAACAAAGGGGTTACACGTAGAATATTCCAGAATAAGAACTTATGTGATGGTTCTTGGGCGAGGAACTCGTGCTGTCGCTTGCTGGAGGAAACGAGAAGCATTCGCGGATTCGACGGTCGCGCACGCGCGGCGATGGATTTGGAGATCTTGGAGTTTTTCGGATCGATCCTCGTAAAATATTGGTTCCAGGCAAGTTGCTGGCCGCAGATATACGTTTATCCGCGCAAAATATAGATGGGCAAGGAGTTACACATAAAATATTCCAAAGAAAGCACTTAGCTCGTAGACGAGAGGCGCGGCCGCCGCGGGTGGGTTCTGATGGGGATTGAAGACGTCCGCGCATGGGAACAGTCTGGCTCTTTTGGCGGGCCAGAGTAAAGGTCACATGTCACAGGAATTTGGTTTTTCGCTGTGGAAAACCCTTTTCGCTCGGAGCGTGAGCCGTCCATAGGATGAGGTGGCCGGGCAAGTCAAAGTGAAATCGCATGTGCAAGCGTCCCGGAACCCAGACTTCGACGATCACGCAGTTGGGGCAGTTGTCGCGATCGACAACAGCAAGGCGAGCCGCTACTGATAAGTGTTTCGGCGCAACGCTTTTTTCTTTTGCCCCGGTAGACCTGTTTGGAAGGATCAATGAGCGCAATGGGGATTTTTCGCCAACGATCTGCCTAGGTTTCCGCCATCTCCTCTCCTTTCATTGACTTGATCCTTTCTTGCCCGTAAGATTCGCGCCAGTGATCGGCCAAACAATTTCGCGCTATCGCATCGTAGAAAAGATCGGCGGCGGCGGTATGGGAGTCGTTTATAAGGCCGAGGACACTGAGCTAGGCCGTTTCGTTGCACTCAAGTTCCTGCCTGACGACGTCTCCCGAGACCCGCAGGCGTTGGAGCGTTTCCGGCGTGAAGCTCGTGCGGCCTCCGCCCTCAACCATCCTAACATCTGCACGATTTACGACATCGGCAAGAGTGGCGAGCAGTCGTTCATCGCCATGGAGTTCTTGGATGGACTGACGCTGAAGAACCGTATTGCTGGCCGACCGATGGAAACCGAGTTGATTCTCTCGCTGGCCTTCGATATTGCGGACGCGCTCGATGCTGCCCACGCGGAAGGAATTGTTCACCGGGACATCAAACCCGCTAACATTTTTGTGACCAAGCGCGGCTACGCCAAGATTCTCGATTTCGGGCTGGCGAAGGTCAGTCTTGCAGGCAGTTCTTCGAGCAAGATTGCGTCTCTCAACACACAGACCGTGGACGCGGACCATCTGACCAGTCCGGGCACCATGATGGGAACGGTGGCGTATATGTCGCCGGAGCAAGTCCGAGCCAAGGAACTGGATGCACGCTCCGACTTGTTCTCCTTCGGCGCGGTGCTGTACGAGATGGCGACGGGTGGGTTGCCGTTCCGTGGGGAAAGTTCGGGAGTCATTTTCAAAGCCATTCTGGACGCGGTTCCCACGCCTGCTGTGCGGCTGAATCGCGATGTGCCAGCCGAACTAGAACGCATCATCAACCGGGCGTTAGAGAAAGACCGCAATCTGCGCTACCAGAGCGCAGCCGACATGCGTTCCGAGTTGCAGCGGTTGAAGCGCGATACCGATTCCAGCCGCCAACTCTCGGCAGTCACTGCAATAACTGATGCAAGTGCGAGTTTACCTTCGTCAGCCGCATCGCCAAGCGCTATCCCGATGGCCAGCAGAGAGGCAAGTTCCGATACCCAAGTTGTCGTTGGGCTGGTCGCACGGCACAAGACGGCTTTCTTGGCGGTCGCGGGGATGATCATATTAATTGTGGCTGGTCTCAGCTACGGGGTGTTCCGCTGGCTTTCGCCCGGTTCAGGCTCCACCATCGACTCGCTTGCCGTGCTGCCCTTCGCCAATGGGGGTGGAGATGCCAATACCGACTATCTCAGCGATGGCATCACCGAATCGTTAATTGACAACCTCGTCCATGTGCCGCAACTCAAGGTGAAGTCGCGCAACTCGGTCTTTCACTACAAAGGCAAAGACGTGGACGTGCAAAAGGTTGGCAATGACTTGGGCGTGTCCGCGGTCGTGAACGGGCAGGTGGTGCCGCGAGGCGACAACATCGAAGTGAACGCCGAGCTGACCAACGTTCGCGATAACACGGAAATCTGGGGGCAGCACTACAGCGGCAAGAGCGCAGACATCATCTCGTTGCAAGAGCAGATTGCGGGCGACATCGCGGCGAAGTTGCGTTCCGGTCTGAACAGTTCTGAGAAACAGCAGGTCACTAAACAAGGTACGCAAAATCCCGAGGCTTACGAGTTGTATTTGAAGGGCCGCTACTACTGGAACAAACGAACCGCTTCGGACATTACCGCCGCAATCTCCTATTTCAGTCAAGCCATCGCCAAAGATCCTGGCTACGCTTTGGCATATTCGGGTCTGGCCGATGCCTATAACGTATTGCCCAGCTACGGTGGCATTCCCAGCGAATGCTTTCCAAAGTCGAATGCCGCCGCCCGCAAGGCGCTGGAGTTGGACTCAACCTTGGCGCATCCCCATGCTGTTATTGGGAGCAATGAGAGAGCTTATGAGTGGGATTTCGCCGGAGGAGAGGCCGAGTACAAGAAGGCTTTCGAACTCGATCCCAACGATGCCATGGCACACAAATGGTACGCAGAGGATATTGCATCGATTGGTGGCAGGGAGCAGGAGGCCCTTGCTGAAATCACCCGTGCTCACCAGCTTGACCCCTTGTCGCCGATCATCAGCCAAAGTGTGGGCAGTGTTTACATCAACGCGCGACAGTACGACGAGGCCATTGCCGTCTGCAAAAAGGTTGCCATTGAAGACCTAACATTTGCCCCAGCGCACTCTTGTTTGGCCAACGCGTACTGGGGAAAACGCATGTACCCGCAGGTCATCGAAGAATGGAAGGCCGATGCCCAGCTTTCCGGCGACTCAAACGAATCTGATTTCGCTTCTGCCCTGGAGCAAGGATTTCGTTCCGCGGATTGGAAGGGTGCTCTTACTAAAGGCATTGAAACCCGGCAAGCGCAACGGAAGGCAAGCTACTACTCTGCGTACAGGATCGCTGAACTCTATGCGGACTTGGGAGACAAAGATCAGGCTTTCCGGTGGCTCAACACTGCTTCTCAGGAGCGCGATGTTGCTCTAACGGGTTTGAAAACTGACTTCATTTTCGACTCCATCCGCTCCGACCCACGGTTTGCTGAACTGGTGCGGAAAGTGGGGCTGCCGCAGTAGCGAAGCTCGAATTTGTCCATCGGAGATTTCTCACCCTCTGGAAAGACAGTCGAACCCGACATCCCAATCCTGAAGGAAGCCAAGGCGGAGTACCCTACGGCCATCGCCGGGTTTGCCTGCACATCGTTTAGCTGGCGTAATCAGGCGATTTCACTCATTTACCGATGATGAGTGAAATGGGAATGTTGCACAGTTATCGGTTTGTCATCGCAGTGATACGATTCTGACCATGTCCGAGCGTATTCAGTTTGGCCAATTGGCGACGACTCTGCTGCGGGTTCCGGTTCCATGGGTATTCGTCCTGACGTATCTCGCCGGAGTCGGTATTGAGACCGCGTTCCGCCGGGGCGGATTCTTCCAGGATTACAAATTGCTGACTCCCGCGGGGACTGTTATTTTCACCCTTGGTGCCGGACTTGCAGCCTGGGGCTGGCTCATCTTTCGCCTCTCCCGAACAACCCGGGTCCCTGGCGAGGCTTCCACCACGCTCGTGAGGACCGGTCCCTATCGGTTTATGCGCAATCCAATGTACGTGGGTCTCTCTGTGGCATATATCGGAGAAGCTGCCATTCTCCACCAGATCGTGCCCGTTGTACTCCTACCGCTGACAATTGCCTACTTGAACCGAGTCGTAATTCCTATCGAGGAAGAGAGGCTGCACGAGGTGTTCGGTGCTGAATATGAGCGATACCAAAATGATGTTCGTCGTTGGTTCTGATAACAGCCATTGCGCTCATTGTGAGTTCTGAGCGTAATCGCGATTTTACGACAGCTATCCGATCTAATGGGTGAGCGGGGCATACATCTGCCCCGCTTGTCGTGAGTGGCGCGTTCTTTCTGGAAACCTAATCGCTATGCTTGGGGGCACGGACACGCTCCCCCTCGGCCGTGGCTGCGACGCCCGGATCGATCACTACTTGATGGATCGTGTTCCCCGATTGGGCGACGATCAGCTGCAAGTGCACGTCCGAGTTGCCGGGGATCATAATAGTCTGGCTGCCGGTGCAGTCCGGGTTCAGGGAGTAGGTGCCCGAGCCAGGGCGCCAACCCGGCGGGAGGTTGCCGCCAACGGCGACTGCGTCAACTTGCCTGAAGTTTCCGTTGCCATCAAACGTTTGTTTGGCGAGGCCATCCACCAGCAGAGTAGACCCGTCTGGGAGGATTATGCTTCCGTGGATGGTAAAGGCGTAGCTGCCTCGGAGGGTGGAATCGCTGCAAGCGCTGGCGTGCGATATCAAAGGCGACGACACGATCAAAGCAAAAGCCAGGAGAAACGGGGGGGTTCGGAATTTCATGGTGCCTCCAGATTTTCTAGACGGGTGTTTAACCTTACACCAGGTCTTTACACCAGGTCTTTAAGGACCCGTACTGCCCCACTGACGATAGGCTTGGCAGCCTTACACGGCTGTTCAAAACTGCTCACTCTTGATAGTTGACGGAAGCAGGCCTTAACACTCAAATTCCGATTTGGTTCGGTTCATTTCGCATGATTCCGCTCGAATGATGAGTACTATGCGATGTTACGACAACTATCCGGCGGCGGGTGGCCCGCTGTTTGTGGTTGACTTTTCCTTTTCATTACGAGACCAAGGGTTCCCCGTCCTTGCGCTTCTTGCAAGGGGCGGGTACGGTGCTGGCAACGGAATTGCGTCCAGAAACGGCGGAGAATGATGCGGTGGGCGCGGCCACGCCATCATCACTCCAAGCGCGAATGAAGAGGCGGATTTGCCGACCCCAAAACAGGGCCTCTCAAATCCACCTCCATTTCTCATGGATCAGTACATGACCCGGCTAATCGTGGTTGTCAGGGAGTGACAACAGGCTGGACGTGCAGGTTAGCTGGGCTGCGGTGCCAGCGAATGCGCCCGTGTCTGTTCCACCAGTGAACAATCCCGATGCGGATGCCCGTGTCAGCTTGATGTAATCCGTTGGGGCAGTGTTGCCAAAGAAAGCCGGATCGGTGCTGAAAACGCTGACCGTCATCTTCTTGCCAGTGCTCGAAACACATGCGGCGCCGCTCGTGTTTAGGATGACCGTGGAAGCAGTCTTTGTCCAACCCGACCACGCGGTGCACTTATTCTTCGCTGGCACAGTAAAGGTTGGTGCGACGAAAGTTGTGCCACCCTTGCCGAAGCCGCCGGCCGTCGCGATGCAGAAGTTCGTAGAAGCTGGAAGAACCGCTTCACTATCCTGGGCTAAGGTCAGTGAAGTTAGTGGAAGAACTAGCAGCCAGAATGCAGCCACCATGCGAGCGATGTGGATCTTCATCAAATTTCTCCTTGGCGCAGCATTAGAGCGCACTGACTGTGCCTTGTCCATTGAAAAAAGTCATGCACTTCCAGGCACATTTATCTAGCTTCTTCACCGTGGTTGACGAAAAAGATGGGATGAGAAGACCGGTCTCCGCGGGATGCTGTACGCTCCCAAGTTATCGACGTGCTTTGAAGCACAAGAGATAGAGGAGACCGGCAATGAAGAAGGGTAGCACTGCAGCCACGAAGCTGAGCTGGGATTCTCGCCGCTTGAGATCAAGCGTAACCGGGGAGGATTCCGATAGTCCCTGATTAACCGACAATCTGACCAGAATCGGCGGAAACCCCCGGCAACTGAATGTGCACCCTATCGCTGGAATCACGCATGGCTCTAAGCCCGGGCACGAGAATCGGCGCGTACGAAATTCAATCGCTCCTGGGCGCGGGCGGCATGGGCGAGGTCTACCGGGCGCGAGACACGAAACTTGGGCGTGATGTTGCGCTGAAGATTCTTCCCGAATCGTTCGCCCAGAATCCCGATCGCCTAGCGCGTTTTGAGCGTGAAGCCAGGGTCCTCGCCTCTCTGAATCATCCCAACATCGCTCAGATTTTTGGCTTCGAAGACACAACAAATATTCGCGCGCTCGCCATGGAAATGGTCGAGGGCTTGTCGCTTGAGGAAGTGATTCGTCATTCGCGGTCGAGCGCGTCAACTGGCCTTCCACTCGACCAGGTTCTGCCCATTGCCCGGCAGATTGCAGATGCGCTCGAAGCCGCACACGAGGCCGGCATCGTGCACCGTGATCTGAAACCCGCCAACGTGAAGGTTCGCGAAGATGACGTCGTGAAAGTGCTGGACTTCGGTTTGGCGAAGGCCGCGACAGGAGCAGAAGCGTCCGGAAGCAATCCATCGGACGAACTGGCGTCCATGGATTCCCCGACTATGACTTCTCCGCTGATGACACAGGCAGGCATCATTATCGGGACTGCTGCGTACATGTCGCCCGAGCAGGCACGCGGCCGAGCGGTCGACAAACGCGCGGACATATGGGCATTTGGCGTTCTCCTATTTGAGATGCTAACGGGGCAACCGCTATTTGCCGGAGAGACGGTGTCGGACACAGTTGCCGCGGTGCTCATGCGCGAGCCAGATTTTGCGTTGCTTCCGGCCGCGGTGCCCAGCCACATTCGCGAGTTGATCGCACGATGTTTGGAACGGGACCCAAGGCGCCGGTTGCGAGATATCGGCGACGCTTTGCATGACCTTCAGTCCGTCCCCTCTTCGTCCGCGACGGACGCACGCACGTCGCCCGAACTGCAGCCTCGATCGCCTCTGCCAGCCGCCACTCTGCGCCAACGGCGATTACGATGGCTGGCCGCCTGCGGAGGAGTGGCTCTGGTCGCTACTCTCATTGGTTTTTGGCAGGTACGGCAGGGGACCTCCTCCGGGACGCCATCGATCTCGCCAGACACGTCCGGCCGATCGATCGCGGTACTTCCCTTCGTCAACCAAAGTGGGAATCCTGACGACGAGTATTTCTCCGACGGGATGACCGACGAGTTGGCCACTGCACTCATGAAAATGCCAGGTTTGCGGGTGGCTGCCCGAAGCTCCGCGTTCACATTCAAGGGCAAGAATGCGGACCCACGGGAAGTAGGTACGAAATTGGATGTCGCTACGGTGCTGGAGGGCACTGTACGTCGCTCAGGTTCGAAGGTCCGAGTGACTGCGGAACTGGTGAATACATCAGATGGGCTAGTGCGCTGGTCGGAGAGTTATCAACGCGAGGCCAAGGAAGTTTTCGAGGTTCAGGACGACATCACCACGTCTATCGTTAACGCGCTCAAGCTAACAATGGGAGCCAATCCGCTGACCGCCAACAAGGCCGAGCGCACCGGTAACGCCGAGGCCCACGACCTATATCTGCGCGGACGGTTCCTGGTAATCAACGGCAGCGCGGAAGCCGTGCGAAAAGGTCTGGACTACCTGTCCGAGGCGATCAAGAAAGACCCAGGCTATGCTCCAGCGTACGCCACCACAGCGTTGGCATACACTTCGCTTGCCGACGACTATTTCGCCCCTGGAGATGCATATCCAAAGGCGAGAACCGCTGCCTTGAAGGCCCTGGAACTTGACAGTACGAATGCCGAAGCCCACACGAACCTGGGCCTGGTCCAGTTTTATTACGATTGGGAATTCGAAGCGGCCGATGTGGAACTTCGTCGCGCGCTCGAATTGAATCCAAACTCGATGGAGGCCCACAACTTTTACGGCGAATGCCTCTGCGCGATGGGCCGATTTGAGGAGGGGCTCGCAGAGGTAGGTCGTGCGATGGTTCTGGATCCGCTCTCTCCGGCGCCCAGCAGGTCTCGAGAACAGTGCCTGCTATCGGCACGCCGGTACGACGAGACGATCGCGCAGCACGCAAAGACGGCGGAACTAGACGCAAGTTTCTTTTACTACGATTCGCTTGCCGGCGCCGCCTATCGCGAAAAGGGCATGTTCGCGGAATCGGTGGCGGAGTACCAGCGCCTGCAACGCGTCACGGGCGGCCAATTCTTCGCAGGCTTGGCGATCACTTATGCCCGGATGGGAAAGACCGCCGAGGCCCGCGCTATTCTCAAACAATTTCTCGAGTTCTCTAAACGAAAATACGTCTCCCCCGACAAGATCGCGCTGATGTATGCCAGTCTCGGCGAAAAGGACGAGGCCTTTGCCTGGTTGGATCGGGCCTTTGAAAACCGATCAGGTTTCCTGGCTGCCTTTTTGGTCACACCCGACTACGATACCCTCCGTTCTGACCCTCGCTTCGACGTCCTGATGCGAAAGATGGGATTCAAGAAATAACGCGCCCCGACGCTACCACGGGACTGCGGATTGGCTACCCGCCCCTACGCGCGCGTTGGCCTGTCGCGAAGCTAGTTCTTTGCCTTTCAGTCTCGCATGCGTGAGAGGAGAGGAGGTTTCAGTCTCCCATGCGTGGAAGGAGTGGAATCTTCTCATCATGCTTTGCAACGCCCTGCATCAGGTCCACGATCATGGCAAACAGTTCGTTCCGCCTCTCGACTCTGACTCCGGCCCGCGTGATGTAGCGGATCAACACATCGACGCCCGTTCCGGCCGGCCTCAGATTGACCGAGGGCATTGCGCTAAACTGCGGCGCCCCTTCTTCGCGAGTGACCCGCTTCCACTCCGCTTCCGCCATTTTCGCGTCGGCTTCCGTGATCTTCACCGTCGCTTGGTAGATTCCCTTGATCAGCGCATGCACCCCCGTGCCCGGAGGAACGCTGACCTTGATCTCATCCCACATCCACTGTCCCACGGTCGAAAAATTGAAATACTTCCCGCGGATGGCGTAGCCGTTCAGAAACGAAACTCTGCGTCCGGTTGGATGGCCACTCGCGGTCCAGTTTCCCGTTTCCAGCAGCCAGGTGCGGAACAGCCCGAGCTGTACCACTTCCCCGCCGACGCCGTCGATCTCGATCCAGTCCCTTACCCTCACTCCGTTGGGTCCCATCAGGACGAACCAGCCGCAGAAGGCCAGAATGAAATCCTGAAAAACCACGGTGAGTCCTGCCGTCGCCAGGCCGAGGATCGTGGGCATCTGCTGGGGTACGCCGAAAATGGTGAGCAAGATCAGCAACAGACCGACGAGTTGCGTACCCAGGTTCAGAACGGTTTTCAAGGTCTGCTTGTGGCGGGGATCGCGCACCATCTTCTGTAACGCCAGTTGGAGCGCCCAGCCGGCCAGGATCACCAACAGGCAGATCGCCGCAATCAAGGCCAGAGATTGCAAGATGAGGTGCACTACGATCTTCCGCTGGATCTCGACTTGCTCCGCCCAGCGGCCGTAGAGCGCCACAAGCTGCTGCTGCGCGACCAAGCGGTCATTGAGAATGCTTTGGATGGTTTGCTGCGCGGTAATTTCCCGCAGCCGTTCGATCCGGTCGGCATTCGATTCTGCAGCGGGTTTGTTGCTGAGTTCAGCGCCTTGCTTCTTCAGCGCCGCCTGATCTTCCGTCAAGGCCGCCACGTCGGCCTTGGCTAACTGCTGCGCCTGGGCGATCAGTTCCTTCCGGTTCTGCAGAGATCGCCAAGTGGACAGCTGTTGGGCTAACGTCTTGTACTGCTCCGCCGATACAACGGCAGTTTGCCCATCGTCCTTCGGGGCGTTATCCCAGTACTGTTTCATGATGGCCTGGCGGGCCGCGAGTTCCTGCTGCAGCTTGATTCGCTGATCTCCGGTTTCGCTCGCCAGATCTTCGATCGAATCTTCCAGCTCGCTCTGATCGAGGCCGAGTTGCGCCTTGGCGATCTCCAGGTCGCTGCCGTCGGACGCTGCGCCTGCGGGTTTTGCCGCCGGGCTTGCATTGAGGGATGCGATCCGGGCCTGGTCGTTCTTGATGGTGTCCTGCAGCTCGTTGATCCGTTGCTGCAATGCCAAGGCTTTCCCGCTCAGCTTTGGTTTCGACAGGCTGGCCTGCCTGAGAGACTGCGAGAATGCCTGATCGACTTCGTGATCGGCAATGCGCTGGGCGTCGCGGGCAAGCTCTCTCTCCTCGGCCGATTGTGCGAGGGCCGCCAGGGTGGCCGCGGTCTGCCAGGGCCGTTGATCTACAACGCCCCGCGGTACATAGGCGCCCTGCCAACCGCCCTTCCTCGCCTGCAAGAACGGAAGATAGGACATCACGCCGCGAGTCAGGAATGCGCCTGCCACAGTGACTGCCAGCACCAGCAGGATCACGAGCGCAATCACCAGGCGGGCTCGATTCATATGCATACCTTCGTATACGCTGTGCTCGACTGTACCGCAAGAAAAGGATGAATCCGGAGTATACAAAGCAGGGCGGGGTTCTTGTGATGGTCAACATTTAAGGTGAATGTTCATCACTGGCGCAATCACGAGGTACATGAGGTAGCTGGCCAACAATCTTGCCACTACAGACTCGAGGGCGCCTAGCGCGAGGCGCCAAAGATGGAGGCACGAGTTTTGTGGCGCGCGGCCAGAACCGCTCGCGTTCGCGTCGCTGGACGGAGGGAATGCCTCCGTCCCCACACATGCGTCACGGTGCTTCGTCACCTTCGCGGTACTTTACTTCGAGTAGGTCCAGTGATCGCCGGTCATCACCAGGGTGGCGGTGTCTGAAGGGGTCGAGTCCAGCGATGCTGCGATTTTGGGATAGGCGGTCTTCATCTCTGCGGAGTTCGCCCAGTCAGCCACATCGGCAAGCTTGTAATGATAGGAGACCGCGACGGTTTTCGCGCCTTCTGCACTTGTGCCCGGGGTTGAATTGTCGATCGAGGTTACTTCGCGGTGCCCGTAGCAGAAGTTTCCGTATCCGGGTTGGGAGGAATCGGGCGTCCACGCACTCCGCCCTTTATCGGACAGGTCGTAGTTGTTGACCTGCTTTGAGGCGACGATGAGCACCTTCTTTTCTGCCGTGGTACGGGCCAGAAGTCCCTGCTGGGTCAGGGCGTCATAGCCTTCGGTTTTGGCATCGTCTGAGGTGGTGGCTTGCGCGGGAAATTTCTTGGGCTCTGACCAGATACACGCGGGGTGCGCCTTGAAGTGGTCGTTGATTGCAGCCTTGTAACTCATGTCGGTGTTGCTGCCGTTGTTACATCCTGTTGCAAAGAAGGTCGACAAACCCAGAAGCGCTACAAGACCAAGCTTTCGATTGACGGACATAGAACTCCTTTGGAAGTCGAAATACGAATCCGGTAACGGAACAACGACAGCCCTGGAGGACGTAATCGGGCTGCGGACTACTTGGGCGTAATCGCCCACGGTGCTTTGGAGCGCTGACCGCGTTTTTCCATCCGTACAGAATTAAGCGCGAGAGTAAGAGGACATCGGGGCAGAAGTAGTTGCCTGGGAGTTGAGTCGGAGCCGTAGCTCATGCGCCCAGGGTCACCGGCCTGGGTGCTCGCTTGGCTCGCGAGGCGGGCGAGGCATCCGCCCCGGCACGCACATCGGTTATGTGGACGCGAAGTACTTCTGCTCGAGGAGGCGGCGGTGGTGGAGTTCGTGTCCGGCGATGAGGTAGGCGACGGCGCGAACGGTGATCTCGCTTTTGTTCGCGATGCCGCGGCGAAGCCATGCTTCCTCATCGAGGTTACGCAGGAGCGTTAGCGTAGCTCGGCGGACTGCGATGTAGTCTTCGATCAACTCGGGCAATGGCCTGCGGGTGAAAGGAGCATTTTGGACATAGGGATCCTGACCGAAGGCTTCGATGGGCGTGCGATCTCCACGGGAGATGCGCAGGGCGCGGTAGGCGAAGATGCGCTCGCTATCGCATACGTGGCCGATGACTTCTTTCGCGGTCCATTTGTCGGGAGCGTAGCGGTAGTCACCGTCAGCTTCATCGCGGCCGGAAAGAAGCAGCATCATCTGGCGGCGCTGCGAGTCAAGTGTGGTGAGGATGTCGTTCTCATGGATCAGCGAAATATAGCGATCGTAATAGGGAGCGTATTCGCCGGGTTCAGGACGGGGGATCGTTAAAGGGGAAGGGAGGATGGCAGGTTCGGACATAAAGCGCTCCAATTTCGGAATTCTGAGTTCCGGTTTCGGCGATAGATTATCGGAAGCGGCGGGACAGAGAGTCCGCCGGAATAAGTGCCCTAAGCTTAGACTGTCATGGTCGAAGTTCGTTTCGACAATTGTTCTCCGAAGAGGATAACCGCGACGGGCTCTGAAAAGGTACGGCCGAGCAAATTTTTCCGGAAAACGTGACAGGAGGTTGAGAGAAATTCCCAGTTGGGGCGGGGAAAAGGTGCGGCTGCGAGCGTCGAGAAGTGGCGGATGTGAGTACCGAAGGAGGAACTTACGTTGCAAATAAAGGAATTTCCACAGTGCTCAAAATGAGACTTGGGAGTAGAATTCGCTTTGGTCACGTAAGTGCGGCCAGTAATCCTTAATCCCAACAAGGAAGGAACTTCGCATCCCATGTGGAAGCCCACGAATCAGCCTCAGACTCCTGGCCGTCCGGCCGAACCGGAGCGGCCAACACCACCGACCCCCAGTGCGCCAATGATGGCGTCGAGTGAACCCGCAGCGCCTCCGCGACCGGTGACGACCACCACGGCGGATCAGGCCACGATCGGCAAGTCGCTCGTGATCAAGGGCGAGGTGACCGGCTCTGAGTCTCTTTATATTGACGGGCGCGTGGAGGGTTCGATCAATCTGTCTGGAAACCGCGTGACGGTTGGCCGTAATGGAGTAGTTGCGGCGAACATCAACGCGAGAGAGATCGTGGTCCTCGGCAAGGTGCGCGGCAATCTGACCGCGAGCGACCGCGTGGACATTCGTAGCGATGGATCGCTGACGGGCGACGTGATCGCAGCCCGGATCTCGATTGAAGACGGAGCATTCTTCAAGGGCGGCATTGACATCCGCAAGGGCGGACAGCCGCAGCAGCCGAAGGCGAATGGCGAGGAGAAGACCTCCAAAGAAGCGGAACCGGCAGCAGCGGGCGCAAGAGCGTAACAGCTCTTCGGGCAATGGGTTCGTGACGGGCACCTTACGGGGTGCCCGTTTCTCTTTTGCGTTCAGTGACTGGGCTCAGACAGTGCATTGATCCGTACACTGCATTCATTGACCTTCCCTCCTCTGCAACGGTACATTTTCAACCAGATGCTCGGGCGAACCATTTCCCATTACCGGATTGTCGAGATGCTGGGCGGCGGAGGCATGGGCGTCGTCTACAAGGCCGAGGACATCCGGCTGCACCGCTTCGTTGCGCTGAAGTTCCTGCCGGATGAAGTTGGACGCGATGCGCAGGCGCTGGCCCGTTTTCAGCGAGAGGCGCAGGCGGCCTCCGCGCTGAACCATCCGAATATCTGCACGATCCACGACATTGGGGAAGAGAACGGCGTCGCGTTTATTGCCATGGAGTATCTGGAAGGGGTGACGCTGAAGCACCGGATCGGCGGGCGTGCGGTCGATTTGGAAACACTGCTTCCGCTGGCGATGGAGATCGCCGACGCGCTCGATGCAGCGCACAGCAAGGGCATTATTCATCGGGACATCAAGCCTGCAAACATTTTTGTGACGGATCGCGGGCACGCGAAGATTCTTGATTTTGGGCTGGCGAAAGTGGAGCCGGGGCTGAGTTCTTCGAGCCACAGTGCGACGCTGAACACTCAGACCCGTTCCATCAACGTCGATCATCTGACGAGTCCGGGGACGATGATGGGGACTGTCGCGTACATGTCTCCGGAACAGGTTCGGGGTAGGGATTTGGATGCACGCAGCGATTTGTTTTCTTTCGGCGCGGTGCTTTACGAGATGGCTACGGGAGAGTCGCCGTTCCGGGGGGAAACTTCGGCGATGATCTGCGAGGGGATTGTGAACCGGGCTCCGGTTGCGCCGGTACGGCTGAATCCGGATCTGCCAGCGGAACTGGAGCGGATCATCCATAAGTGCCTGGAGAAGGATCGAGAGCTGCGATATCAGTCGGCGGCGGACCTGGAAACGGATTTGAAGCGGCTGAGGCGCGACACGGACTCGGGACGCTCGGCGGCGAGCGTCGTCGTTGGCTCGGTGCCCAGGTTAGAGCCGAAGACCTCGAACCGGCTGAAATGGATTGCAGCGGCAGCGGCGCTGATTGTGATTGGAATTTTCGCCTACTTGCGGATTTCCCCGGTCCCCTCACCAAGAATTCTGGGGTCAAAGCAGATCACCAACGACGGAATGCCGAAGTTTGGGTTCGTGAGCGATGGAAGCCGGCTGTACATTTCGGAATACTCGCCCGCCGGAACGAGAGTCGTGCAAGTGTCGGTCAACGGAGGGGACACTGCTCCGTTGGACATTCCGCTGGAAAATCCATTTGCAATCGATGCTTCAAAGGATGGTTCTGAGCTGCTGATGGGACACTCAGGACCGGGCGAGTCGATCTTCTGGTCGATGCCGATTCCGGCAGGCTCACCTCGCCGGCTGGGAGACTTCGAGGCCAATGAGTGCGTTTGGGCTGCAGATGGAAGGCTGGCGTGCACGAAAGGGAGCGATGTCTACCTGGCTGAACATGACGGCGCAAATTTTCGGAAGATTGCCACTGCAAGCGAGGCGGGAGGGTACCTGACGTTCTCGCCGGATGGAGAGCGCATTCGCTTCTCCACCTCGAACAATATCAGGAACACGTCGGTGATCTGGGAGGTTCATTCGGACGCAAGCAGATTACGGCAGTTGCTGCCGGGCTGGAACAATCCTCCGAACGAGTGCTGCGGCGTTTGGACACCGGATGGTAGCTACTACGTTTTTCAGAGCACGCGCGGCCGCGACACGAATATATGGATCATGCGAGACCGCACGAACTGGTGGAGGAAGGGCTCTCCTGATCCGGTTCAATTGACCACAGGTCCGCTGGAGTTCGGTAACCCGGTGATCAGCACGGATGGGAAGAAGTTATTCGTGATCGGGATTCAGCCACGTGCGGAGTTTGTGCGGTACGACTCGAAATCCGGACAATTGATCCCGTTTCTGGGTGGCATTTCGGCCGGTGATGTGGAGTTTTCGAAGGATGGAAAGTCAGTAGTGTACGTCAGCTATCCCGATAACACGTTATGGAGAAGCAAGGCGGATGGAAGCGGTAAGCTTCAGCTTACGTATCCTCCGATGGAGGCAGCCTTGGCGCATTGGTCTCCGGATGGGGAGCAGATTGCGTTTTCCGGAACAGTGCCCGGCAAACCGTGGCAAGTATTTTTGATTTCTAGAAACGGCGGAACTCCTAAGGCAGTTGCAACGGATGAATTGCAGCAGACGGATCCCACGTGGTCGCCCGACGGCAGGAAACTCGCGTTTGGGGACTATGACGTTATGCATCCAGAGAAGACGGAGATCCGAGTACTTGATGTTCAGAGCCATGAACTATCGGCGCTGCCGGGCTCTACTGGCATATTCGCGCCGCGCTGGTCGCCGGATGGAAAACACATCGCTGCGATATCCGTGGGAAACGGCAGGCTCATGCTGTACGACGTGGAGACGCAGAAGTGGCGGCAATTGCGTGTGGACCTGATGTTCGGATATTTGACGTGGTCGCGCGACAGTGGTTACTTGTACTTCGATACTTTCCTGAACAGGGATAGCGGATACTACCGGATTCGCATCAGTGACTCGAAGGTTGAGAAGCTGGCGGACCTGAAAACCGCCCGGCTATTTCGGGGTCAGTTTGGACCAGGATCGTGGACAGGCCTGGGACCGGGTGAAGTTCCGCTATTGCCACGGGACATCAGCTCGCAAGAGATTTACGCTTTCGACCTGCAGCTTCCGTAGCTGGGGACGAGTGCGGAGCGGGATCAGGACGGCTCGCTGACGGAGAGGGCAACGTTTCCGTTGCTTCCCGCGCGGGAGGTCTCGAGAATACGATTCAATTCTGAAATCAACAGCGAAAAACGATAGTGGTCCTGCTCCTTTGCGATTTGATCGCAAAGTTCTTTAACACGGTTTTTTGAAATCTCGTCTAACACGCTCGTGTTTCTCCTTTCTCGGCAGGCGTTACGGGAGCGGCCCAACACGCGCGACTTTCTGGCGCAGAAAATGCATGTGCTCAGTGAGGGACTTTTGTACATCAGCGCATAAACCGTTCCGCTCTCTGCTTGTGGTTCTGTTGCGCGGTCCTTTGTGCAAAGTTGCTGGATGCGTTCCTCTAGGTGACGCAGCATGCTTGAAGGTGTCGAATCTGAGGGGAAACGTGGTGACATACGGGAAGACCGCCACGCAGGATCAGGGTCTCACGGTAGAACTTCAGCGTGGCTACCCGCGTGACACCGGGCGCGAAGATAGGACGCGAATGCCGGCAGCGGTACAGGCGCCGGCGGTCCTGGGAGTATGGTCGGAAAAAAATCTATTCTACAAACATGCAATCGCCATAGGAGTAGAAGCGATAGCGTTGCGAGACAGCATGGTTGTAGGCGCGAAGGACATTCTCTCTTCCGCCAAGCGCGCAGACGAGCATCAGCAGCGTCGATTCGGGAAGGTGGAAATTTGTAAGGAGGGCGTCGACCACCTGGAATTTGTATCCGGGATAGATGAACAGGTTGGCTTCTCCGGTTCCGGCTCTGATTTCACCGTTTCCCTCCTGGGCAGCATATTCGAGGGTGCGAACCGTGGTCGTGCCTACTGCGACGATGCGGCGGGAAACACGGCGTGCCCGCTCGATTTGCGCAGCCGTTGATTCCGAGATCGAAAAGGGCTCAGAGTGAAGCTGGTGCTCTTCAACCTCTTGCGTGCGAATCGGCTGAAAGGTGCCGAGTCCCACATGTAGAGTCACTTCCGCTGTCTCGATGCCGCGCTCACGAATGCGGCTAAGGATTTCGGCAGTGAAATGTAGTCCGGCGGTAGGAGCAGCGATCGAGCCGCGCTCTTGGGCATAGATGGTCTGGTAGCGCTCGCGGTCGGGGGAGGAATCGTTCCGGGCGATATAGGGTGGCAGCGGGATGTGACCGATCTTCTCCACGACGCAAAAGAAGTCGTGCACCGGGGAGAAACGAATGTGGCGCTCGCCGAAGGCTCCGCGCGCGATGACTTCCGCGCAAAGTTCGTCAGCTTCACCAAAATGAAGAGTCTCTCCAACTCCAATCTTTCGGCCGGGGCGCACCAGGCACTCCCAATCGTTGGGCTCTTTGCTCAATTGCTTCGTCAGTAGGACTTCCACCCGTCCGCGAAGAAAGTCTCGAGATGCGGGATTGCGCGCGCTGAGCGGTTGCGACTTCAGGCCAGTTCTCCGGCCATACAGGCGAGCGGGAAAGACCCGGGTGTTGTTGAAGACGAGCAGGTCGGTGGGGCGGAGCAGGCCGGGGAAATCGTTGAAGCCGAGGTCCTGGATCGCTCCGGTCGACGCCAGGAGGTGCAAAAGCCGGGAGGCGGAACGATCTGGAAGAGGCTCCTGGGCGATCAAGTCCGGCGGGAGTTCGTAATGAAAATCGGAAACCAGCACGCATTGGGATTATAGGGATACAAGGCCAATGCACGCGGGTTTGGAGCGTAAAACAGAAGTGGTTTAGGGGAAATTTGCGATTGTCGAGCGCGGCTAAGGGCTGATAATATGCGAAGGCAAACTGCGGGCCGCTTTTGGAAGTTTCCTCAAGGGTATCCATGCCTACCGAACGCAAACACAGGGAAGAGATCGTTCGCTACGGACGTATGCTCCACGAGCGGGGCTTTGTTGCCGCGATGGACGGAAACCTGTCGGTTCGGCTCAAGGACGACCAAATCCTGGTGACACCCACGGGCCTCAGCAAGGGAGGCATGAAGCCGGCGGACATGGTCATTGTGAATCTTGAGGGCGAGCGAGTCTCGGGACGCCGCAATGTCACCAGCGAAATCGGGATGCACCTGCTGATTTACCGCACGCGCCGCGACGTGCAGGCCATTGTGCATGCGCATCCGCCGACGGCGACGGCTTCGCCGCTGCCGGGATTGCGCTGACGGAACCTCTGGTCTGCGAAGTCGTTATGGGACTCGGCTGCATTCCGCTGGCCCGCTACGGAACGCCTGGAACTTCGGAACTGGCGCAGACTTTGGAGCCCTACGTTCCGAATTACGATGCCATCCTGATGTCGAACCATGGTGTTGTGACCTATGGCGACACGCTTGAGCGCGCGTATATGAAGATGGAAACCGTGGAGCACTTTGCCGAGATCGCTCTGGTTACACATCTGTTGGGACGGCAGCAGCCATTGAAGCAGGGCGAGATCGAGAAGTTGATGCTCGCCAGAACAAAATACTTTGGTGCAAAGAACGCAGCGACAATGCCTCTGCCCGCCTCGCCAGGGAAGGTGGGTTAGAAACAGGGCAGGGTCATAGGGCTCGGCTCGTGGACAGGCACGAGGGGCGGTGCACGAGTTTAGAAGTATGCCGATCACGGCGACACTGGAGCTGAAGCCCCTTAGTAATGTGAGCTTTACGGGCGCTAAAGCGCCGCTCTCCAAACGGTATCCACTTCTGCGCTATCCCACCCCGCCGCATTCCGCCTCCACGCGATTTCACGTGCGTCGTATTCCACCTCCATGTACCCACTTTGGCCGTGCCCAGTCCCGTGACTATTCGCCGCCTATGCGGAAGCGGAATCCAGCGCGGAAATTGATTGGCAGCGCGGGGTAACCGACGACTTCGTTATAGCGGCGGTCGAGAGCATTCTGAACATTCAGGTACGCGGTGATCCGTGGGTGGATGGCGTACCATCCGCCGAGATCGACTCGGACGTAACCCGGAGCATGATCGATCTGAAACCCGAGGAAGTCGTCGTCGGGGCGGCGACCTATGAAACTGCCGCTCAGGTTCGCACCCCAGCGGGATCCCAGGTACGAAAGCGTCTCGGTCGCGGAGTGTTTGGGGCGTCGCAGCAGCGGAGATCCGGGCTCGAACTGCGAGTCAATCGGTGCCGGATTGTCGAGAATCTGGGTCGAGGTATAGGTATAAGCGGTGTTGAGCAGAAGCCGTGCGCGGAGCTTCGCCTGTAGTCCGATTTCGGCACCATGCGCGAGGGACTTGTTCACGTTGACGTATTCGCCGATGAAGTTGGCGGGATCGACAATGATGTAGTTAATCTGGTCATGGAACAGATTATGAAAGTAGGTCGCACTCAGCAGGAATTTTCCGCGGCGGAAATCCTGCTGGATACCCGCTTCAAAAGAACGCGAACGTTCGGGATTGAGTGATGGATTCGGCTGAGAGTATGGAGCACCAGCGAATGTTTCCTCCAGACGCGGCTCTTTGAACCCAGTCGCATAGGAGAAACGGAGGCGGGTGCCCGAGATAGTCTGTCCGCCATTCACGACCTGCCATATGATCGCGACGCGCGGCACTCCCGTGTTGCCGAACGCGCTGTTGTGAATGAAGCGTCCACCGACAATGGCGGTCAGGGTCTTCCATGACAGTTGCTGTTCGACATAGAGGTCATTGTTCAGGCGTTGGCCGTGGGTCTGGCCGAAGCCGAGGTCTCCGACAAATCCGTTCTCGTTTTCGACACGGTATCCAAAGGTGGTGTGGGACCAGGTGCGTTCCGCGTAATCGCCCTGATATTCGAATCCGGCGCGGTTGATGTGATCGACCTCGTGCGAGGGGAAATCGAATTGTCCATACAGCGGGCTGATGCGGTCGGGATCGCCGGTGGGATTCAGCTCATCGTAGCGATAGCTGTAATCGAATCCGGTGAAGTGATGTTGCCAACTCGACGGCGCAGCGACGGAGAGTTCGACACTTCCCAGCAGTGTATTCAGATGAGAATGGTCGATTGGATCGGGAGGGACGAGCGCCGCACCATTGAAATTCCATTCGCCGGGAACTCCCGTGTGGCTGTTCGAATGGCGGACCCGGGCGCGAAGTGAAATGCGATCGCTCAAAGCTGCGCCGACGTTCCCTCCCTGCAGTGAGTCGGAAAACGCATTGTTAATGCCCTCGCCAGATGTATTGAATTGGTTCGCGAAAACGTTGTAGTCGAAACGGCCGCGGGCCCCTGCCAGCGATGCATATCCGCTAGCAGTATTGAAGTTGCCACCATCGGCTCCGAAGCGAAGTTCCGGTACGGGCGTAGTGCCGGTTCGTGTCCAGACCTGCACAACACTGGTCATGGCGTCAGAGCCGTAGAGCGTGCTTTGAGCCCCGCGTACAAACTCCATGCGATCCGCCTGATCCATCGGTAAAGTGCCGAAATCGAAGGTTCCCCCGGGTTCGTTGACGGTGACACCATCGACGATGACTTTGTTGTACCGGGATTCTCCGCCCCGCACGAACAGTGAGGTGAGGCCGCCGCGCTGTCCGGAGTCGTTGACGACGGCGCCGGGGAGGAAGCGTATTGCATCTGAAGCTGCGACGGGGCGCATTGTGGTGAGTTGTAATGAAGTCAGTGTGTCCACGTCGGCTCCGGCGGCTTCTCCGGGAACCGGCGTGCGGGTTGCGCTGACGACGACTGTTTCTGACGGTACGGCAAGTCGCAGGGTGATGGTGAATTCGGCTTCGGCGTTGATCGGAACGGATTCGGCTGCGAATCCTGGGGCAAGAACTCTGAGCTGATAGGAACTCAAGTTGGCTGGATGAATGGATACTGTGCCGTCCGGCGACGTACGATGCGTGGACAGAATCTGCGAGCCGTCTGGGCTCAGCAGGAACACCTGTGCGCCGGGAACGGCGGCGGATTGAGGGTCAACGACCTTTATCTTGAGATCGGCGGCTGAGGCCGCTGTGGCGATGAGCAAAGCTACAAGGGCAAGAACTACGCGCATTCCATCCTCCTTTTCACGCGAAAGGGGTTGAGGTAGACGGATTGCGCCGGTCTCCTGGCTTGCGAGTAAGGATGGAGCAACGCCATCCGAAACGGGCCGGCGGCCTTCCCGGATTTCCAGTGGCCGACGACGATTTCCTCGCTTACAGTTGCGCGGCAGCGCGGGACTTGCACCCGCTTCCCTGTCTTTGCCGAGCGGCAAAGACGCGCATCCGAAGAAATTCAAAGAGCGAAACGACGTTTGACGAATGTAATCGCTGCGATAGGTCTTCGTCAAATCTGCGGCGTTCAATTTGACTTGGAAGAAAACGCGAACCACCGAGGACACGAAGGAGGCTCACCTTCTCCATTTGCCCAGAAGATAGAAGACGAGCGAGAGGATGACGCTGAGAAGAATTGAAGTTGCGAGTGGGAAATAGAAGGTCGTACGCTTGCCGCGATAGACGATGTCCCCGGGAAGGCGGCCGAGGGGGAGATTGGTGCGTCCGAAGAGAAGTAGGAGCAGGCCGGCTGCGACCAGGATGGCTCCGAGGAGGATGAGAAGCTTGGCGAAATCACTCATGTCGAACCGCGCTTCCTAATTTTTGCAGTTGTGGAGCGCGGAAGCAAACCCTTCACCAATAGGGCACAGAGGGCCGCAGAGGCAGCATTCTTTATGTCGTAAAGTACTTGACAGTGGTAGATTGATGTCGATATTCTTCTTGCATGGTGGATGCGCGTTCCCATCATCTTCGGCGATTCCATCGTTCTTTGCGGAGCGCTTCCACGACGGACCAGCAGATTGCGCCTGATGTGGCAGAGAATCTGCGGTTTATTCGCGAC
>Ga0170475_106535269_pt1 | contig 24772 bp, 20 predicted proteins | sample Soicark_Litter_5_FD_111474 | JGI IMG/M metagenome (GOLD analysis project Ga0170475, IMG submission 111474) | Avena fatua rhizosphere microbial communities from Hopland, California, USA. Combined Assembly of 48 SPs
GCGGATGGGGTGCTCGGCCTTCGGCATACCGCTTGATGCGATCTGTTGCAGAAAGTGGATTTCCCTCAGAGTGACGCTTGCTAATTGCGAGCTCATCCACGAGCGACGAATTCTGAAGGTGAGTTTCTCCGAAAGACGCCTCGGCGCTCGGTCCCAACTCATTCGGTGGCGCGCCATCGCTAAGATCCGTGCGAAGGAGGCCACGACCTCATCGGTACCGTCAAGTGGCCGCCCACAGTGCGCATTGTAGGAGTTGAGAAAAGACCTATTTTGTCGAGCAAAAGGATATCGCAAGGAAGTAAGGCGACGCCAAGGCATGAGCCCGTCGTAGAAAGTAGAAAAGAGAGCCAAGTCTTCATAGGCGAAACCTCTACGGCTGGAGCCAAAATCCACCACGTAAATGGCATCTTTTTGAACGAGTATATGTAACGGCGTGAATTCACCGTGGATTTGACAAAGGGGTCTTTGAAACTGGGGGTGCCTATCCCGAAAAGTCTTTAAAAGTCCAATTGCCTCGGTGTACAAGGTTGAAATGGGACCAAAAGTCCTTTCCATTATTTCACTATTCATGGCTTCCCACAGCCAATCGAAGGGGTTGGCCTGGCCCTCCTGAGACTGTCGGTGAAAACTTCCAAGCCACTCCCCACTGAGAGTCAATAATCGCTGCAATCCGTAGGAAAAGGGAAGATTGAAGAGCATGGACTTTAAGGGCACACCGTCGATGTACTCCATCAAGAGGAGTTTGTCAGCCGGAAAAAAGGCAAGTAGCTGAGGACAACGTGTGCGTGGATTCAGCGCCGCGATGCTTGGCCCCCATTGCGCCAACAATTGCGCCTCAATTTCGAGATCTTGCTTGCCGGCATAGCCGGGTACACTTGCTTTAATGAAGTAGCGAGCATTACCTGTCGGACGCCTGACTTCAAGAATTGCTATTTCGTGTACGCTCCTTGCCCGCACAGGAATGAGACCCAACGTTGCCGGACCTGGCGCAAGGGGCAGGCAGGCAACTATTCGTTCTTTAAGACACTTCACGCGGCTGGCAAGGCTAGCGTCGGCACCGTCATTGCTCATCGCGGCGTCTTCGCTTCGTCGGCATTCGGAAATCTTACTCAACATAAACAAATGATCATTCCTAATTGTTTTGGACACGGGACATGAGGAGCGAGTCCCGAATTCTGTGACATACTTCTCCAAAGATAGATCGCAAATCGTCTACGCTTTTGATGGTGATTACCTTCCTTAACGCTCTTCGCAGGAACCACACGGTCTGATCAACATGCAGAACGTCGCACACCGAATTCCAGATGTACCAGAACCATCGAAAGTGAACAAATGATTTGGGAGCGTATCCGAAGGCCTGCAGACAATCTCCCGCAATCCAATTGAAGCGCTCGTGTTTGGCTCGGCCCCACCCACGCCAGCGTGAAAGTGGGTCGAAGTTCGCGGGTTTTTCAACTGGCTCCCAGTTAATTCCCTTGTTGACCCACGGATCGTTGTGAGAAGTCTGCACACGAACTGCGCAAGATCCGCGCACCGGCAACTTTATTGCGGTGTCATAATCATAGGCCGTCGCGTCCAAGCCTAGAAAGGCGAAGATTCGCCCTAATTCGCTCTGAACATTTTGGTAAACATCCTCGTACTTGACGATGAGAAAATTATTGTTTTTATTGGTTTGTCGGAACTCGAGAATGCGCCGCGCCGACCGGGCCCAATCGCGAGCCTCACTTCCGTACGGCCGATTGAAAGTCTTAGCTGCTGACTCCACCACCGACCGGCCGTCGCGTATCAATATGATCAGCGGAGCCGAAGGAAAAACGCTAAAGAATAGATCCAGATTATTTACGAGTGGCGTTTTCGTCACCACTCGCCGCGTCGTACGCGGAAAAGAGTGTCCGAATTTGCTCGTTACCCGCCGCTCCAATTGCGTATATAAGAACGAGGTTAGCCCGTCCCCGATGTGGGCGTAAAGCATCTTTTTTTCCTGGTCCAATCCGACAGTTCCCCATCGTTTCTTCCAGAAGCGCGCGATACTTTCTGCGTAGTCGCGCAAGAGATGGGCCTGCGCAATTAAAAAATCCTCTTCTAAGACCGAACTCGCCGGCTCACATGCCGGATGCAAGCGAATAAGATCGTGAAGATAATTAGTACCACTCCGATGTGCGATGCCCAATATGAAAATAGGCACCGGCAATGTTGGAGAAGGTTGTGGCATTCCAACAACCGATGGAATCGCGACAGACGTCGACATAAGTAACCCTCAGCTCAGAGATAAAATGGATTTATTATCGACGACCGCTTGTTCAAACTCTCAGGAGAGCTGTTGAGACAAGCCGTCATCTGCAGTAGGAGCGTTATTCTGTGGTCTCTGGTTTCCTGGCACAACGTGTCGAAGAACGCTTTTCGTAAGACTGGTAGTAACTATTCGGCGCAGTGTCGCCAGACGCTCCGGCACAAAGCGTAACATCGCATGCAGATCAATTCCGCACTTGACTTGGAGCGCAAAGTTTAATCTGCTAGGGTGAACAAACATCCGATGAAGACATTGGGGGTCGGTTCGCCAGCCGTTCAGCCCAGATTGGCATCCAAATGAAAGTTCATAATATTTTTCGGCATTCTTTCGGACTGAGTTGTTGAGGAAGCCATATGGATAAGCCAAGAACCTTATGGGAGTACCGATTAAGCTCGTCAACTCGGCGCGTGAGCCTTCTAACTCGATACGCAACTCGGCATCTGAAAGTTTTCGGAGATCACGGTGGGTCCGGGTGTGGGAACCGATTTCCAAGGTTTCGGGTAAACTAAGAATCTCTGCTCCCATTAGCGGCCGACTGGCATAGCCTAAAGAATCATCCCAGGTGCTAGCGGTGCCAATGTGTTGTGATACCAAAAATAAGATGGCTCGAAAATTATGAGCAGTCAAAACTGGAATCGCAGTTTGCACCAGTTCAGAGTATCCGTCATCGAAGCTGATCAGGACTGGCTTCGCCGGCAACTGCTTTCCGCGGCGTATCCATTCTAGCCAATCGGAAGCGCCAATAGCGGTGTAGCCGTGGCGTGCCAGCCAATGCATTTGTCTCTCGAGGATGGCAGGAGAAATCGTTAGGAGAGACCAGCTTGGTTTGGTCGTCTTCTCTCCCACATTGTGGTAGCAAAGGACGGGGAGACGAACTGCGAATTCTCTACGAAAATTCTCCCAACCTCCGACCTCGGCAATGGCACCAGCAAAGAATAGAAGGGAGTGCCGCATTTTGAGTAGACGTTGTCGAACTAGGTCAATTGTAGGAAAAATAACTAGAAGGTTCGATATGGCCGCCAATAGCTCTAGTAATTTGCATACAAAGACATGCGACCGAACTGCGACCACGCGCAGTCCAACCCCAACAATGCCCCCCTCCGTAAGGGAACCCAAGGGCGAATTAGCGCGCCATTTAGGATCCATACGACACCGCCGAACCTCATTGCGGCCTTCTCGTTCGGCAGAAGCGCTCGCTGCTATCGTTTGAGCCTGCACTAGGCCTTTCATTTGGGCTCGCTCTTCAATTCACTAACCAGCAAAACCGGAATTCCGTGATCTACCGGATAAGAGCCTTTACAATGGGGGCAATGCAGCCAGTCTTTTCCTTGATTTAGCGAAAGTGCACACTTACAGAGCGGGCAAACCAGAACTTCCAACAAATGATCGGAGATCAATTCCGATGTTCCCAATTTCTCTGTTTTCATGACAATTCACCTCTTGTTATTTTGCACGAGACTTCAGTTCGTGCGGTAGGCTGCGATCAGACTGTTTGGAACCCCCGGAAAGCCGATCTTGCTAACTTTCGCTTCGGGAAACATCTTTCGGAATTCCTTAGGTGTCAGTAAATCAATCTCTTTTGAGCTGTCATAATCGTGCACCCATGCGGGTGCGAGGCGAATAATTGTACGCTGCGCAGATTCAGGAAGGAACTGGTAAAACGGCAAGTAACTATGAGGCTCGATGGGAAAATACTTGTTCGGGGTAGTAACGAAGTATCCCTTTCTTGCAACTCGCCTGATCTCGTCGGCGAACCGCATTTGTCGCTCCCAACCGCCTACGTGCTCAATAACAGCATTGGAGAAAACCCAGTCAAACGATTTTGATCGGAAAGGTAAGCAACATCCGTCACCTAGGACAATCTCGGGTCTTAAGTCGGCTCTAAATCTAGCTAACTGGGGGGGGACCACGACATTTACGATTGTGACACTCTTGAATGACGCATATAGACGCAGGAATTCCCCTGTCAAGCCGGCGCCACCGCCCACGTCGAGCAGCGAATCGGAGGTAGCTAAGCCTAGTAGCTCCACGAACGCATCCACCTTTTTTCCTCGAAGCTTCGCATGGACTGGAGCGGTGTATTGTAGAAATTGGCGGCGTATAGAGTTCATACCATTAAGTGTTCCTTTCCGATGAAGGTAAAACCATAAATCAGCGAGCCGAAGTGGCCGCGAGTGCTCTAGCTATTGAGTTGAAACACGGCTTCGGGGCCAGCGCTTGATCGAAAGCAAGTGGTCTCACCGGTTGATGGTCGACCCGTGGCGCATACCCGGTCAGCCAGGTGTATCGGTCGGTTAACCCCCATGAGATAACCATCTTAACGGCCTTCTGATCAAGGACGGTGCCTAGAAATTCGTGATAAAAGGCTGCTACAGCGCTATCCCGTTGGTTCACATCAATGTCGCTGTCTCGTTCCCTTACATCCATTTCTGTGATGAAGATTTGTAAGCCGAAGTCCGTCACCTGCTTGAGGAATGCCGCGAGCTTCCCTGGATTGAACCCACCCATATCCCACCGGAGATGAGCCTGAATGCCGAGCGCTTGAATAGGAACTCCTTTCGACAACAGCTTCTCAAGTAACTTGAGAACTTGTGATCTCTTGGCGTCGTTTTGGGTGAACTCAATGTTCATTTCGTTGTAAACACGGATCGCATTTGGGTCGGCTTCGGCGGCCACGCGGAAGGCAATATCGATATATTCGGCGCCTAAAAATTGCAACCAGGGAGTATCGCGTAGGCCCGCATCTGTCAGGCCTTCATTGACGACATCCCATGAATGTATCTTGCCCGCGAAGTGCCGCATTACGTTTTTGATGTGGCTGGATAGGAGGGCTGCAGCGTTTCCACTCCTCGCATATTCCCCAAACCATCTTGGGAGCGCTTCGTGCCATACCAAGGCGGTGCCCCGGACTAACAGTCCATGAGATCGGGCCCAGTTCACGATCCAGTCAGCATCGTCAAAGACGAACTTGTTCGGCGCTGGGCGCAAGGCCTTCCATTTCAATTCACTCTCCGGTGTAACAATCTTGCATTGTCTTGCGATCAAGTCGGCATATCCAATATCCGTGGAAAGATGCTTTTGGCTGACAGATGAACCATACAGAATTCCTTTCTCCAGCGCTGTCTCTCCAAGTGTTCCACGGGGTTGTGCAGTAGACGGATAGCCCTTAAAGGCAAGTGCTGATCCCTTTAGCATAGTAACCAGAGCCATCGCTTCAAAAAGTTCTCGCCGGGTCATATCGTTTCTTGGATGCGTTGGAAATACATGGTGGCCTAGGGACCTATCACTGTTGGGGCGGTGCTTTACCAAGACTCAAATCACAGACTCCATTTGTAGGCTGTGCAGGCAGCGATGGTGGTATCAGCCAAGCTGGCGATTGAAAATTGAAGAATTCCATCATGTTATCTGCAGAATCATCCCGCGCCGTAAGTGGTGGTAGGCTGAATCGGGTTTCTATCAGTTTCAAAATGGACGTATGGTCACGCGGTGTATGCGAAACAAAGTGTGGAATCGTCCAGGGCGAGACCACGGTCAGCGGTACGCGAAACCCCGCTTGGTTAAAGATTCCGGGCTGATCTCCGGCCAGCAGAAACGGAGCATATCCGTCAGGCGGAACTAAGTTAGGCGGCGGGACATGGTCATACATCCCACCTCCTTCGTCGTAGCTCAGAATGAAAACCGAAGATGCCCAGGTCGGACTAGCCGTCAAAGCACTTACGATACTCTTCATTAGACTGACGCCGTTTTGGATGTTCTGTCCGGCGGAGTTGGACCCAGGATTAGGTTTCGGATGTTCGTCCTTGTTGCCGTTTTCTTCGATGAAAACGACCTGAGGAAAGGTGCTTTCGTCTTGAACATCAGTAAAATACTGGGCAAACGGCACTACGTTGTTACTGCTAGTGCTGTATACCGACCATATTGTAATCCAGGAAGGAGAAGGATTCTGATAGTAGTAACGCCACGATATGCCTGCTCGGTTTAGTAGGTCGAAGATAGTGAGATTGTTAAAACCGCCGCTCGTAGGCGGCTGAGGAGTTCCAGTAAAACCTAACGAAGTTCCCGCGATAGAGTAAGCGCGATTCGCTCCAGTTGGACCGAGCATAGATCCAAAGAAGCGGTCACTTATTGCGAACTGAAACGCGAGACCGTAGTAATACGGGATGTCTGTCCAGTCGTAATAACCAATTGCCCGGGTTCCGGTGGGGTCGTTACTGGAAGGTTGCGAAAAATAATTCCCGGTTTTCAAGAAACTATCCATCAAGCCATTGTGATAGTCAACATGACTCGCGTTCCAGCTGGGCTGCGTATTTTCATGACACACAGTTTGGAAGTGAAACGGGGAAATTGATTTGCCAGCCAAATCCTGTAGTTTAATATTCAGGTTCAATCCATCGACGGCACTGTCGTTCAAACCGTTCATAGCGCGATACTGGTTCATCATTCCGTAATAGTTGTCAAACGATCGATTTTCTTGAAAAGTGAAGATGATATGACGAATATTAGAAAGGCCAGGGGGCGGGGATGGTGGCGTCTTATAGGTGTACGCATTATTCAAGGTGGCGCTCTCACCATCTCGGCCGGTCACGGTTACGGGAACCGTCCCGGTAGACTGTGGGGGTACAAAGAACGTTACGGCATTGCTACTATTAACGACAACGTTCGTTGCGGAGCTGCCGCCCACACTTACCGTAACGATTTTGTCTAAACCGGTGCCATATACCGTGCGGGTAGTGCCTCCATCGGGCGCCCCCCAATTTGGCGAAACAGACGTTACAATAGGCGGGGAAAGGAAGGTGTAACCAGTAGTGCCGGGCGTCCGCATGAGGATGGCGTCATCGAAACGCGCTATCGCAGGCATGGCGTTGTTGACGATCTCGGCATATAAACGCACGAAGGCGACACCGCTCGGTACGGTGTAGGTCCGCCCCTGTTGTCTCCAAATTGAATCCTGGGTGTTGGCAGGTGGGGCTGCGACATATATGGGATGCAATTTATTCGAATCGCTAAGCTCAATCGCCCAGCGAGCCGAGCCATCACCAGACACGCGATACGCCCAGCCCCCATAAGTTAACGAGTCGCCAGGAGCCACTGGAAAGTACGTAGGGTTCCCACTCGCATCTGCAACATAGTAGAGGGGATGATTCCCCACTTTGGGGGAGCTTAGTTCTGCATACCGCGTGCCATTATGGGCACCGGAAGGGTTGTCCACCACGGTGGCTGAACCACTGACAGAGAATTTCCAAAGCGTACCTCCTGACTCAAACCCCTGGTTGTAGAGAGTCGAGAAAAGTGTAGCAGCTTGTCCATCGGGATTGGTGACTTTGACGTCAGCCCCCCCGGCAACGTGCGCCTGAGTACGACCAGTAATGGTGGTGCCATTTACGATAGCTGGGCTGCTGAGCGACAAGCCCCCAACAGTGACAGTTGCGCCGCTGTTGAAGCCTGAGCCACGAATGGTAACTGCGGTTCCTCCATTGCTGGTACCTGAGCTCGGAGTTATGGAAGAGACAATGGGTGGACTAACTGCGAAGGTGAACCCATTAGACAAAACCGCGGTTTGCTGATCTGGACCTTTTAACGTAACGTCAACCGGTCCAGCGGCGTGCGCGGGCGTAGTTGCGCTGATATGACTTCCGTCAACTACAGTCACAGACGTTGCGGCCGTTGTCCCAAATGTAAGGGTTGAGCCGGACAAAAAATTACTACCAATAACGCTTACAGAAGTGCCTCCAGCAGTCGGGCCGACCGCTGGCGAGATGGACGTTATAGTTGGAGTAGCGCCCTTATAAGTGTACCCGCCGCCGCTTACGGTCCGCACAAGTAATGCATCGTCGAAATTGGCCTGTGATGCAACGGTATTCCCTGTGATTTGACAGTAGAAGCGAAGAAACGCTTTACCGGTAGGAATGGTATAGGTCCCTTGTTGTTGCTGCCAGCCAGTAATCGTGACATTGGCAGGGGGGGCATTCAAATAAGTTGCATTGAGCTTATTAGCGTCTGAAATCTCAATACCCCAACGGATCTTACCATCACCACTTACGCGATACGCCCACCCACCGAAGGTGATGATATCTGCGGGATTTACTGCCAGATAGGGGGATGTCGCCGTTAGTAGAGCGTAAAACGTTTCTTGAGTATTAGCCGCGGAGAGAGAAATCTGAGCATACGTAGTTCCGCTGTGAGCTGCACCCGAATTTGTTATTGCATTCGCGGTACCACTACCACTTGCTACCCAGGAAGCAGCCCCAGATTCGAAACCCGGGTTAGCGACCGGCTGCTGGGATGTCACTAGCGAAGCCGACTGCCCATCTGGATTCGTAACCGTGACGCTCACCGAACCTGCTCCATGCGCTGGCGTAGTGGCGTTAATTGTATTGGAGTTGACTACTGTAACGTTGGTAGCGGAACTACTCCCAAAAGTCACAGTTGCGCCCAAGACAAAATTAGCGCCACTGAGGGTGACCCCGGTCCCCCCCGCGGTAGAGCCTGAAGTCGGGCTAATTGAATTCAATATCGGAGGATTGGCAGCGAGTGCCACGCTTCCGAAAACTATCACCGCCGCGATTAGACGAGCGCTAAAATTTAGGAACACAACATCTACTCCTTAATACAGAAACTTCTACAAACCTGTGTTTTTTGGAATTCTGAAAAGTTCACGCAAAAAAAGCGGAAAAAGAAACCAGGGCTCAACTAAATATCTCTTCCAGAGTCGTTTTGGCTCTGAAGCAAGACGAAAGAGCCACTCAAAGCCCAAGCGCGCTGCCCAACGCGGCGGTTTCTTCACCGCACCCGCGACATAATCGATAGCTGCGCCCGCGTTCAAAATAGTGGTGCCAGGTAGCACCGAAAGATGGTCCATAATCCAATGTTCCTGCCGAGGCATCCCCATTCCCAATATCAATAGGTGGGGCCGAAAGCGTTGAATCTTGGCGATAACCGCGCAATCCTCGTTGCTCCCTACGTCCACATTGAAGTAGCCACTTGCCGTCTCAAAGACAAGCTTCGGATATGCCAGACTGATTTTTGCCGCAGCTTGCTCACCAATGCCCGGACGTGAACCTAGATAGAAGATGCGCCAGTCGTTGTCATTTGCAAGTTTGAACAATGGATCGATCCAATCTACGTAGGTGACGCGGTGGTGTCTTCGGAATGGCATCCCTAGTATTCGTCCTAACAATATAATCGGCATGCCATCGACATGGATGTAATGGGCCCTAGCGTAAAAAGCGCGCATCTTGAAATCGTGATGGTAGAGATAGATACTGTGAAGGTTATGGTTGGCAACTAAAACCTGAGTGTCGCTGTTTACTGTCCCCATAACCAGATTGTTCATATCGTCCATTGTCAGCGGCTGGACCTCAACACCCAATAGGCGAAAACGCCTCGGCGCAAACTCTACCGTGCGAGGCATATTTATGGACAACACCGTCGTTGCGCCTGGATCGCGATCGCCGCAATGAATGGTAGTCTCTTGCCGAATATCGGCGCGCTACTAAGTATTCGGAAATATACATTCACAAAGATGCCCCCCCCCTGATCCCTGTTAACGCTTGGCCGCCCAGTTTAGACCGAAGCCAGCCAGCCTGAGGGCGATTATTTCGTTCAGCTAAGTGTCGCAACACTGCCGCCAACGCCTGTCGTCGGCATTCTTCAAGCGGCTGGTCCGTCCTGATCAGCGTGGCGTTCTTGCGAGATCTTGCAAACTCGCAATATGCCGCTCTCTGGCGTCTTATCTCCTCAACGGAAAGTTGTTGCTTGCGCGCGAAAACGGCGTGCTCATCGGCGTCCAAAATCATAAACAGGATGTCCCAGGAGGGCATCATCCTGCCAATTAGTTGTGCTAAAAACATTGGGCCGTCGTACCGATAGCGCTTAGGGTCTATCAGCAGGTCATGATAATAGCGATCGAAAACGACCAACTTTTGTTTTCTCAACAATGCACGCGTTTTGAAGCAATATCCCGCGACAAAGTCACACCATGAAAAGGCCAGGTACGAAATTGAGCGACGAAAGCCGCGAGGAGGTTTCGAATGAGGTAAACATGCAGGATGTTGAGTAGGTACAAAGAAGCCCGGCCGCCAGCGGTACATTACTTGCCCCGTGAATAGAGGAGCCAGAGCCCTGCTGAGATAATGCAGCATGGTCGTTTTGCCTACCCCATCGGGACCCAAAAAAACCAGGAACAACCCCTTTCCTGTCGTGCTTAAGAACCTACGTACCTTTGGCGAAGTAGCGGAACTTTCGGAGAAAAGCTTACTATCCCCCGACACTTCGAGCACAAAATATTCGATTTGCGATGACTCCGGACTGGCAAAGACAAACCTGCGTCGTGTATTGGATAAATCTACCTTCTGAACAACTCGATAGCCACAACTACCCATTTCGGCGAAGGCTAGGTTAGTCTTTATGACATCGGCGGGATGCACGGCGAAGTCTGCCCCGTACAATAAGTTCCCGCGCGCATGCAGAGGGTGATATCGGATACTGTACTTCTGAAATAGGGCGAGTATAACTGAATAAAATGGATGGCCTGCCGGGTCAAACGGATCCAATTGATGAGGCCGAGGGTCCGTTAGTGACTCGTTCTCACTTGCTGAAATGTAAGGCATGTTTCAATTAGACTCCCCTTGTACATCTGGATAAGGCAACAATGAAGCTTGGGACGTTGACGACACTTCAGGCCACAGAAGCTGTTTAAGGTCGACAAACCGGCCAGGGTCTTCCCCATTGATGACTGGCCCTTTCGGCCAAACCTCGTAAAGCAAGCGTCCGGTAAAGTGGGCAGGCGACGCATAGACAGCAGTGCAGGCATGTTTTAGCGCATCAACTACCCGCTTCTCGCTCAAGCAGATACCGGAAAGTCGCGCATGCTTACGAAACCTCATCCTCCTACTATCTAGTAGAATCTGAAGACGCTCAGAGACCACCTCTAGCGGAAACGGCGTCAGATTCCAAACATGTGACAACAACAGGTATTGCACGAATAACGTATGGAGGCACTGACGCTCGAAATTATTCATCGATACACTTCTCGCATTGTGGCGACAGGCTACTGTTGCATAGGGTATTAAGTGAATATCTGCAGCGAGTGCCATCCGCCACCACAGATCAACATCTTCGATGTGCAGATCGAAGCGGTAGCCACCGACTTGTATGGTCCGAGCCACGTTTAACGTTACCGACGGATGACATATGGCGAGCAGGTGACCGCGTAGGGTCAAGTCGCGTAGTTCTAGTGGATGGGCGCAAGTGCTACGAAAATGTCCGAAGGCCCGTCCGTCATGGTAATAGCGCGCGTATGAATAGAACATGCCAGCGTCGGGAAAGCGGCGAATGTGTTCCGCTATCAGGCTCAAGCGCTCGGGGAAAGCGATATCGTCTGCGTCATGTCGCACCAGCCAAGGAGTTGAAGCGTCCCGCAGCATGCGATTCAGGGTTACGGTAAGTCCTTGGTTTTCCTGAGAGATGAGCTTTAACCTCCTATCTCTTATCGACCTCAAATATTCAAGGCTGCCGTCGGTTGAACCGTCATCGATGACAAACAATTCGAAGTTGCGATAGGTCTGATGCAAGAGACTCTGGATAGTCTCCGGCAGATAGGGCATAGCGTTGTAAACCGGCAAGCCGACAGTGATCAGCTTCATTGGCGAACTCAAAATTGAGCCTGAGGTGTTTCGACGGGCTGGATGAAATCGGGCGACCGCACGGTCAACCCGGTCGGAGTATTTCCCCAATGAGAGCGCATCGAATGCCGAACACGGCGTGGCACAAACCACATCGCAAAAAACAGCGCTAAATCCATCATTCTCGGCTTCCCGCCTGTAATAGTCTCTCGTAGAAGTGGGAGAAACGCCTTCCAGTCGCCTTGCCACGCGGCTTGCGCACTTAAAGTAACGGCGCTTAGGCCCGCGTACGCTCTGGGCGTCAGTAAGTTCCGGTTATTCCGCATCCATTCGAGCGAAAAGCGCCAGTCATACTGCTTCAGTGCACTAGAAGGGGCATCAATATTCCAAACTGCCAGCGGTTCCGGCACAAATTCAATTCCGACACCTGGAGTGCGCTCGGCACGAAGAATCCAATCCCAGTCTTGGTGGCGCCGCAGGCCTACTGTAAACGGTACTTCTAAAAGCAGCTCCCGTTTAGTCACAAGGGTCGAGGTCTGGAGGATGCCTTCACCCTGGAACAATGAACTACGTACGAACAAATACTCGCTCAATGGATGTCGAGGTGGTTTGCGGGGCCAGCAAGACTCTCCGCTTGGAGTGCGGGCAAGCAGCGCACTCGCGACGATTGGATATTTGTGTCTGGAAGCAGTAGCAAACGGAAGTTGCTTCTCCAATTTCACTGGAAACCATTCGTCGTCATCGTCTAGTAGAGCTATCCACTCACCTTTGGCAGCCCTACAGCCGATGTTCCGGGCTTCTGAACCACCTCGGGATTCGGACAGAGAAACTACCCGGATACGCCCATCGCCTATAGCTTTGAGCCGGGCCTCGCTCTCCGAATCAGCGCCGTCTAGAACCACGACCACTTCGAGCGGTGGAAGAGTCTGTGCCAACGCCGACTTGACCGCACGCTCGAGTAGGGCCGGACGTTTGTGGCTAGGTATGACGGCTGAAACCGAAGAATACTTCATGACGTCAGAACTTCCGAATTCTCCAATTGTCTTGCGTCTCGGACGCCAGGTAGGGCTTCACGCGAAACCAAGGAATAGAGGCCCTCGAGAGTGCGTGTCTGAACACGGATATCGAATTGCGATCTCACTCGTGAGATACCCGCGCAACTCATTTTGTGCCATAGAGGCGCATCTGCTAGGACCTTCGCGATATAGTGCGCCAGTCCTGCACTATCTCTCTCAGAAACCAAAAAGCCGGTAACACCGTGAGCGACAGCTTCCGGGATTCCCCCACTCGAAAAACTCACCACAGGCAGACCCATCGCCTGAGCTTCCGCAAAGACCAGACCAAATCCCTCTTGGTCCCCGTTGGCAGCGGTCACACTGGGCACACTAAAGACCATAGCGCGATTCATCCAATGCCGAATCTCCTGTTGTGACTTTATGCCGAGAAACATGGTGCTGGTTCCGCTCTCGCGCGCCAGTTGTTCCAAACGGCCTCGGAGTTGACCGTCGCCGATGACCACCAACCTCACATGGGGATTAAGGCTCTTAACTAAGGACATCGCCTTGATCAAATACTCACAACCCTTCTTTTCTACTAGCCTCCCCACAAAAAGAACGATGGATTCCCGGGCTATTGCCGGATCCGCTTCGAAAAACTCGGGGTCGATCCCAATGTAATGCACCACGATCTTCTCGGCGGGGAACCCCTGGCTTAGTAACTTCGTTTTGATATGCTGAGAAACAGCGATAAAAAGTGCAGCGTCATTAAAAAGCAAATGCCTATTGCGTATATAACTTCGGAAACGCCGCGAAGGAGCAGATTCGGGAACAATAGTGGCATCATAGCCGTGAAACGTAACGACGAGAGGAACTCCGAGCTTTCTTGAGAGAAACCTTCCCCGAAGCCCATCGAGACCAAAATGACTGTGGACTAGAATAGGATTCGCTGCCTTTAGCTGCTTAAACAATGCAGGTGCAAAACCGCAAATTCGAAAAGCGGACGCCTTGATTGCGCCGACAAATCCTCCATTATTTACTGCAATCCAGCGATCGGATGGTAGAGAAAGACCGTTCCGGATTCGACATGAACTTACATATATAGGAACATGATGCTTGAGTGCTTCCGCTTGCAACAGAACGAAGGTCTGTGAGGGAGGAAGGAGCTCATCTTTATAGATCGCTACGACCGGGCGTGAAGATGCGATTCTAGAGAACATAAGATTAGGGCGCAATGCACCCAGCGTTCGGTCAATAAATCGAAATTAATTCGACAGCTAGGCAATGGCGGATGATACAGAATGCGTAGCCGTTGTCCTCGGCGGGGTTCTCCTCATTGCTGCTATTGCCGACAGGTTTAACCACCGAGTAGTAAGGACCCAACAGGCAATATATAGCACCCAGAACATACTCTCCTGCTTTAAAATTGAAGTCTCAGATAAGTTGAACAGCATGAAGAAGGAAAAATACAATACAGGGAACAACCCGAGAAAGGTCTTGCTTGCTCGGGCACAGCGTAGCGCTTGCCGAAAACAAATTACATATCCCACGAAAAAGATCAACAGGCCGGCAAAGCCGAGTTCGGCCAAAACGTCTAGGAAGCCGTTGTGTGAGTGAGGGACCCCCCAGTGGAGTGTCCGCCATATGTCTGCGGAGTCCTGGCCGTTCCATCCTAACCAAAAAGCGGAATAGCCGTGACCAAGCAAGGGATGCTGCTGGACTTTTTCCCATACCATCGACCAGATCTTAGTACGTCCCGAAAAGGTCGAGTCCTTACCCAATGTCGCCAGTAGAGTGTTGGGGCTTGTCATAACTATGAAGACGAAAGTGGTCAGGACAGCTGTTGTCGCGGAAAATAGCGCAAGCGACCAGACAAGCGAATGCCTACGCGCGTATTGAAAAACGGGGATCAGCAACAGAGTTAACGGCAAAATGAGGTACGCCGTTACGTCTTGGCTCTTTGCAAGTAAGCCTGAGCAGAAGACTGCTCCCAGAACGTATCGCCAACGCTGGTGGGCTTCCTCCTGAAAGCTAGCTACCACGAATACGAGTGTCTCCAGCGAGATAAAGCGGCCAAGTACGTTTTTCTGTCCGAAAATTCCCTGCCACGCCCCTGCATTGACGCCTACAGCAATGCCATATTCTGGTCTCAACAGAATCACCAGGTAACTGGCGGCCACGGCAAGTCCCCCTGTTATGCATAGTAGGTTAATGACTTCGCGCATTGTATATCTAGCTCCCAAATACACGCCGAAGCCAGTGGAAGCTGTAAGGACGAGACTTCTTCTGAGCGTAAATGGCGCGACCGGCGACCACAGGGTGGAGGCGACAGCAAATCCCAATAGTATCCACAGCAGCTGATGCTTCCGAGCGACATGCAGGTATTGGCCAAGGTGTCGAACAATTAGAACAATTGTGCCAAGGTAAATGATCAACTGAAGCGCAAAGTTCAGAGAATTTTTCTCCGTCGGATCCATGGTGCTCTTGGCCTTGATGTGCAACATGGCTACGGAGGAATTACCTGGCGGAGGGCCTTCGTCCCCACGATCGTCGGGCTGTAGGATAAGACTATATCCACCCGAAAAGTAGAGGAGAGCGAAAACAATAAGCGCCTTTTCAAGGAATGTAGTCACAATTTCCCTTACGCCAAATTCTCACTTGGCACGATTGCATGAGTGCACTCTTGGCGGCACAGTATTAATGCAACTAACCACAGAGTCGCGGCCAAGGTGGCATCACTGGCCAAGCTGGACCAAGCCGCGCCTTTCCATGAATAGAGCGGAATCAGCCAAAAATTCAAAAGCACATTCAAAACGGCGACTCCCACTTGGATCCCTGTCCGTACTCCTTGGAATCCCGCACCAGTCAGAGAGTCGGCGACAAAATAATGAAGTGTTTTCAACAGTGGCAGCGGGGAGAGCCAGCGTAGCGCAGTTGCGCTTCGCGCGTACTCTGGTCCCAAGAGTCGAGGAACGAGGGGGGCAACAAAGAACAAACCCAAACAGGCAATAAGACTCCATACGCCGACCCGCGGGACTAGCCTACGCGCAAACTTTACACTTGCATTGAGGCCGGCGTTGCCATGACGGAAAAATGTAGGATAAGCTGCCCACAAAACCGATCGAATGGGAAGAAATGCAACGTCTACCAAACGGTAGGCGGCGGCATAAATTCCGGCGGCATCGAATGTGGAGAGTTGGACCAGCATTGTCTTGTCGATGTCGTTATAAATGCTTTGGGAAGAAAGGCTAACTGAAAAAAAGAGGCCTTCCACCATTTCCGGTTTAATTCGACGAAGGTTTAAGTAGGGGGACCCTAATGTTTTGTTAACCCACCATACCGCGACCGAAGTCGTAAGGATCGTCGCCGTTAGATACAACCATGTCCATAACATCGCGTCCGGATGGTGGTGGAAGACCACTAGCGTTAAAGCACAAAAGACACGACTCAGGCTTGCCAGCACATTGAGCCATGCCGTCTTTCCTAGTGAATCGAACGCTTGAAATGCTTGAGCACCGACGTCTAAGATCTTGGCAAAAAGCAAATCAGATATGCCGACCAAAAATACAAGGAGCCAACTGATGCCTGTAGACAGGAAAAAACGAGAAAGCATCATCATCAATGCGATTAGTGCCGACCCCGAAACTACGCTGACGAGTATAGAATTACCCCAATATTCACGAAAGATATTGTGGTTGCGCGAGACATTTTTAATTAAGAGATTGCCTATGCCCAAGGACGCAAATGGCGCCAACACAGCCGCCAGCGAAGTGACCCCCACAAAGAGACCGTACTGATCGACGCCTAAGGCCCGGGGGATAATCAGAAAGTAAGCGGCGCGGAGCAACTGACGCATTCCCTGACCCAAGAACATCCAAAGAGTATTCTTCAAGAGACTGCTTTGGCGGAGTCTTTTAATCGTTAACATTTCTCATAGACCAAGCTCCCTATTTCGAGGAAGCGGCGGTGATTACCAGATCCCTCGGTGATTTCCAGTTACCTTGTAGGTTAGGGTTGCCACGGACGCGAGCGCCGGGAGTAGACCTAGGCGGAACGTTCCTGTGAGATTTCCATTCAAAACCATTGCGCTCATTTGCCTGGCATAGAGGGATACAACTTTTGGAAAGACTGGTACGCGCAACCACGGGCCGCGAATGAATAGGGCAGTGCTGTCGAAAACCGAGCCATCGGGCGCGAAGAGTGGCAGCACGGGTCTCTTGTGACCGTACTGCTCAACATACGTTGTTACGATTTCTAGAAAACTGCTTACACCGGGCCAGATACCGGCAGACTTAGCGGCGTTATGCAGTTCTTGGTAGTCCACTTTCCCAGCCTCCATAAGGGCCGACGCGTTGGCAAAGTCGCATACACGAAAGTAGCAATGGCGGTACATGCGCTGGAGGGTCGCTGCGATTATTCGTTCTTCGGGGGCAGGAACCAAAAACGAATACTTACCGAAAGTTTCGCTTACCCTACGACTGATAAAACGTTTTGCCAGGACTCGGTGCTCGCCTGTTTGACCCAATCGGCCGTGATGCACCTCCACCGTCGTCCGCAGGCCCGGAATATGATAACTACATTTTTCGGCCAAGCGGTCACCCCAAGTTTGTGGCAAGGTTGATGCTCGGAACTTCTTCTGCAACACGTAACGCGTAAGCGTTTTGTCACCATCGGTATATAAGTCGAGATCATTTCCGATATCCGGCCAGTGATCGAGCGACTTCATAACGGTGATGGAGCAGCCTGCCTCTTCTAACTCGGAACATATGTCAGCGAGGAACGTTAGCGCGTTGGCAATACGGGCATTTTCCGTAACCAGCACTTTTTCGGCCCAATCCGCTAATTCATATCTCTGTTCTTGCTTGGCTGCATCCCTAAGCGTGCGGAACGCTCGAATTACCACATGATGGGAATGGGCGAGAAGACGTAACGGATCACACCTGTAATCCCAGAAGGCAGCAATATCTTTAACGGCTTCACTGGCGTCGCCAGCAAGCACCATCTGTGCCAGTAAATGTATGTCTTTAGGCCTTGCAGTCGCTTTGTTCATGAAACTTGGCCACCACTACAACCTGTCATAAATCTTTCTCGGGATGGGGTAGGTCCGTTTGTTGAGAACCACTCCCAGAATCTGTACGTTAGACTTTCGCAACTCGTTAATGGAATGTCGGGCACTCTCTTTGCGTGTTTCTCGTTCGGCAATAACCAAAGCTATCCCATCAGTGGCTTGTCCTAGCATGAGAGCATCTCCGCCTGGTTGAAGAGGCGCACTGTCAACAAGAAGATACTCAAACTTCGTTTTTAGTTCCCTGATCCGCTCTCGTAAGCGTTCCGCGTCAAAGACGCCTCGATCCGCACATCTTAAACCGGCTGTCATCAGCCATAGATTGGGTACTGCAGGGACGCCTTGCACGAAATCTTGCAGGCTTCCGGCTTGGCACATTGCATCGCTAAAACCGCGACGGTTCTCGGCAGCCAGATATCGATGGAGGGAAGGATTACTAAGATTGGCATCAACTAGGCATACAGATCCGTTAACTTGCGAAGCAAGGATTCTTGAGCATTGCACCGCCATCCAGCTGTTACCATTTCCTGCTTCGATCGCAGCCAGGACCACTGCTCGCGCTGCCCCGGGCATAAAAAACAGCTGGCGGACCAATGTGGAGACCTGTTCGCGGGCGCGTTCATCGACCCCGATTAGTGCGTGCGGTAGCACGCGATCCTGCGAAGAGGACCAAAGTGGCGGCTGAGTTGACGTAACTGGTTTAGGCTCCTTTGCGTTTGCCGCTCCTTGTTCCGCGCGGAGCAATAACTGAAAATTCTTGCTCATATTCTTTCCTCCGGAGCGGCCGAAGACGAATATTTGGTCGAAGAGTTAGTGGAGCCTAAATTGAGAATGGGGCTAGGCCTCGAAATGAGGGGTATTCGTCTTCGTCCAGGAGACCCCAATTGCGCAGGCACCGCGGCAAGGACGGGGAGATTGAGAAAAGCCTCGATTTCAGTGGCCGTAGTTAAAGTGTTATCAAAATATTCGACAGCCCAAAACAGTAAGCAACTCACGAAGCTCATTCCACAAAACATGACAATCGCAAAGGTCAACCCGGAAGGAGCCGGCAGGGCCGGAACGGTGGGCGGTTCTGCGACGACCACGTTAAACAATCGATCAGCGTCCAAAACGTCGGCCACCCGCGCCTCCTCTCGCTTCCGCAGGTACATAAGGTACTTTCCTTCCTCAGCGCTCGCATTGCGCTGCAAATCATGGTAAATTATGGCTTTTTGATCCAAGTCTCGGACGGAATCTTCGTAAGCCGTAATGGCAAGACGCACTGAGCTCTCACTCGCCCGCAATCCTGCCAGTTCGGACCTTGCTTTTGCTAACTCACCCTCTATCCAGGTATGGGTGGGATCGACATCTGTGGTCGTTTCTTTCACGGGCTGCGCTTCCTGGGCTTCAATTGCAGTTCGGGTCTTAGTGATTTGTTGTTCCACCTCTTGGACCGGCGGATAGTCAGGCTGGAATTTGGCCAACAGGTCGGAGCGCTTCAGCTCCAAATTAAGCAACCCCGATTTTAGTTGTTGTAACAGTTCTGGATTATCTGCACGTTTCAACTGCGTAGTGATACGTGCAGGACTCGAATTCTGTTGGGCTTCGAGGTTCTGAATACGCTGAGCAGCGTCCGAAGCCGAAGCCTCTGTCTGGCGTAGCGTATATTTGAAGTCATTGAGTTTCTGAAGAGCGATATCGCGATCGGCCGCAGGGCTGACAGCTTTATACTTTTCGGGGAACTGTGAGAGAGCTGACTCAGCTTGCCGAAGGTTATTTTGATATTGTTCCGTTTGTTGTTCAAAGAATTCGTACTGTCCTGCTGGACGATGAACGGTTTTGTGGCGCTGCAAATAAAGCTCAAGGAATCTATCCAACACCGCCTTGGCAAACTGTGGATCGCGGCTTTTGAACTGCAGGTTAATAATATTGCTACCTTTAGCGACTTCCACGTCTAGATTCTGAACAAGGCGATTGATCAAGGCCGCCTCCCGCTCCTCTGGCGTGCTGAACCACCTCTTCCAAAATGTCAAATAGGCTAGCGGGCTGCGCGCCCCGCCATGTTCCGCCGGAATTTTGCGAGCAACGTCGCGCGCTAAATCGTAAGAAGAAAGTAGTTCAGCCTCAGATTTTAGCTCTTCATCAGTCACGACAGGGGGAGCCGAGACTGCCAATGTGTTCTCTTGTGAAGGTGAAACGACAGGATCAGCTCGCTGCCGCATCACCAGGAGTTTTGCTTGTCCCTTAAAGCGCGGAAGCTGCCACGCGCTCCACACGGTTGCGCTTATCGTCGCCAGCACGCATATCAAAAGCAAACTGCGCCGGCGGAAAGCGATCGTCAGCACATCTTTGAGTGTGTACTTACGGTGTGGAAACTTCTTCTCGATCGCGAATATTTCGTCGTCCATAGCAAAGACTCTCACTCTCACTAAAGTTGATGGAGCAATCCTTCACAATCGCTGGATTGGTAGTGTTTGTTTCGTTCAAAACTGACTAGGGTTTAGGTACATCGAAAGGGACGGAGTAGGCAAATAACGAGATATCTTAGAAATCCAATTTTGTGGGACAACGATCATATCCCCAGCTTGAAGTATGGGATCCTCGCGCAAATCCTTCGAATTAACCATTTTCTTGACGTCAATTAATATTGCTTCTGACCACTTGTCGGAAATTTTTCGGAACAACAATATTTGCGAGTGTTTGGATTTTTCCGTCAGTCCTCCGGCCATTGCAATCGCCTCAGTGAGGGTGGTCTCCCCACGGAGGTCGTATCTGCCGGGCCGCACCACCTGCCCACTGGCCACGAAGGAAGGCTTGTTAAAGTCCTTTAATATAATCGAGATCGATGGCGTTACCATGATTTTGCTATAAGCCTTACACAGAGTCGTAGTCAATTTTGGAACCGTCTGGCCGGCTACCTTGACGTCCCCAATTCCACGTAGGGTTACAAACCCGTCAGGTTGAACGGTCGACGTTTGATTGAATTCGGGGATGAATTGGAAAGTCACATCGAAGGAGTCTCCCGACTGAATACGGTACCGGGGGTCCCTCTCAAAGAACGCCGAAGAGGTCGCCCCCCCCTCGGAAACATCGCAAAGTGAATCCGAGGTTTGAGCTTGGCCAAAGGCTAGCGCGCAAGCCAAGGTGACAAGAATCGTGAGGATCGTTCGCATAAAATCACTCCTGAGTGTTCGAAAACTGGGACTGGGTTCACGCCGCGCCTGAGCCCTTGATCACTGCGGGTATCGTACGGGCAAGAATCTTGAAGTCGAGCCATAACGACCATTCGTCTAAATATTGGATATCGAGCTCCATCCAACGATGAAAAGGGATTGAGCTTCTTCCGTTCACCTGCCAAAGACAAGTAATACCAGGGCGAACACTGAACCGTCGTCGCTGCCAATCTTCGCTAAAGCCAAGGTAATCCCGAACGGGCAAAGGGCGTGGCCCCACTAGGCTCATTTCTCCCCGGAGTACATTCAGTAATTGAGGTAATTCGTCAATGCTTGAACGACGGAGGAATCCGCCCAGAGGAGTGATACGCGGGTCGTTTTTGATTTTAAAAACCGGGCCCACCAGCTCATTTTGGCTCTCCAGGCCGGAGAGCAGTTCCTCGGCTTCACGAACCATTGTTCGGAACTTGTACATTCGAAACTTTCGTCTATTAAGACCTACGCGTTCCTGCAAAAAGAAAACAGGGCCATCAGACGTCAGCTTTATCAGCACGGCGGTACACAACAGCAACGGAGACAGGATCGTCAAGAAGAACAGCGAGGCGACTACATCTACCGCGCGCTTAACGAAGCCCGGCCAGCCTTCAACCCTGCAACTGTAAGCGGTCATCATAGGATCGCCATCAATCGATTCGCTTCTTGGACGTGCAGTTTTTAGGTTAAAGATGTCGGGATCAAAGCGCACTAGAATCCCCTGTTTTTCACAAAGATTCGCGACATGCGCCGCTGTTTCGTAAAAGGACCGCAGAGGCAAATACATCGCCACTTCGTCGACGACGTTGTTCCGAAGAAAATCGGGAAGGCAATCCAGGGTACAACATATCCGACTACAAGCAAGTAAGGAGGGGCTTGAGCTTGACGATACCCAAGGCTCGTCCGCAAATCCTAGTACACGATATCCCAGGTCGGGTTTCGTCTCCAGACGATTGGCGAATCGAGCCGCCCGCTCGTTGGTGCCCAGAATTAGAATGTAGCGTAGATTTCTCCCACGACGCCTCACCGCGCCAAGACTCGCTCGCAGCAGTACCCTACCAATAAGAAAGAGACAAGTGCTGAGCAGCCAAAATCTTACAATTGCGACAGGAGACACTATTCGAATGTTAAATAAAACGGAGAAGACGACCACGACCAAGGAAGAAAGAAAAGTCCCTTTGGCTGTATTAATCAGCTCCCTTCGCCGCGTCGATAGCCGGTTAGATTCGTATAGTCCACATGCCAAAAAACCAAAGTGCCACAGGAGAATGAGAGCCAAAAAAATAAAGAGGTTTACGAGACGGATGCGAATCGCTAGTGATTGAGGAATGAAGTTTCCGTCCCATGGTGAAAGCGGCAACACTGCCAGACCAAAGCAAAAAATCAAGACCGCGAGGTCAAGCTGTTTAAGCAAGTTTAAAAGCAATCCGCGTTTTTGGTCATTCACAGGAGCACCCAATCGAAACTGATGAAGGCAATCAAATTTAGCTTGAGAAAGAAAGAAAATGGCGGAAGCAATTGCTTAGTGGGAATACGCTATGTGAGGCAGAGGCCGGCTAATTGAGACCCGGACCGTTTGATACTTTTGGGTGCGATTTTGGAAATGTAGTTTGAGCTTTCATGCGCTTGATATTCACTGATCCGGGTGTCTAGTTTTCGGCACCGTCGCTCTCTCTGCCCCAGGTATTGAGATAAGTAGCAACATTGCCGAGCCAGCTACAAACTTGAATCAGTGACGAGGAACCGCTGGAAGGACCGCGTGCGGTACGAGGTGGCAATGGATTGGACGCAACCGCTACTCCGGGGCGCACTACTTGAGCGTCGATGATTGCGCCCAGATCCTGATCGGCTACAACTTCTTCGATTATTCTTTCGTTCACCTCAGTAAGGCCCATAGCGTAGGAGAGTGACAAGGCGTTAAAACATAGATTATTTATGTTACGTGGAATTCCCTTGCTGTGATGTGCAACAAGGTATCGCGATCCCGCCGTGAATAGGGGAGTCTTGAAATCAAAACCGGCAACGGCCAATCTGTGAGCCATATAGGTCGACGTTTCCTTGGCAGAAAGGGGTTCGAGATGAGTAATCAGCGAAAGCCGCTGGCGAAGTTGAGTCATGTGATGGGAGGCTAATTTTCCGGCGAGCTGAGGCTGTCCAGCAAGGATGATTTGCATGAGCTTTTGATGGGGGGTCTCGAAGTTGGAAAGCATGCGCACCAACTCCAGGACGGGGAAATCAAGATTTTGCGCCTCATCGATTACCACAACGAATCGTCGTCCGAGGTGAGCCTCGTACAGCAACACCTCGTTCAGCGCCCTCTGGATCTGTACCAGATCTCCACCATAGTCTGACATACCCAGATCGCCTAATAAGCTGCGAAGGAAATCCCGTTCGGAAAGGTTGGGCTGAAAGAGAAAAACAGTCCGGGAAGAACCCTCAAGCTGTTGTAACAGGTGGAATAGCAACGTCGTCTTTCCCATTCCGGGCCTAGCGATCAAAGCAAAAAAACCACGCCCGCTGTTTACCCCATAAGCAAGAGAAGCTAATGCCTCCCGATGGGTTGGACTGGGAAACAAATACTTCGGATCCGGAGTCACACCGAACGGTTGCTCTTGCAAACCGAAGTGCATCAGGACAGCGTTTGTTGGGTCTTCGTTTTCCACGATCACTCCACGATCACTCCACGCCTTGTCAACACTCCGAGAGCCCGAAGGTCTCTTTGCACCGCCGGGGACTGCGCTTGCGCCTTCGACTAGCCAACTCGGTGGAAGGTGAAATCACCCACAGCAGCAAACCCCTCTGGGTATGACGTACGAATCACCGTTGCAAGGGATTTTAAAGAAAAGTTGAATCTTTCAAACTGCGGCATGAACACTTCAATTTCCACATTCTCACCGATGCTGGCGATTGTTGTCGTAATAACAAACACCCCGGAAGTACTGATATCTCTAATAAAGCCGGCCCCTTGGACCGTTTGCGTAGCCAATCTCACGACCCTGAAGATAGTCGGGGCTCGAAGGCGGTAACGGACTACGTGTCGCCTTTCTTGCGCTGTTTCCATCGATTGGATCTCGCAACCGTGCTCGCTACTAGACAGCTTCGATTTGATATCCATCGATGCGAATGGAGATCGACTGCTGGATAGACTCCAATGAAATTAGCAGGCTTCGATCGGGGTGCTTCGCGGACAGCACGCCTTCGATGCCAGCTAAACAACCGCTACAAACCCGCACCCGCTGGCCAATTCTAAATTCCGAAATCAATGAAAAATCTTTACCGCTGCCGACGAGAGTATGAATATCGGCGATCTGTTTATCCGGGATCGGGGTGCCCTGGCGGTTGCATCCCACAAAGCCATGAACGCCATGCAGGCGCAGTATCCGCACCTTTTCCTCCGGTGTTGGGCGTAATTTCACGAATGCGTAGTGTGGAAAAAGCGGCAGTTCGACAGTTTTGCGACGGTCGCTCCAAATACGGACGGACGGCACAACGGGAGCGAAGGCCTCGAACCCCAAGGATTCAATTTGGGAAGAGACAGCCCGCTCGTGCCGCGGTCGGGTCTGAACGGCGAACCACGCGGTATCACTCGAATGATTCATGCATTCCATAGCGCA
>Ga0170475_109680381_pt1 | contig 24730 bp, 26 predicted proteins | sample Soicark_Litter_5_FD_111474 | JGI IMG/M metagenome (GOLD analysis project Ga0170475, IMG submission 111474) | Avena fatua rhizosphere microbial communities from Hopland, California, USA. Combined Assembly of 48 SPs
AACGAGGTCGGGGCGGTCCGCGAGCCATTGGTCCGAGAGTTCCTCGGTGTTGCCCCGGCAACCGACCACCACCAAGGCGCACTGCAGGGACGAGGGGATCGATCGAAGCACAACGGGAACCTCGCCACTGCGACGATGCGTCCCTCGACAAGTAGCATGTCAGTACGTCGTACGACGGCCGCGGCGATGACATCCGCCATAACGTCGGGGAACATAGCTACCACCAGGACATTGATTGCTGCCACGAACTGACCTTTTTCGAGCGGGGTTTATGTGTTCGATTTATCCCATAAGCTGCTCGCGGTGCCGATGCGCCCTGGAGGACCAAAAACGATCTGGATCGCGTGCGTTAGCGGCATGGATCAAATAACCATCCTGCTCTTGGATCCCCGTGATCGCCCACTACAACGCTACAGTTTGGTGTTTATCAGCCTAAACAGCCAAATTCCTGGCCTGGTCTCTACTCCCGAGAATCCTTCTGGCAACGTTCTGTCTTATTGCCCCGCTCGCCATCGGCGGGTTGCAACGGTACCGCAATTAATGGGTCGCGTTGACGCCGAGCAGTTGGCCGAACTGGTGGGCAAACAGGAACGCGAGATCGTTCAATTGGGGCGTCAACTGGCCTGATTCCAGCGCCAAATCTTCGGCCAGAAGAGTGAGAAACGCGATGTCGAACCGGACGGCGTGCAGGGCGTGCTGGGTATGGGGTTTCGATGTCGTCCCCGATAGCCCGCTGCCGGCCAAGAAGACGGTCGTCGCCGGCCACGAGCGCAAACGCAAACCCAGGCAGCCGAACGCGGGCGCCGACGAATCCAACCTCGCATCGCCTGGCGCAGCGGCCCGGCAGCTATGTCGTGCTCAAGTACGTGCGTCCTCTGCCCGGAACTCGGGGGTGTATGTCGTGATCTCACCAATAGTCTCCGTTTGACGAGTTTATCAAACGGGAGTGTCCGAAAATCTCAGGCTTACCGGCGCCACCGCTTGGTGGCGCTACAGCGGCAATGTTTCCGCTCCCCCGGCGGAAATTGGCGCAAAACCAAGGAAAAGGAGAACAATTATGGCTGACCAAAAAGAAGAAACCGGCAGGTCACTGGAGATGCGCGTCGCTGAGTTGGAAGACAAGCTTGCCAAGCTACATGTCACTGAGGAGGAAATGCGCGCTTATGAAAAGGTATCGGCTTTACTGGGCGGAGTGGGCGCGACGCCAGGCGCCGAGCTTAATGCTTTCCCAGCAACGCCGGCCGGCCCGCTAGTTGTATGCCAGATCGGCAGGTCGCGGCTGGTCTGCATCAACCGCGGAGTTGTGCCGCGCGTCGTGCGTTCCCTCTGCTACGAGTGCACCTGTGGGCCATGCATCGAAGGCGGCGGCTTCAGCGGCCCAGGTGGCGGCGGTTTCGGAAACTTTGGCATGTAAGCCCATTCCTTATGCATGATGTGGCCCTAATCGTCGTGCCGTTTGCGGATGTCGAACGGCCAGCCATCGGCGTCAGCCTGCTCAAATCCGAAGTGGCGCGGGCGGGTTTTGACTGCACGGTGCATTACCTCAACTTCGACTTGGCTGAGCTGATCGGCAAGCAGCTGTACACGACCTTTTCAGAGGGACTGCCAGCAGAATCGTTGGTCGGTGAATGGTTCTTCACAGACTTAGTTTTCGGTGACAAGGTACCGCCGGCGGAGCAATATGCGCAAAGGATTCTTGCACGATTAACCGATGCCTCAGTGCTGGCCGATATTATGCGGGCACGCGCTGTGCGGGATCAATTCATCGAGGGCAGTGTGCAGAAGATACTGGCTAGCCAGACGCGCATCGTCGGATTCTCCACCACCTTTCACCAGACTTGTTGCTGCCTAGCGATTGCTCGCCGTCTGAAACAGGTGCCCGATCCACCAATCATCGTATTCGGTGGGGCAAACTGCGAAGGCGAGATGGGGATGCAGATGCTACGCTCCTTCCCGTGGATAGATCATGTCTGCACTGGCGAGGGCGATGTCGCTTTTCCAGCACTTGTCGAGCGCACGTTGCGCGGTGGCGACGTTCACAGCATCAGCGGCATACTAAGCCAGGGTCACAGTGTGACGCTCAGTACCCCTAATCTGGTCGAGCATTTGAACGAGTTACCGGATCCCGACTATCAGGACTACTTCGAGCGCCTGAAGCGTACCGATAACGCGATGCAGATCATCCCTGAACTGCCCATCGAAACCTCGCGCGGCTGCTGGTGGGGTGCAAAGCACCATTGCACGTTCTGCGGCTTAAACGGCGCGACCATGCCGTTTCGCAGCAAATCGCCAGAACGCGCATTTGACGAAATGCGCCGCTTGAGCCAGCGCTGGGGCGTGATCAAAATAAACTGCGTCGACAATATTCTCGACATGCGCTATTTCGACAGCCTGTTTCCACGCCTTGCCAACGAACGGCTTGGTCTGGAATTTTTCTATGAAGTCAAGGCCAATCTCAATCGCAGCCATGTACGCGCGCTGCGCGCCGGCGGCGTGCGCACCATTCAACCAGGCATCGAAAGCTTCAGCAACGAGGTCCTACAGCTCATGGACAAGGGTTGCACCGGCTTGCAGAATATCCAGCTGCTGCGCTGGTGTGAGGAGGAGGGAATACAAGTTGCTTGGAACCTGCTCGCGGGTTTTCCAGGAGAGTCACCCGCTAATTATTTGCGTCAGGCCGAGTGGCTGCCGCAACTGACGCACTTACAGCCACCAACGTCGTGCTCGCCGATTCGGCTCGACCGCTTCAGCCCCTTGTACACCCGCGCCGACGCGTTTGGCCTAAAACGCGTGAGGCCAACCTCGGCTTACTTCTATGTTTATCCGCTGGGAACCCGCGAATTGTCGCGTCTGGCATCCTTCTTCGACTTCGACTATGCTGACGCTCGCGTGCCTGCTAATTATTTGGGCGCCGCTCGGCGCGAAGTCGAGAAATGGATCATGCTGCATGCTACCGACATCGCGCAGCATCCACACTTCGATGCGGTTATGCACGGCGACGCGCTGAATTTGTTTGATACCAGGCCCTGTGCTCTGCAGCCCGCGCGTCTGTTGACCGGCATTGAGGCGCAGCTTTACCTGACCTGCGATCAGGCGCAGTCGCTGACCAGCTTGCAACGGCGCTTCAGCACGCAAGTGCCCTTGGCGCAGATGCAGGCATTGCTCGAGGAATGGGTAGCCAACAAGATCACCATCGAGATGGACGGCAGGTATCTAAGCCTTGCTGTGATCCGTAACCGGCCCGAAGCGGCCATGAAGCGAGAATCCCATGTCCATATTCCCATTGCAGCGGCCGCTGCTTCCTAGCCATTACCGGGTCTTACTGGAGCCACCGGACGACAAGGGTGACGAGGCGCTTGTCTTCGTTTCCGACGCCCGTCGCATCAAGCTCAAGGGCCACTCATTTCGCGAATTTGAGCGCTCGGTGATGCCGCTCCTTGACGGCAGCCATACGCTGAACGAGATCAGCGAGGCGACGGCCGACCTGTTCGCGCCGGCCGACCTCGAGGACGCTTTGCAACTGTTATTGGCCCACGGCCTGCTGCGTGAAGGCAACCCAGACAATGGGCCGTGCGACGGAGGGATTCGCACTCCACAATGGAATCTCTTCCACGACCTTGGTCTGGATCCGGCCGCGGTTCAATCCATGCTGGCAGGCAGCACGGTGGCCGTGTTCGGTCTGGCAGGAGCAGGAGCGGTAGCCGCGCAGGCGCTGGCGGCGGCGGGGGTGGGAACACTACGGTTGGTTGAAACCGAAGCCGTGAGTCGGACCGATCCCTATCTCGCGCCGGTCTACACCAGCGCCGACATCGGACGTCCTCGTGCCGAGGTGCTGCGCGAACGGTTCGCTTCCAATGGTGTCGAGGCGCGGATCGAACTCGCCGTCGCCCCCCTGCTCGACGAGGAAGCGGTGCGCAACGCCGTACACAGTGCGAGCCTCGTGCTCTGCTGCCTCGATGGCGGCCGCAGCTCTTTGATCTACAAGCTCAACCGGGTATGCGTGGGCTTGCTCCAGCCGTGGCTTGCTGTGTGCACGGCTGGCACCGAAGTGCTGGTCGGACCGCTGATGCGGTCGCCTGACACGGCGTGTTATCTCTGTTTCTGCATGCGCTTGGTTGCCGCGGCGCAGAATCCCGAGGACGAGTATGCACTAAAAAGCCTGCTTGACCGCCGCAAGCGTGACGACACCGCCACCCACGAGAGCTTGGTGTTTGGCGAAGGGATTGCCGGCCAGCTCGCAGCGCTCGAAGTTGTCAAGGTCCTATGCGGCTTGCCAGCTGCTGCCATGGACGGCCAGCTGCAGGTGTTCGACCTGCTTACGCTCAGCAGCCAACGGCACCGCGTGCTCAGAAAGCCGTGGTGCCCGGTCTGCCACTCTGGCGGCCAATCCCGAGCCTCCGAGCTTACTACAATTGCTGGTGCGACATGACTGTCCACACCAATCCAACGCAGATCGAGCGCCTGCTCGAACTTGTAAGCGCGCGTGTCGGGCTGGTTCGCCATCTTTCCCGCGTGACGCGCGCTGCCGACGAACCGCAACCACCAGTGTTGTATGCCGCAACGCTGTGCAACTTCGATTTCAAGCGCGCCCCGTTAATCGAGCGTGGCGCGGCCGGCAAGGGGCTTACCGAGAGCGAAGCCATTGGCGGTGCGATCGGCGAAGCAGTGGAGCGCTACTGCGCCTCGCATGTGGATCGCCAGCGGCTGTACCGCACCACCTTGCGCGATGCGCCGGTGGGCGCCGTTCTGCCTCAGGATTGCACACTCTACAGCGACGCGCAGTACCGACGGCCAGGTTTTCCTCACATGCGGCCGACCCCTGAGTTGGAGATCGACTGGATGCGCGCCATCGAGCTGCCAGAAGGACGCGAGACGTGGGTGCCTGCGGTGGCCGTTTATATGCACGGGAATAACGTGATGCCCGGCGACGCGCTCTTCACGCCAACGTCAAGCGGCCTGGCTGCAGGCGCCAGTGTGAACGAGGCGGTGCGCAGTGGACTATGCGAATTGATCGAACGCGACGCCTTTCTCGTCATGTGGATGAACCGTCTCGCCGTTCCCGAGCTGATGTTGGACGGCAGCGATGGCGCGCTTGTCGGCATCGTAGAGCACTATGCCTGCTTTGGCGTCGAGTTGCGAATGTTCGACCTAACCACCGACGTCGGCGTGCCTGTGGTGATGGCGTTGGCGCTGGCCGGTGACGCGGTCGGGCCGGCGGCTGTCGTAGGACTAGGCTGCCATCTTGATCCCCAATTGGCCGCCCTGCGCGCGGCGTTCGAGGTCTGCCAGGTGCGACCAGGCCAGGCGCAACACCAAGGCGCGCGCAGCTCGCGGCATCCGATGTGCATGGCATCGAGGACCACAGCGCTTTCTTCGCCCAGCGCAAGACCTTGCCGGAGCTGAACTTTCTCCTGCAGACCAAGCGTCGGCGCCGACTGGCCGATCTCGGCAACCGCGCCAAAGCCGATGCCGGGGAGGACCTCGCCACTTGCGTTGCAGCATTGCGCAACGCTGGCTACCGGGTGGTCTATACCGAATTGACGACAGCGGACTTGGCTGATTATCCAATACATGTGGTACGCACGCTGGCTACGGGATTACAACCCATCCATTTCGGGGATGGTCTTGCACGCTTGGGTAGCGCGCGTCTGTACGAGGCCGCCGCGCGAATGGATCCCGACCGCCCACCCGGTCGCGAGGATAGCCTTAATCCCTGTCCTCATCCACTGGCCTGAACGCATCATGATTAAATCTGACGACAGCACCGCGCTGCCCTTGCTATACCATCTGAATAGCGAGCCATGGCTGAATCTGGACGCCTATGCGGCCACATCGGCCGAGGTGCCTTTCCTGGTCCGTGTGCCGCGCGATCACTGCGTCGCACTCCCGCGCGCTGAAGCGGGTGGACCTGTCGCACAGACCTTGGCGATGCGCCGTTCATGCCGGCGCTACGCTGCCCGCCCGTTGAGCGCGCACGTGCTGGCCGGGTTGCTGGCTGGCGCCTACGGTGTCCAGGCCGCGACCAGGTTCAACGACGACAGGGTAGTGTTGCGCCGACCCGTACCGTCAGCCGGTGCACTCTACCCTCTGGAGCTTTACCTGAGTCTGACACGCATCGAGGGCGTGCCAGACGGCGTATATCACTACCATCCACTGCACCACCGACTCGAGCCGGTACGACCACCGGCAACCAGCGAGGAAGTCGCTGATTTGCTGCTGGCGCAAGCCTTTGTGGGCGAAGCCAACGTACTGTTGTTCGTGGGGGCCAGCTTGGGACGCACGCTGGACAAGTACGGACCGCGCGGCTATCGCTATCTCTTGCTGGAGGGCGGACATGTCGCCCAAGCCTTGTGCCTGCTGGCGGCGGAAAATGGCGTGGCAAGCCTTTGCATTGGCGGCTTCCGCGACAGCCGCATCAATCGCTGGTTGCTGCTCGACGGCGTGCATGAGGCCGTGATTTACGCGGTGGCGCTAGGTTGGGCAGCTGACAACGCGGATCCACCCTGAGACCATTCCCAGTTTAATAGGGGAGAACAGGGGAAACGGAAAAAATCGTACGCTAGAGATGATTTTTTCTGGTAGGCCATATGCCGTTGCGACGGGTTTGGCGCCTGCGAGTGCGGCCTTGGTGCAGTTGGCCCGGGCCCGCATCTGGTGCACGATCGGCCCGGCGCCAGTGCATTCTGACATGATATGCCCTACACACAAAAAATTTCTGATAGGCTCGAATCCCGCCTTTTGATCGGCGGGCTTTTTGCTTTGTTGAAACGCTAAGTTCCGGTATGCTACCGGTATGTGAAATGCGCAAAGCAAGAAGGAGTCATTATGGACAATTCGGATACCAAGAACGTGGCGTACGGAACAGAGGATCTGCTGACCAGCCTATGTAATTCCGTAACCCGCGTGCTGAACTTTGCCACGAAGAGCAAGGTTCACTATTCCGCCATGGTGCAGCGGATCACTAAAATCGGCCTGAAGCCCGATATCGGCTGCTTCGTGCTGTTCGACGGCGGCTTCTCCGGCCTGGTCGTGCTCAATTTCGACGCCGTGACGGCGATGGAAATCTACGAGCGCTACATGCTGCACATGGGCATGCCGAAATCTGAACTGGCCAGTTCCTATACCTCGGACGAGGTGGCCAATATCATGGGCGAGCTGATGAACCAGATCGTCGGCGACTTCACCGGCAAGATCCGGCGCGAGCTGCAGACCAATATCACCCAGAACCAGCCGAAGATGCTGGTCCTGACCAAGCAGGTGATGCTCAACGTCGATACCCCGCTGGACCGCCCGGAAATGCGCCGCGTGTCGTTCTACACCGAGAAGAACAATATCTTCTACCTCGAGCTGGCGATCGACCGCACCGAGTTCATCAAGCTGCACGATTTCGAAGTGGGCGAGGTGCACGACGCCGATGCGCTGCTGGAACAGCAAAAGCAGCAGGGCGTCGGCGCCGCGGAGGCGGTGGCCAGCGAGGCGACCGACGCCGACGAGCTGCTCAAGTCGCTCGGCATGTAATCCGGTCCGCCATCGGACAAGTGGCGGGAGGAGCTAGGCAAGCAGGGTTTGTCAGGCGTTCTAAGCCACCCGCTTGCCAAGGATGACGAGGTCGCGCTCGATGCTGTCGAGATTGGCCACGCGCGGCAGATGGGCCCAGGTGTCGAAACCGAACTTGCGGAACAATCCCAGGCTCGGCTTGTTGTGGCCGAATATAAAGCCCAGCAGCGTATGCACCCCGATCTGCGGCGCAAACGCGATTGCCTGCTCCAGGCAGTAGCGCCCAATCCCTTGCGCGCGCGCCTTCTCGGCAATGTAAATCGACAATTCGGCGGTGCCGGCATAGGCCGGGCGGCCGTAGAAATTCGAATACGACAGCCAGCCCAGCACTTCCGGCGCGTCGCGCTGGTCGTCGGCGTCATGGATCACCCACAGCGGACGGCGCTCGGGCGTATGCTCGGCGAACCAGGCTTGGCGCGACTGGACCGACACCGGTTCGGTGTCGGCGGTCACTTCGCGTGATGCAATCGTGGAATTGTAGATATCGACGATGACGGGCAGATCATCGTGGCAGGCATTGCGGTGAACGTAAGACGGCATAAGACCTTCGCGCATTACAGGGTATGCGTCGCGCGTGACGAACGCAGCGCCGCGCCGAGGATTTCTTCGATGCGCAACCTGGCGCGCTGGCCTGTCTCGTCGTCCGGGAAATGCACCCCGATCCCCGGGGCCTTGTTGTGGTTGGCGCCGGACGGCGTGATCCACGCCACCTTGCCGGCAATCGGGTACTTGCTCGGATCGTCCATCAACGCCAGGATCAGGTAAATCTCCTCGCCAATCTTGTAGGGCTTGGTCGTCGGCACGAACATGCCGCCGTTTTTCAGAAATGGCATGTAGGCGGCGTACAGTGCTGCTTTTTCCTTGATGGCAAGCGAAAGCACCGACGGCCGGGGAAGCTGCGGAGCGCTCGGGTCGGTTGGGTTGCCAGTCATCGGGTTCCTTTCAAGTGCAGCAAGCAGTGTAATCAAGCAGCATGTCTTCGACAAATAATTTTGGCGACAGCGGATGGTCCGCCACCGCACGCCGTTCGTTGGTAGCCTTGATCGCACGCATCACGTTGGCAGTGTGCACATTGCCAGCCAGCGCCGCAAGTTCCTTCTCGTAGCGCGGGTAATAGCGTATGTTCCCTGAGAGTTTGTACGAGAACACATCGTAGAGCCAGCGTTGTTGCCAAGCCACGAGCGCGGTGAGCGGCGCCTTGCTCAGGCGCTCGGCGGCTTTCAGGGCGCCATCCACGCTCGGATGGGCCAGTAATTGCAGCAGCGTTTCCAGTTCGTCGCGGCTGCCGGTTGCGGACTGGGCGAGCGCGGCGAGCGGCGCGCCGCCCTGCTCGCGCAGCCAGGCGTCGGCGTCCTGCACGCCCTGCTCTTGCAGCCACGCCAGCGCCTGGCCATGCGCCGGCAGCGGCAGCGCAAACTTGCGGCAGCGCGAGAGGATCGTCGGCAGCAGCCGGTCAAGGCTATTGGAAGCGAGCAGGAACACGGTGCCGGGCGGCGGTTCTTCCAGCGTCTTGAGGAGCGCATTCGAGGCCGGCATGTTCAGGGCCTCGGCCGGGTACAGCGCCACCACGCGCAATCCCTGGCGGTGGGTGGAAATGTTCATGAAATCGGCCAGCGCGCGGATCTGCTCGATCTTGATTTCCTTGGAAGGCGATTTGGTGGACTTGGCTTTCTCGCCGCCCTCCTCGCCCTCCTGCCCAGGCTCGTCCTCGAGCGCTTCGGGACGCACGCGCCGGTAATCGGGATGGTTGTGCTGCACGAACCAGCCGCAGGAAGCGCAGGCGCCGCAGGCGCGGCCATCGGGCTGGGCATTTTCGCATAGCAGGGCCTGGGCGAAGCTTTCCATGAAATCGGCCTTGCCGACGCCGGCCGGGCCGTGAAACAGGATCGCGTGCGGCAGGCGCGTACGCATGTGCCGCAGCTGGGACCAGGCGGCTTGCTGCCAGGGGTACACCGTCACAATAATCTCTCCAGCGCTTCGGCAATCCGGGCGCGCGTGTCCTCGAGGCTGCACGTCGAATCGATCACCACGATCCGTTGCGGGAACTGAGCCGCGCGGCGCAAGTATTCGGCGCGGCACTTCAAGAAGAAATCGGTCTGCTCGCGCTCGAACTTGTCCAGGGTGCGCGTGGCGTCGAGGCGCTGGCGCGCGACCTCCAGCGGCACGTCGAACAGCAAGGTCAGGTCCGGCTGCAAGTGCGGATGCACCCAGTGTTCCAACGCCTCCATCTTTGCCCGGTCCATGCCGCGCCCGCCGCTCTGGTAAGCGAAGCTGGCGTCGGTGAACCGGTCGGACAGCACCCAGCGCCCGCTGGCGATCCCCGGCTCGATCACCTGCGCCATGTGCTCGCGCCGGCTGGCGAACATCAGCAATGCCTCGGTTTCCAGATGCATCGTCTCGTGCAACAGCAAGTCGCGCAATTTTTCGCCCAGCAGCGTGACGCCCGGCTCGCGCGAGGACACCACGGTCTTGCCGCGCGCCGTCAGAAACTCGGTGACGAACCCGATGTGCGTGGACTTGCCGGCGCCGTCGATCCCTTCAAAGGTGATGAACTTGCCGCGCCCCCCCGTCGTGCCCGGCCCGCTCATTGGACCGCCCGCCGCTGGTAGCGGTTCACCGCCCGGTTGTGGTCATTCAGGTTTTCCGAGAACTGGCTGGTGCCGTCGCGGCGCGCGACAAAATACAGCGCATCGGTCGAGGCCGGGGCCAGCGCCGCCGCCAGCGACTGCATGCCCGGCAGCGCGATCGGCGTCGGCGGCAGGCCCACGCGGGTATAGGTGTTGTACGGGGTATCTTTTTCCAGGTCTTTCTTGCGGATGTTGCCCTCGTAAATCTCTCCCATGCCATAGATGACGGCCGGGTCGGTCTGCAGCAGCATGCCAGTGCGCAAGCGGTTGACGAATACCCCGGCGATCATCGCCCGTTCACTCTTCTGCCCAGTTTCTTTCTCGACAATCGAGGCCATGATCAAGGCTTCATACCGGTTCTTGTATGGCAGGTTCGGCTTGCGCTTCTCCCATGCGGCATCGAGGTGATTGAGCATCAGCCGGTGCGCCTGTTGATAAATCTGCAAATCCGAGGTGCCCTTGGCGAACAAGTAGGTATCCGGGAAGAACATGCCTTCCGGTGATTTGAAGTCCGGCGAAATCTTCGCCATCAATTCCTGGTCCGACAGGTTCGCCGTGTCGTGGCGCAGGTACGTGTTGCCCGCGATCGCCTGGCGCATCTGGCGGAAGGTCCAGCCTTCGATGATCGTGATCGTCTCTTGCGCGAACTCGCCGCGCACCAGCTGGGTAAGCAAACGGTTCGGCGATGTATCGGGCTTGAGCGCGTAGCTGCCGGCCTTGATGCGCGAACTCTGGGACGAGACCCGCGCCAGCAACGCGAACAGGAAGGGATTGACCGGCACCCCGGCATTGACCATTTGCTTGCTCGCCGCGGCGGCGCCGCTGCCGGGCGTGACCGCGAATTCGATCGCCGGCCCGTCCCTGGTGATTGGATTGTCGGCCCACCAGGAGAAGGCCGCGGCCGCCGCGGCTGATACGACCACGCCGGTGACAATGAGTTTTTTTATTAGCGCCATTCTGTCTTGTGCCGTTTTGCCCCGTATCCGGCGCGAATTTCTCGACAACTCTATAATGAGGCAGTAATGATAAAGCCTAAACGCGAATTTTTTCTGGATTTATGAGTACCTGGACTGAGCACCTCTCCCTGCATGGCGCGCGCTTTCACGCCGATGAAGCGGCGCAAGCCGAAGACTTCGGCCGCCCGCTTACACCTGCCGAGCTTGCCGATGGATTCGTCGCACCGGTCACCGACCTGGGGCTGATCGCCGTTACGGGCGAGGATGCCCCCAGTTTCCTGCACAAGCAGCTCACCAACGATGTCGAGCACCTGGGCCTTGCCGAGGCGCGTCTGGCCGGCTATTGCACCCCGAAAGGCCGGCTGCTGGCCACCCTGCTGATGTGGCGCGATGCCGAATCGGTGTTCCTGCAACTGCCGCGCGCCATCCAGGCGCCGCTGCAAAAGCGCCTGGCGATGTTCGTGCTGCGCGCCAAGGCCAAGCTGCGCGATGCCAGCGCCGAACCGGCATACGAGGCCGTGCTGTGCCTGGGCGGCGCCAAGGCCGAGGCGGCCCTGGGCCAGCACGTCGGCACGCTGCCGGCCGCCGTTTTCGGCAAGATCGAGCACGCGCGCGGCACCGTCATCCGCCTGCCAGATGCGTTTGGAGCGCCGCGCTACCTGTGGCTGACCGACGCCGATACCGCGGGCGCGGCCTTGCCGGCGTTTGCCGGCACGCTCGCGCTCGGCGGCAACCAAGCCTGGCGCCTGGCATCGATCCACGCGGGCGTCCCGCAAGTGACGCTTGCAACTCAGGAACAGTTCGTCCCGCAGATGGTCAACTTTGAGCTGCTCGGCGGCGTGAACTTCAAGAAAGGCTGCTATCCGGGACAGGAGATTGTCGCGCGCAGCCAGTACCTGGGCAAGCTCAAGCGCCGCACCGCGCTGGCCAGCATCGCCAACGCCAACGTCCGCGCCGGCGACGAGGTGTTCTCCACCGCCGATCCGGAACAGCCCTGCGGCATGATCGTCAACGCCGCGCCGAACGGCGCCGGCGGCGCCGACGCGCTGGTCGAAATCAAGCTGACCTCGCTCGAAGAAGAGGTGCGGCTCGATTCAATTTCCGGGGAAGCGCTCACTTTCCTGCCAATGCCCTATCCGCTCGACGCCCTCGACACCTAACATGCTCGATCTTTACGTCTATTACAAGGTACGCAACGACCAGGCGCCTCGTCTGGAAGCCCGGGTGCGCGCGATGCAGGCTCGGCTTGCCAAGCGGCACGGCGTTGCGGTCCAGCTCAAGCGCCGTCTTGACACGAAGGATGCTCTGCAAACCTGGATGGAAATCTATGCCGGAGCCGATGCGGGCTTTGCCGTCGCCGTGGCCGCGGCCGCCGACGAGGCTGGCCTGGCTGATCTGATCGAAGGTTCGCGCCGTACCGAAATATTCACGGAGTTGACACCATGTGCCTGATTGTTTTCGCATGGCAGGTCATCCCCGGGGTTCCGGTGATTGCCGCCGCCAACCGCGACGAATTCTATGACCGCCCGGCGGCTCCGGCCGCAGTGTGGCCCGACCATCCGCATGTCATCGCCGGACGCGACCTGAAAGGCGGCGGCAGCTGGATGGGCGTGACGACCGATGGCCCGAACGGACCCAGGTTCGCCGCCCTGACCAATATCCGCGGGCCCGGCGAGCGGCGCGAGGATGCCCCGTCGCGCGGGGCGCTGGTGGCCGAATACTTGACCGGCGCAATGTCAGCCGCGGCTTACCTGGAACAGCTCTCGTCCTGCTGCGCTGCCTACAACGGCTTTAACCTGGTGCTGGGCGACCGCGACAATCTCTACTGGTACTCGAACCGCGGCGCGGGCGATCCGCGCAACGGCCGGCCGCTGGAACCGGGCCGGATCTATGGTATTTCGAACGGCCTGCTCGATGCGCCCTGGCCCAAGGTGCTGCGTACCAAGGCGCAGTTTGCCAGCCTGCTGTGCCAGGGGGCGCCGGAAGACGCCTACTTCGAAATGCTTGCCGACACCACCCAGGCGCCCGACCTGCGCTTGCCCGAAACCGGCGTGCCGCTGGAACTGGAGCGCGTGCTGTCCTCGGTATGCATCGAGACGCCAGGCTACGGCACCCGCACCTCGACGGTGGTCAAGCTCTATCGCGACGCGCCGCCGGAGTTACAGGAACGTATCTTGCAGCCACAAGCCTAAAGGCGCGCCTCCCTGCGCTCAGACCGCCGAGACGCCGCCATCGACTGCCAGCGTCTGCCCGGTGATGTGCTTGCCGGCATCGGAGGCGAAGAGCACCACCGCACCCTTCAAATCTTCATCGTCGCCCAGGCGGCCCAGCGGGGCATCCTTGATCAGCGTATCCGAAAGGGCGGCCAGCACGCCTTTGGTCATCTTCGACGGGAAAAAACCGGGCGCAATCGAATTGACCGTGATGCCGTAACGGCCCCACTCCCCGGCCAGCGTCCGCGTGAAATTCACCACCGCGCCCTTTGAGGTGTTGTACGCGAGGGTCTGCATGGTGTGCGGGGGATTGCCGGCCAGGCCCGCAATCGACGAAATGTTAACGATGCGCCCATACCGGCGTGGGATCATCGACAACCTGCCGACCGCCTGCGAGACCAGAAAGATACTGCGCACGTTAAGGTTCATCACCTTGTCCCATGCTTCGAGGGGATGATCCTCGGCCGGGGCGCCCCAGCTGGCGCCGGCGTTGTTAATGAGGATATCAATGTGGCCGAGGCGGCGCAGCGCCTCCTCCACCAAGGGCTGGACCTGTCCCTCGTCCGCCAGGTCGGCGGCGATGGCCGAAGCCTCGATGCCGCGCGCGGCCAGGTGCGCCACAGCGTCGTCTAGTTCAGTCTGCTTACGTGCCGAAATCACGATGCGGGCGCCCTGCTCGCCGAGCGCCTCGGCCATCTGCAGGCCGAGTCCGCGCGACCCGCCGGTGACGAGCGCGGTCTTGCCGTTAAGAGAAAACAATTGCTGGATGGTGCGCATGTGCGTCTCCGTCGGTTAGTTCGTCATGCTTGAGCGGTTGAGCATAGCATAGCCACTCACTTCCGTTCGCAGATAATATGCCGCTTGGAAACTACAATTGCAAGCGTAACAAGTTTCCCATCATTTCGAGTAAGCTAGATGGTCCGCGGCGCGTGTAAGGGCGCGTCAGTGCGGAAAAAAGTAGGACGTAAGTTTAACGACCACATTCCGGGATAGCCGACAAAGTATCGGCTGTCCTGACATTAAGCTAATAACAGGGACAAACAAATGGCTATAACACGCGACACGAAAGCGAATGGGCAGGTAGCGCCGCCCGCCGTTGGACTCACCAAGGAAGAGCGCAAGGTCATCTTCGCTTCCTCTCTCGGCACCGTTTTTGAATGGTACGACTTCTATCTGTATGGTTCGCTTGCCTCGATCATCGCCAAGCAGTTCTTCATCGGCGACCCGACCACCACCTTCATCTTCGCGCTGCTGGCATTCGCGGCGGGTTTCATTGTGCGCCCATTCGGCGCGCTCGTGTTCGGCCGCCTGGGCGACATGATCGGCCGCAAACACACCTTCCTGGTGACGATCCTGATCATGGGCGGGGCCACCTTCATCGTCGGCCTGCTGCCGAACCACGCGACAATCGGCATTGCCGCCCCGATCATCCTGGTGACCCTGCGCATCCTGCAAGGCTTGGCTTTGGGCGGAGAATACGGCGGCGCCGCGACCTACGTGGCCGAGCACGCGCCGCAAGGCAAGCGTGGCCTTTTCACGTCGTGGATTCAGACCACGGCGACCTTGGGCCTGTTCCTGTCGCTGCTGGTGATCCTCGGCATCCGTACCGCAGTCGGTGAGGATGACTTCCAGGCATGGGGCTGGCGCGTTCCGTTCCTGGTGTCGTCGATCCTGCTCGGCATCTCCGTGTGGATTCGCCTGTCGATGAGCGAATCCCCAGCCTTCGCCAAGATGAAGGCCGAGGGCAAGACCTCGAAGGCGCCGCTGTCCGAAGCCTTCCTTACCTGGAAAAACGCGAAGGTCGTGATCCTGGCCCTGCTCGGCCTTACCATGGGCCAGGCCGTGGTGTGGTACACCGGCCAGTTCTACGCCCTGTTCTTCCTGACCCAGACGCTGAAAATCAGCGGCGCCACCGCGAACATCCTGATCGCCCTCGCGCTGGCCCTGGCCACGCCGTTCTTCATCATCTTCGGTTCGCTGTCCGACAGAATCGGCCGCAAATGGATTATCCTCGCTGGCTGCGTGATCGCCGCGCTGACCTACTTCCCGATCTTCAAGGCAATTACGCACTACGGCAACCCGGCGCTGGAAACCGCCCTCCGCACCTCGCCAGTGTTGGTCGTGGCCGATCCTAACTCGTGCCACTTCCAGCTCGATGTCACCGGCACGGCCAAGTTCCCGTCCTCGTGCGACATCGCCACGCGCATGCTCACCGCGGCATCGGTAAGCTACACCCGCCGTGACGCGCCGCGAGGCGCCGTGGCGGTCGTAGCGGTGGGCGACAAGTTCTACCCCTCATTCAACGCCACGATGACCCAGGATCGCCTGAATTTCGACGAGCAGAGCAAGAAACGCGAAGCGGCGCTCAAGAGCGATGTGACCGCCGCCCTGAAGACGGCGGGCTATCCGGACAAGGCCGATCCGGAGCAGATCAACAAGCCGATGTTGGTGTTGCTGCTGTTCATCTTGGTGCTGTATGTAACCGCGGTCTACGGCCCGATTGCCGCCATGCTGGTCGAGATGTTCCCGACCCGAATCCGCTACACCTCGATGTCCCTGCCCTACCATATCGGTAACGGCTGGTTCGGCGGTCTGCTGCCGACTACCACTTTCGCCCTGGTCGCGTTCAAGGGCGACATCTACTATGGCCTGTGGTATCCGATCACGGTAGCCTTGATTACCTTTGTAATCGGCGCACTGTTCATCGGAGAAACGAAAGACAACGACATCTATGCCAAGGACTGATTACCTCGTTTGCGCATGAGGTAGTGCTGGAAACCGTCGCGGCGCCGGAAGCGGCCGCGACGCGTGATCCATCAGGGTTGTATCAGTTATTAAAGCCCTTGCCCTCCCCTGCCAGGCGAACCAGCAGGGGTGCTGGCGTCCACGCCTCGCCGTGGCGGCCACCCGCATATTTTTCCATCGCCAGCAGCACGTCCGGCAAGCCGACGGTATCCGCATAGAACATCGGGCCGCCACGGTGCAACGGGAAACCGTAGCCGGTCAGATACACCATGTCGATGTCCGATGCGCGCAGTGCGATGCCTTCTTCCAGGATCCGGGCGCCCTCGTTCACCAGCGCAAACACGAGCCGCTCATTGATCTCCTGATCGGAAATCTGACGGCGCGCGACGCCAATCTCCTTTGAATAGGCATTGACCATGTCGTCGACCAGTTGCGCGGGATGGGCCTTGCGGTCGCCCGCCATGTAATCGTACCAGCCGGCGCCGGTTTTCTGGCCAAAACGGCCCTGCTCGCACAAGCGGTCCGGATTCTTGGGTAGGCGAGCTCCGGCGACTCGGCGTAGCGGCGCTTGCGGACATACCAGCTCACATCGTTGCCGGCCAGGTCGCTCATGCGGAACGGGCCCATCGCGAAGCCGAATTGCTCGATCGCCTTGTCCACCTGCTCCGGGAGGCAGCCTTCTTCGAGCAGCAAATAGGCTTGGAGCAGGTACTGTTCGAGCATGCGGTTACCGATGAAGCCATCGCACACGCCCGATACCACGCCGGTCTTTTTCAGCGTCTTCGCCAGGGCGAGCGCAGTGGCCAGCACGTCCTTGCCGGTCTGGGCGCCGCGCACGATTTCGAGCAGCTTCATGACGTTGGCCGGGCTGAAAAAGTGCAAGCCGATCACGTCCTGCGGACGGCGCGTGAAGCCCGCGATCTTGTCGACGTTCAGGGTCGAGGTGTTGGTGGCCAGGATCGCGCCCGGTTTCATTACCTGATCAAGCTGGCGGAACACCGTTTCCTTCACGCTCATGTCCTCGAACACGGCCTCGATCACGATGTCGGCCTGCGCGATGTCCTCGTAGGCCAGGGTGCCCTTGACCAATCCCATGCGCTGTTCGAGCTTTTCCGGCGTCAGCTTGCCCTTCTTCACCGAGCTCTCGTAGTTCTTGCGGATCGTCGCCAGCCCCCTGTCGAGCGCCTCCTGTTTCGTTTCGAGGATCGTCACGGGGATTCCGGCGTTGGCAAAGTTCATCGCGATGCCGCCGCCCATCGTGCCGGCGCCAACCACGGCTGCCCGCCCGATCCGGCGCGTCGGCGTGTCGGCCGGCACGTCCGGCACCTTGCCTGTGGCGCGCTCGGCGAAGAACGCATGCCGCAAGGCTTTCGATTCCGGCGTCTGCGCCAGGCGCAGGAAACGCTCGCGCTCGCACTTCAGGCCATCCTCGAACGGCTTGGTGGCCGAGGCCGCAACCGCTTCCAGGCATTCGAGCGGCGCCGGGAACTGACCGGCCATTGCCTTGACCGTGTTGCGCGAGGATTCAAGAAAGGCGTCAAGGTTCGGCTGGTCGACATTGCGGTTGCGTACCTTCGGCAGCGGGCGCACCTCGGCCACCTTGCCGGCAAATTCAACGGCCGCAGCGGCCAGGTCTGTCCCAGCCGGAAATACCTCGTCGAACAGGGCGGTGCCGGCCAGCTTCTCGGATGCGACGGGCGTACCCGAGACCACCATGTTCAGGGCCATTTCCAGGCCAAGGACGCGCGGCAGGCGCTGCGTACCGCCGGCGCCGGGCAACAGACCGAGCTTGACTTCCGGTAGCGCAATCTGGGCGCCCGGCAGCGCTACCCGGTAGTGGCAGCCGAGGGCAAGTTCGAGGCCGCCGCCCATGCAGACGGTGTGAATCGCGGCAACGACCGGCTTCGAGCAGCTCTCCACCACGTCGATCAGGGTGTGCAATGTCGGCTCGGTGAGCGCCTTGGGCGAGTTGAATTCGCGGATGTCGGCCCCGCCGGAGAACGCCTTGCCGGCCCCGGTGATGACGATGGCCTTGATCGCTTCATCCGCTTGCGCTCTGCGCACGGCGTTGACGGCGGCCGTGCGGGTCTCGAGGCCCAGGCCATTGACAGGTGGATTGTTCAGGGTGACGACGGCAATACCGCCATTGACCAGGTATTCGGCGCTCATGTCTCTTCCTTTGTTAGTTGAACCGGCAATTTCTCAACTATACCTGAATTAAAAGTACGGCCGTATTATTACGAGCATGTCTTGAGCGTCCGAATACCCGATTCCGGGTTCACGCAGTTGGCAATTTATAATCCCGGTACTGCTCGCGCAGCAGGTTCTTCTGAATCTTGCCGGTGCCGCCGACCGGCAAGGCATCGGCAAACACCACGTCGTCGGGCAGCCACCATTTCGCCACCTTGCCCTCGTAGAAGGCAAGCAGTTCTTCCTTCGTGACTTCCAGGCCGGGCCGCTTGACCACCACCAGCAGCGGCCGCTCGTCCCACTTCGGATGCGCCACGCCGATGCAGGCCGCCTGCTGGACGGCCGGATGCGCCATCGCGATGTTTTCAAGGTCGATCGAGCCGATCCATTCGCCGCCGGACTTGATCACGTCCTTGCTGCGGTCGGTGATCTGCATGTAGCCGTCCGCGTCGATGGTCGCCACGTCCCCGGTGGGGAACCAGCCATCCCGCAGCACCTCGCCGCCTTCGCCGCGGAAGTAATCCGAAATGATCCACGGCCCTTTGACGAGCAGGTGGCCGTAAGTCATGCCATCCCACGGCAGCTCGCGGCCCTCGTCGTCGACGATTTTCATGTCCACGCCAAAGACCGCATGGCCCTGCTTGTGCAGCACCTTGCGCTGCTCCTGCTCGGGCAGGGACAAGTGCTTGGTCAGTAAGGTGCAGGTGGTGCCGAGCGGCGACATTTCGGTCATGCCCCAGGCATGGATGACCTGCACGCGGAAGCGCTCGATCAGCGTTTCCATCATCGCCGGCGGACAGGCCGAGCCGCCGATCACGGTGCGCCGGAATGTCGAGAACCGGAGCGCATTCCGCACCGCGTAATCGAGCAGGCCCAGCCACACCGTCGGCACGCCCGCCGACAGGGTCACGCCCTCGGCCTCGAACAGCTCGTAAAGCGACTTGCCGTCGAGCGCCGCGCCCGGATACACCAGCTTGGCGCCCGCCAGCAGCGCCGAGTACGGCAGTCCCCACGCATTGACGTGAAACATCGGCACCACCGGCAGCACCACGTCCATCGACGACACGTTCAATGCATTGGGCATGGCCGAGGCGTACGCGTGCAGCACTGTCGAGCGGTGCGAGTACAGCGCGCCCTTCGGGTTGCCTGTCGTGCCGGAGGTATAGCATAGCGTGGCGGCGGAGTTCTCGTCGAACTGCGGCCAGCAGTAGTCGTCCGCGCTGGCGGCAATCAAATCCTCGTAGCAGAGCAGGTGCGCGAGCTTCGTCTCCCGCGGCATGTGCGCGCGGTCGCTCATCAGGACAAAGGACTTCACCGTCTTGCAATGCGGCGCGACGGCTTCGACCAGCGGCAGGAAGCTCAGGTCAAAGAACAGGTACTGGTCTTCGGCATGATTGACGATGTAGGCGATCTGTTCCGGGTGCAGGCGCGGATTGATCGTATGCAGGACGGCGCCCGATCCGGACACGGCATAGTACAGCTCCATGTGGCGGTAACCGTTCCAGGCCAGCGTGCCGATACGCTCGCCCATCGTCACGCCAAGCCCTTCGAGCGCGCGCGCCATCTGCCGCGCCCGCCGTTCGCAGTCGCGGTAGGTGTAGCGATGCATGTCGCCTTCGACCCGGCGCGAGACGACTTCACTGGCGCCATAATGGCGGGCCGCGAATTCGATGATACTTGAGATCAGCAAGGGCTGGCTCATCATCTGGCCCTGCACCGGGCTCATCGGAAACGACATCATCGGACTCTCCTATGAATGGATTGGCAAGGTGCCGACGAGTGTCGTACGTGCCGGATGAAGCCGTCAACGATTTTCAATGTTGCATAGCAGCATCCATTTACTTGATGTAACGCAAGTTTTAATTGGGCCGGGCCGCCAATGGAATTGGCGCGGTACGGTAGAATCGTGCAACGGCGCCCTGCCACTCACTGTACTGGAACTGCCATTACTGCCGACGATCTGCCATTGAACAATTCATTTGCGCAACTGCCGCCGTCGTTCTATACGCGTCTGATGCCGACTCCCCTGCCCTCGCCCTATTTCGTCGCGTCGAGCGCGCCGGCGGCGGCGCTGGTAGGCTTGGACGCGCAGGCATTGGCGAATGAAGACATGGTTGCCGTGTTCACCGGTAACCGCGTGCCCGCGCGTTCGCAGCCGCTCTCGGCCGTCTATTCAGGCCATCAGTTCGGGGTCTGGGCCGGCCAGCTTGGCGACGGCCGCGCGATCCTGCTGGGCGACCTCGCCACGCCGGATGGTCCGATGGAATTGCAACTCAAAGGCGCGGGCTTGACCCCCTATTCGCGCATGGGCGACGGCCGGGCCGTGCTGCGCTCGTCGATCCGCGAATTTCTGTGCTCGGAAGCGATGGCGGCACTGGGCATCCCGACCACGCGCGCACTCATTCTGACCGGCTCGAACCGGCCGGTGGTGCGCGAAACGGTCGAAACCGCCGCCGTGGTGACGCGGATGGCGCCATCGTTCGTCCGTTTCGGTTCCTTCGAGCACTGGTACTACCGCGACAAGCAGGACGAGCTGCGCATCCTGGCCGATTATGTCATCCAGAACTTCTACCCGGACCTGTCAGGCGCCCAGAATCCATACAAGGAGCTGCTGGCTGAAGTCACCCGCCGCACGGCGCACATGATCGCGCACTGGCAGGCGGTCGGCTTCATGCATGGCGTGATGAACACCGATAACATGTCGATCCTCGGCCTGACGCTCGACTACGGCCCCTTCGGGTTCATGGAAGGGTTCGACGCCAACCACATCTGCAACCATACCGACCAGCAAGGCCGTTACTCGTACTCCAACCAGGTGCCGGTCGGCTACTGGAACTGTTATGCTCTCGGCAACGCCCTGCTGCCCCTGATTGGCGACATGGAGGATGCGCAGGAGGCGCTGGAGGTCTACCGTCCCGAATTCGGCCGCCAGCTGGACGACCTGCTGCACGCCAAGCTCGGCCTGGCAAGCGCGCACGACGGCGACGAGACGCTGTTTGACAGCATGTTCCAACTGTTGCAGGCGAACCATGCCGATTTCACGACATTCTTTCGCCGCCTGGGCGAGCTGCGCACCGACGTACCCGAGCATGCGCTGCCCGCCGCGGATGCGCCGCTGCGCGACTTGTTCATCGACCGCGAGGCCTTCGATGCCTGGGCCGTGCAGTACCGCGCTCGCCTGCGCACCGAGCAAAGCGGCGACGCCTCGCGGCGCGAGAAAATGCACCGTACCAACCCGAAATACGTACTGCGCAACTATCTGGCCCAGATCGCGATCGAACAGGCCCAGAATGACGATTATTCAGGCGTCCAGGCACTGCTCGCCGTGCTCGAGCGTCCTTACGACGAACAGCCCGGGAACGAATCGTATGCCGAGCCCGCGCCGGAATGGGCAGCGGACCTCGAGGTGAGTTGCTCCTCCTAGCTTTTCCGAGAGACCATCATGACTGAAAAAGTAAGCAAGACCGACGCCGAATGGCGCACCCAGCTGGAACCGATGGAATACCGGGTGACGCGCCAGGCGGCGACCGAACGGGCCTTCACAGGCAAGTATTGGGACCATCACGAGCATGGCATCTACCACTGCGTATGTTGCAATACGCCGTTGTTCGAGTCCGATGCCAAGTTTGAATCGGGCTGCGGCTGGCCCAGCTATTTCCGGGCGCTCGACCCGGCCAAGGTGATCGAAAAGGTTGATCGTAGTTACGGCATGGTGCGTACCGAGACGATCTGCGCTGTATGTGACGCCCATTTGGGCCATGTTTTCCCCGATGGCCCGCCACCGACAGGCCTGCGCTACTGTATTAACTCCGCTGCGTTGCGCTTCGTCCCCATCTGAGTAACACACCAAGCACATGAAATTTCTGTTCGACCTATTTCCCGTTATCCTGTTCTTTGGCGTCTACAAGTACGGCGAAAGCAATCAGGGTTGGGCTCATGATATCGTTACCAACTACCTCAGCCCGCTCATTTCCGGCGGCGGCGGCGTGCCGGCGGCCCAATCCGCCATCCTGCTGGCGACGGCGGTGGCCATCCTTGCCACCGCGCTGCAGATCGGCTACCTGCTGGTGCGCGGGCGCAAGGTCGATAGCATGCTGTGGATGTCGCTCGGCGTCATCGTCGTCGCGGGCGGCGCCACCATTTACTTCCACGACGACACCTTCATCAAGTGGAAGCCCACCATCCTGTACTGGACCTTCGCGCTGGCGTTGCTGGTCGCCCAGGTGTTCTACAAGAATAACCTGATGCGCAAGGTGATGGAGGCCAACATCAAGCTGCCGGAGCCCGTGTGGGACCGCATCGGCTACGCCTGGATCGTGTTCTTCGTTGCGATGGGACTACTGAACCTGTTGATGGCTTTCGTCGTTTTCCGGACCGACACCAGCGCCTGGGTCAGCTTCAAATTGTTCGGCTTTACCGGCATTTTCATTGTCTTCATCGTCGCCCAGACCTTGATGCTGTCGAAGTACGTCCAGGAGGAGGCATGAACGCCGACACCCGCGTCGAACGTATCCGCAGCCGGATCGAGGCCGCCCTCGCCCCTGCCGTGCTGGACCTGGCCGACGACTCGGCCCTGCACGCCGGTCATCCTGGGGCCGCCTCGGGCGGCGGCCATTACAGCGTCAAGATCGTCTCCGAGCGCTTCGGGGGGCTCAAACTCGTCATGCGCCATCGACTCGTGTATGATTCCGTGCACGATATGATGAAAACAGAAATCCACGCGCTGGCCATTACCGCGCTGGCGCCGTCCGAGCTGTCCTGATGGCCGGGCCTCAAAGCACCTCGAAAACCGGTTCGACAATCGAAATACGAAAAAATACTCCAATCCCGCTCAAGAAACTCGCCTCAGAGGAATTCCACATGACTTTTAAGCCAGCTCGCCTGCTGTTAGCACTGATCGCCCTTGCCTCTGCGCCTGCCTTCGCGCAAAACCTTGCCGTTGTCAACGGCAAACCGATTCCGTCGTCACGCGTCGAAGCCGTGATCAAGCAGGTCATTGCACAAGGCCAGGGCCAAGACTCCAAGGAACTGCGCGACTCGATCAAGAAAAGCCTGATCGAGCGTGAAGTGCTGATGCAGGAAGCGGTCAAGCAAGGCTACGACAAGAAGCCCGAAGTCAAGCAGGCGCTCGAAAGCGCGCGCGAGACGATCGTGCTCAACCAGCTGGCCCGTGACTACATTGCCAAGAACCCGGTGACCGATACCGAAATCAGTGCCGAGTACGACAAGTTCAAGGCCCGGACCGGCGACAAGGAATACCATGTGCGCCACATCCTGGCCGATACCGAAGCCTAGGCGAAGGACATCATCGCCAAGCTCAAGGGCGGCGCCAAGTTCGAGGATCTGGCCAAGCAGTCGAAAGATACCGGCACCGCCAACAGCGGTGGCGACCTCGACTGGGCGACAGTCGCCTCGTTCCCGAAAGAATTCAGCGACGGCTTTGTCAAGCTGCAAAAAGGCGGCGTGACCGAAACCCCGGTCAAGACCGCCAATGGCTTTCACGTGATCAAGCTGGACGACGTACGTCCGGCCAAGCTGCCTTCGCTTGAGGAAGTCAAGCCGCAGATCGCGGATGCGCTGGCCCAGCAGAAGCTGCAAGCATACCAAGAGGAAATGGTCAAGAAGGCAAAGGTGAAGTAATATGTTGCAACGCCGGCGCTGAGCCAGCGCCGGTTCTCGTCGCCAGCGACGATACTTTTCGTGTTTTTATAGGATCTGAACAATGATTTTGAAGCCAGCCCGCCTGTTGTTAGCCATGTCCGCAATGGTTGCCGCGCCAGTGTTCGCGCAAAACGTTGCGACCGTCAACGGCAAGCCCATTCCTGCGGCCAAGGTTGACCAGCTGGTCAAACAAGTTGTCGCGCAGGGGAAGGCAAGCGACTCCCCGCAATTGCGCGAGATGATCAAGCGCGACCTGATCGGCCGCGAGGTGCTGATCCAGGAAGCCGATAAGCAGGGCATCGGCGCCCGTGCCGACGTCAAGGCGCAGATCGACAATGCGCGCCAGAGCATCGTCATCAACGCAATGCTGGCAGACTACGTCAAGAAGAACCCCGTCAAGGACGCCGAGGTCAAGGCCGGATACGACCGCTACAAGGCACAAGTCGGCGACAAGGAATATCACGCCCGTCACATCTTGGTCGGCACCGAAGAGGAAGCCAAGGCCATCATCGCCAAGCTGAAGAGCGGCGCCAAGTTCGAAGAGCTGGCCAAGCAGTCGAAAGACAGCTCGGCATCGAACGGCGGCGATCTCGATTGGGCAAGCCCAGCCGCATTCGTGCCTGAGTTCTCGAAGGCTATGGTTGCTCTGCAAAAAGGAGCGATCACCGATGTCCCGGTCAAGACCCAGTTCGGCTACCACGTGATCAAGCTGGAAGACGTGCGCCCGGCCAAGGTTCCGGCGCTGGACGAAATCAAGCAGCAAATAACCGAGTCGCTACAG
>Ga0170475_114558049_pt1 | contig 24720 bp, 13 predicted proteins | sample Soicark_Litter_5_FD_111474 | JGI IMG/M metagenome (GOLD analysis project Ga0170475, IMG submission 111474) | Avena fatua rhizosphere microbial communities from Hopland, California, USA. Combined Assembly of 48 SPs
GGCGCCGCGGTGTGGTTGCTGCGGTGGATCTGCCTCGGGATGGCGCTGCGTGTGGTCGCGTGGCCCATGGGCTTTGTGATCCTTGCGAAGGGCGCCCAGACAATATTTTTCTGGACCGAGGTTGCCGCCACGAGCGTTCATGTAGGGCTGGCGTGGATCCTTACGAAAAAGTTTGGCGTCAACGGCGCGGGCGTCGCGTTCTTCGGGCTGTATGTCTGGCATGGCCTCCTTATTTACTTCATCGTTCGTCGGTTCAGCGGGTTTCGTTGGTCTGAATCAAATCGTCGCTTGGGAACCGCATTTCTTCCGACAACGGCGTTCGTGTTTTGCAGTTTCTACGTGCTGCCGTTTTGGCTGGCCACAGCGATTGGGGCGGTGGCTACGGCGGCGACGGGTCTTTTTGCCGCCCGCATACTCTTGAGGTTGGTACCGCCGAGTTCCCTTCCCGCGTTTTTGCGTCCGGTGCTCACCCGTGTTGGTCTTGGCAAACAGCCCGAAGGGAGGCCAGCGGCAAGGTGAAAAGCTCCCTAACCGAGACCTTGGAGAGGATTTGACCTTCTTCCAAGAGCTTTTTGTCCTCTGGTAGGAAGACTTTTGTATCCGTTAGGAGCGGCATGAGCTGATGCAAGCGCCTAAACGTCTGGACTGCAGGGAGTTGATGGTCTTGGCGGTTGCTGGACAGTCTGGCCGCCCCCTTGCTCAATTGTCAGACGGCCTCGGGCCATCCAAACGAACCAGGCGAGAGGATCGAAAGCTGATGATTGCGGCGAGTGTCACCCTCGAGGATGGGGTGCTTATCCATCATCCGGATCTGGTGAACCTGTATGGATGTCGAGTCGGTACCGGAACACGGATCGGAACGTTCGTCGAGGTTCAGCGAAACGCCGTGATCGGCCGGCATTGCAAGATATCGAGTCACACCTTCGTTTGCGAGGGAGTCACGATCGAAGACGGCGTGTTCATCGGCCACGGGGTGATGTTCACCAACGATCTTCATCCCCGCGCGGTGAACGCCGACGGCAGTCTCCAGAGTGACGCGGACTGGACGGTGGTGCCAACTCTGGTCAAGAGGCGTGCCTCGATCGGAAGTGGGGCCACCATCCTGGCGGGCATCACGATTGGTGAAGGAGCGTTGGTCGGCGCGGGTGCCGTCGTGACGCGTGACGTGCCGGATTACGCAATTGTTGCCGGCGTGCCGGCAGAGATTAAGGGCCGGACGAAAGATGCGCCGTCGAAGGCGTGAGATTCATATTCAGGAGCAGGACATGATTGGTATTGCAGTTGTCGGGTATGGCTATTGGGGTCCGAACCTCGTGCGAAACTTCTGGGACACTCCCGGCGCGCGGCTTGTGTCGGTGTGCGATCTCCGGAAGGAGCGCCTGGCCGGGGTGCAAAGCCGGTTCCCCGCCGTGGAGATTACCGACAACTTCAGTGAAGTGTTGAACGATTCCCGCGTCGACGCGGTTGCGATTGCGACGCCCGTCTCGAGCCATTTCGAGCTGGCGATGAGAGCGTTGCAGGCGGGGAAACACGTATTCGTCGAGAAGCCGATTGCGCCGACGGCGGAACAGGCCCAGCGGCTGGTGGATGAGGCGCAACAGCGCGGCCTCATTCTCGCGGTCGACCACACGTTCGTGCACACCGGCGCGGTTCGCAAGATGCGAGAAATCGTTGATTCGAGTCTAGGTGAAGTTTATTACTACGACTCAGTGCGCGTGAACCTCGGGCTTTTCCAGCACGACGTCAGCGTGATTTGGGATCTGGCGGTGCACGACCTCTCGATCATGGATTACGTCCTCCCGATCAAGCCGGTGGCGGTTTCTGCGGCTGGCGTCAGCCATGTGAAGGGCGAACCGGAGAACATCGCCTATCTGAATCTGTTTTACGAAAACAACATGATCGCGCACGTCCACGTGAACTGGCTTGCGCCGGTCAAGGTGCGCCGGACCCTCGTCGGCGGGAGCAGCAAGATGATCGTGTACGACGATCTCGAGCCGAGTGAAAAAATCAAGGTCTACGACAAGGGCATCACACTCAATGGCGACCCGGTGAAGAACGGCGAGAAGGTCTATCAGATGCGCGTCGGGTATCGTACCGGCGACATGTGGGCGCCGACCCTCGACATGCGCGAAGCGCTCGGCGTCGAGTTGCGCGAGTTCGTGACCTGCGTCGAGCAGAACCAGACCCCGATTGCCGACGGACGCGCCGGACTCCGGGTTGTGCAGATCCTCGAGGCCGCGACCGAGTCAATGGCACAGCGCGGGCGGGTGATCGATCTCCAGCCGGCGGCGCTCCTTGTTTAGTGCGAATGGGTTTCGGCCGCTGCGTGCGTCGATCGGCATAAACGATGGCCGCTGACGGCGGATCGCGCCGTATTGTCCGTGCGGTTCACGGGCGGCAGCAGGCACGTCCCGATCCCGACTTCGAAATCGGTCTCTCCGAATCACTAAAGGGATCGTACGGGGCGGCTGGACTGGTCGAGCTGTACGCACGATTCGCCAACGGCGATGGCGTGCTCGATGTGCTCATGCGCCGCGCGATCTGGCGTGCCGCAGTGCGGCGCTGCGGTCATGGTCTTCAAATTGGCAGTGGCGTCGGCTTCAAACATCTCGAGACGTTCGAAATCGGCGAAACGGTGTTCATTGGAGCCCAGGCGTATATTCAGGGCCGCTTCGACGGGACAACGATCATCGGCAACCATGTCTGGATCGGACCCCAGGCGTACATGGACGCGCGGGATCTCATCATCGAAGACTACGTAGGCTGGGGGCCCGGTGCGAAGGTGCTCGGGTCGGCGCACACCGGAATTCCGGCTGACGTACCCATCGTTCACACCGATTTGGAAATCAAGCCGGTGCGAGTGGAGGCGTGGGCGGATATCGGTACGAACGCCACGATTCTCCCGGGCGTCACGATCGGTCGCGGAGCGATCGTTGGCGCGGGCGCGGTAGTGACTCACGACGTCGAGCCGTTTGCGATCGTCGCCGGAGTGCCGGCCAGGTTCATCCGATGGAGAGAGGGCGCCTCAGACGGAGCACTCGTGGCGGACCCGCCTACTCGAGATAAGACGTAACTGACGAACAGGTGTAAAACGTGGCACAGACCATCCAGCAGATTCCGATCGCCAAACCGATTCTCGATGAACGGGAAGTCGAAGCCGTCCGCCGCGTGATTCTGTCCGGATGGGTGACTCAGGGGCCGGAAGTGGCCGCCTTCGAACGCGAATTCGCCGCGTACGTCGGTGCACCGCATGCCTGTGCGGTTTCGAACTGCACGACAGCGCTTCACCTGGCACTACTCGCGGTTGGTGTGGGCGCCGGCGACGAAGTGATCACCGTGAGCCACTCGTTCATCGCGACCGCGAATGCGATCCGCTACTGCGGCGCGAATCCGGTGTTTGTCGACGTGGAACCGGACACGTTCAACATGAACCCGGCGCAGATTGAACCGGTGATCACGGAACGAACCAAGGCGATCCTTTGTGTGCACCAGTTGGGGATGCCGTGCGATCTGGCGAGCATTGTGGAAATTGGCCGTCGGCGGGGCATTCCGGTGATCGAGGACGCAGCGTGCGCCATCGGCAGCGAAGTGCTGTGGAATGGGCAATGGGAGAAAATCGGGAAGCCGCACGCGGATATTGCCTGCTTTTCGTTTCACCCTCGAAAAGTCATCACGACAGGCGACGGCGGAATGATTACGACGGCGAACGCGGAATACGATCGAAAGTTCCGCTTGTGGCGGCAGCACTCGATGAGTGTTCCCGACACGGTGCGCCACGGCGCGCGAGAAGTAATCTTCGAGAGCTATCCGGAAGTCGGGTTCAACTTCCGTATGACCGACATGCAGGCGGCAGTCGGGCGAGTGCAGCTCACGCGGCTGGATGGCATCGTCGAGGAACGCCGCCGGCTTGCATGTGAGTATTCCTCTCGGTTGTCTCGAGTCGAAGCATTGGCGCCGCCAATTGAGCCGGTCTGGGCGCGCACGAACTGGCAGAGCTACTGTGTCCAACTTCCGGCCTCGAGCGTTCAGCGCGCGGTGATGCAGAGACTGCTTGATGGCGGTGTATCAACGCGGCGCGGTGTGATGAACTCGCATTTGGAGGCGCCGTACCAGTCGAATGACGGCCATCAGTCGCTGCCAGTCAGCGAACGTGCTCAGGATCGCGGTGTCATCCTCCCACTGTCACCCGGAATGACTCCAGAACAGGTGCATGAGATCTGCGAGCGACTAGTGGCTGCGATCAAGTGATTGAGCTCGCGTATTCAGAGACTGACAGCCAGTAGACATAAGGACATGAATATTTGTTGTATTGGGGCCGGGTATGTCGGCGGTCCGACGATGGCGATGATCGCGGCTCAGTGTCCGGACATCCGAGTGCTCGTTGTCGATATCGATCATACGCGGATTGCCGCATGGAATTCGGATCAGCTGCCGATCTATGAACCGGGCCTTCAGCAAATCCTAAACGCGGCGCGCGGTCGCAATCTCTTTTTTTCCACCGATATCGATCAGGCGATCTGTCAGTCCGACATCATCTTCGTAAGTGTCAATACCCCGACTAAGACGTATGGCGTCGGCGCAGGCGCAGCCTCGGATCTTACCTACGTCGAGTTGTGCGCGCGGCGGATAGCTGGCGTCGCCAACGGCCCGAAAATCGTGGTTGAGAAATCGACCCTTCCGGTTCGCACTGCGGAATCGCTCAAACGGGTCCTGCACGCAAACTCGCGGGGCTTGCAGTTCGAAATCCTGTCCAATCCTGAGTTTCTGGCCGAAGGCACGGCGGTCTCGGATCTCAAGGCGCCGGATCGCGTGTTAATTGGTGGTGATGACACCTCTTCCGGCCATGCCGCCATACGGCAACTGGTTAACATTTACGCGAGATGGGTACCGCGTGAGCGCATCATCACAACCAATCTTTGGTCGAGTGAGTTGTCAAAACTCGTATCGAATGCACTGTTGGCACAGCGAATTTCGTCTATCAACGCAGTTTCGGCGTTGTGCGAGGCTACGGGAGCTGACGTCGACGAAGTCGCATTTGCTGCCGGTAACGACAGCCGCATTGGATCGAAGTTTTTGAAGGCTTCCGTTGGATTTGGCGGATCGTGCTTCCAGAAAGATATTCTGAACCTTGTGTATCTGTGTCGCCATTACGGACTCACTGAGGTGGCGGACTATTGGCAGCAGGTGGTCACGATTAACAGCTGGCAAAAGTCTCGATTCGTAGAGCGCATGATCAAGACGATGTTCAATACCGTTTCGGGAAAGCGTGTCGCTATTTTGGGCTTCGCGTTCAAGAAGGACACAAACGATACACGCGAGTCTCCCGCGATCGACGTATGCCGGGCCCTTCTTCAGGAACGCGCGCGCTTAGCGATATACGATCCGCGGGTTCCGCCGGAGGCCATACTCAACGATCTTACGGTTGTAAGCGGACTTGGTCGAAAGGATCTGGAACAACAGGTGACCTGCAGCCCGAATCCATACACCGCTTGCGAAGGTAGCCACGCGTTGGCTGTATTGACGGAGTGGGACGAGTTCAAGCGATTGGATTACGAGCGCATTTGTGACTCGATGATGAAGCCGGCGTTTGCGTTTGATGGCCGCAACATTCTTTCGCACGACAGGATGCGCGCAATCGGTTTCGACGTCCATGCCATTGGCAAGTCGTCATCAGTCGGATCAGCCGCCGACGTGGCCATGAACGTGCCAGCGTACCGGATGTGACGGGGAGTTTGCGGAGTAGCGCATTGAAGCACGAATCGAAAAACGGAAAAATCATGGACTATAAGCGAGCGCTGGTCACCGGAGGAGCTGGACTGATCGGATCGCACATCATCGATCAACTCATCGCCAGGGGCATTGACGAGGTCATCGTCCTCGACAACCTGACTCGAGGTCGTCTCGAGAATCTGGCTGGCTCATTGCCATCAGGCAAGGTCACGGTTGTGCAAGGTGACATTCGGGATCGAGACACAGTCGGTCGCGCGATGGACGGTATCGACGTCGTTTTTCATCAAGCCGCGATCCGCATTACTCAGTGCGCCGAGGATCCCCGGCTGGCTCACGATGTTTTGGCAACCGGTACCTTCAACATTCTCGAAGCTGCGGTCGCAGCCAAGGTTCATCGCGTCGTCTACGCGTCGTCGGCATCGATGTACGGGCAAGCGGACGTGTTCCCAACCACTGAAAGGCACCATGGCTACGGGAATCGCACGATCTACGGCGCGACCAAACTGTATGGTGAGGGACTGCTTCGCAGCTTCACTGAGATGTACGGGCTTGACTACGTCGCGTTACGGTACTTCAATGTTTATGGGCCGAGGATGGACGCCTTCGGTGTCTACACCGAAGTAATGATTCGATGGATGGAACGCCTGGCGAAAGGTCAGCCGTGTTTGATCTTCGGCGATGGTGGGCAGACGATGGATTTTGTCTTCGTGACTGACATCGCTCGGGCGAACTTGCTTGCGGCCGACTCCTCACTCACCGACGACGTGTTGAATGTCGCCAGCGGGACGGAAACCAGCTTGACGCAGTTGGCGGAGGCACTTGGGCGGGTGATGGGCGTCGACATGCGGCCCGAGTACGCGCCCGAGCGGAAAGCTACACCGGTCGCACGCCGACTGGCGGACGTGTCACGCGCCGAGAAGCTGATTGGTTTCCGCACCACCGTTTCCCTCGAGGAAGGCCTTCGCCAACTTGTCGAGTGGTGGTCGCTCGAGACGAACACTCCGACAATAGTCACGTTGTAATGAACCGAGGACAAAGTACACGAACGCGTTGATACAATACAGGGCCACTGCCGCGACGAGACCGACGGAGTGCTCGGGACGGTACTCGTTCTGGTACTCTGAGGCGCGATGTTAAAAGGGATTATTCTGGCTGGCGGCTCCGGCACGCGGCTTCATCCGCTGACGAGGGCGATCAGTAAACAACTGATCCCCATCTACAATAAGCCTCTAATTTATTACCCGCTGTCTTCGCTGATGCTGGCGGGGATTCCGACATCCTCGTGATTACGACTCCCCACGAGCAGGACGGATTTCGACGTCTGCTCGGAGATGGTAGCGACCTCGGCCTCCGCATAAGCTATGGGGTCCAACCTGCCCCAGAGGGATTGGCGCAGGCGTTCATTATTGGCCGCAGCTTCATCGGCACGGATCGCGTCGCACTCGCGCTCGGTGACAACATCTTCTATGGTGCGCATTTGTCCGACTACCTGCGAGCGGCGGCCGCCCGTGAACATGGTGCGACCGTGTTCGGTTACCAGGTGCGGGATCCTGAGCGATACGGCGTCGTCGAGTTCGACGCGCAGGGCCGTGCGGTGGGCCTCGAGGAAAAACCGGCGCATCCGAAATCATCGTTTGCAGTCACGGGACTTTATTTTTTCGACAATAGCGTCGTTGAGATCGCCGCCGGCTTGCGCCCCTCGGCTCGTGGAGAACTTGAAATCACCGACGTCAACCGCGCCTATCTCGTTCGCGGCCACCTGCGTGTCGAGCGCCTGCCGCGAGGTATTGCATGGCTCGACACCGGTACGCACGAATCGCTTGTCCAAGCGACCAACTTTGTCCAAGCCGTCGAAGAACTCCAGGGTTTGATGATCGGGTGCCCGGAGGAAATCGCGTATCGTCTCGATTTCATCACGGCCTCTGATCTCGAGCGACTCTCCAAATCGATGAAGGGTAGTTCGTACGGACAATACCTTTTGAGACTTCTCGAGGACGAGCATTAGTTCGCGCGAATTTCGATTCGTGCCGATAGCTTTTCGCCAGCGATCCTTCCACGGTCATCAGTATTCAACTCGAGGGTATTCCCGCACGATCGCGGTTTTCGTCAAGACATTCCATCCGAGTCGTCACCATACGCTTTCGGCCCTCCGACACGGGCCATACCCGCGTCGGGCTTCATCGCCGATCGCCGGAACTCCCATTGGTACCGTCGCACCACAGGAAGAACAAAGTCCTTCCCTCCGCAGACATTGGTATTCGCAGCAGAGACCTCCCATGTGAATCGGGGGGGTGTATTTCGTCAATTTGCGTTCGGATTCAACGACTTACAGAACAGGGTTGGTAGGCGCGCGGTTTGCCGTTCGGATGCGGTGATGGCGAGACTGTTGCCTCTCCCGGAACAATCAGGGCGCGGCGGCGCGCCGCTCTCCATACAGTTCTTACGAGATGCCTCTAAACGGAAGCCAATGATGACTTTGAAGCCGACAATGTTGCGTCGAGCGGTATTCGCCGTCGCAGTTCTTGGTGTGTGTGTCCTCGCCCAGAATCGGAGCCACGGCCAGACCGGGAGTCCGTGCGGATCGACGATAAACGCCATCGTTTGTGAAAACCAGAAACCCGGCGCACCCGCTTCAGAGTGGGATGTCATCGGCGCGGGCGACACGAGCATTCAAGGTTTCGCCACAAATATCAGTTTCCTGCCAGGCGAACGGGTCGACTTCAAGGTCGACACGCCGGCCAGTAGCTTCACGATCGACATCTATCGGATGGGCTATTACGGCGGAATGGGAGCGCGTCGGGTGAACGTCGATCCGGGAACCGGCCTTCCTGTACCTATCACTGTGACCGGCAAGAACCAGCCGGCGTGTTTAACCAATTCCGCGACTGGCTTGATCGATTGCGGTAACTGGTCTGTCACCGGCTCGTGGACAATTCCAACCACCGCCGTTTCCGGCATTTATTTTGCGCACCTGGTTCGTGGCGACACCGGGGTCGACAGCCACATCTTCTTTGTCGTACGGGAGGATCCGAACGCACAGAAACACTCCGACATGCTGTTCCAGACATCGGACACGACCTGGCAGGCATACAACACATATGGCGGCAACAGCTTGTACCAAGGGCAGCCTGACGGGCGCGCATACAAGGTCAGCTACAACCGACCGTTCAATACGAGGGGCAACGACAATGGCCAGGATTGGGTATTCAACGCGGAATACCCGATGGTTCGATGGCTGGAGGCCAACGGTTATGACGTCAGTTACATGAGCGGTATCGACACCGATCGATACGGCAGCACCCTCCTCCAGCAGCATAAGGCGTTTCTGTCAGTTGGTCATGACGAGTACTGGTCGGGTCAGCAACGGACGAACGTCGAGGCTGCCCGTGCGGCTGGAGTTCACCTCGCCTTTTTCAGCGGCAACGAGGTGTTCTGGAAGACGCGCTGGGAAAGTAGCATAGACGGCTCAAACACACCGTATCGAACACTGGTTTGTTACAAAGAGACTCACGCCGGCGCCGTGATCGATCCGCTCGACAAGTCGCCAACGTGGACATGGACCGGAACTTGGGCGGATCCCCGCTTTAGTCCGCCCGCAGACGGTGGTCGTCCGCAAAACGCCCTCACGGGACAAATGTTCGGTGTCAACGCCGGCGATACGACCGCCATAAGCATTCCGGCTGCTTTCGGGAAACATCGCTTCTGGAGGAACACCACCGTTGCAACGCTCGCCGCAGGCGCGACGGCAACGTTGCCAACCGGAACGTTGGGCTATGAGTGGGACATTGACGTCAACAATGGATTCGTCCCGAGCCGGTTGATGAAACTGTCGCAGACGACGAAGTCGGTCGCGGGAAACCTCCTGGATTACGGCTCGACGTTCGGCCCTGGAACAGTCACACATGCGCTGACGCTGTATCGGGCGACAAGCGGTGCGCTGGTATTCGGTGCAGGCACGGTTCAGTGGTCCTGGGGACTCGACGCAACACACGATCGATCGGGTACCGCCGTCGATGTTCGTATGAAACAAGCGACGGTGAATCTTTTCGCGGATATGGGCGTGCAGCCTGGGGCCTTGCAATCGGGGCTGGTGAGCACATCCGCAAGTGCGGACGCGATTGCGCCCACATCGATTATCTCGTCCCCTGCTAACGGGACGAGCGTCGTGGCAGGGTCGTCGGTAAATATCAGCGGCACCGCGACGGACGCAGGCGGCGGCATCGTTTCAGGTGTCGAGGTTTCGACGGACGGGGGAGCGACCTGGAGGCTCGCAACTGGCGGCGCAACGTGGAGTCTCAGTTGGACGGCGGCCGGTTCCGGGACCGTCAACATTAAGAGCCGCGCCTACGATGATACCGGCAACGTCGAAGTACCTGGCGCAGGTTTGAACGTCACGATAAACGGCTCCCGAACGTGCCCATGCTCGATCTGGAGCAACAGCTCGGTCCCACCTTCGCCGATCGATGACGGAGACACCGCCTCGGTGGAACTGGGAACAAGGTTTCAAAGCGAAATCAACGGTTACGTGACTGGCGTTCGATTCTACAAGGGCAGCACGAATACAGGTACCCACACCGGAAGCTTGTGGACGAACACAGGGACGCTGCTCGCAACAGTGACGTTTAGTGGAGAAACGGCCTCGGGCTGGCAGCAAATGAGCTTCCCTAACCCCGTGCCGATCAGTGCGAACGCGACGTACGTAGTTTCATATCATGCGCCAAACGGGCATTACACGGGGACCGATGGCTTCTTCGCATCTGCAGGCGTCGACAACGCGCCGTTGCACGCGCTGAGAACGGGCGCCGATGGTCCGAATGGCGTGTACGTGTACGGATCGACGACCGCATTTCCGGCTAATTCGTTCGGCGGCGAAGGTTACTGGGCAGACGTCGTCTTTGCAACGACCCCACCGGTAGATACAACCCCTCCGGCCGTGTCATCCACGGCTCCGGCGGCGAACGTTCTGAACGTGGATCCGAACGCCGCCATCACCGCAACTTTCAATGAATCGGTGGATCCCGCGACCATTTCCTCGAGCACGTCGGGCGAAGGAGGGGGAACATCGCTTGGCACCTTCGAGCTTCGCGACCCCTCAAATAATTTAGTGGGATCACTGGTAACCTACGATGCGTCAACAAGAACCGCGAAGCTCCAACCGAACGCGGCGCTGTTGGTGTCAACGAGATACACGGCGACTCTGAAGGGAGGGATAACGGATCCCCGGATCAAGGATCTCGCAGGCAATGCGATGGCCGCGAATTTTGTTTGGTCGTTCACGACAGCTGCGGCGCCGACACCTCCCGGGACCTGTCCGTGCTCGATTTGGGCGCCTTCAGCCGTGCCCAACCCAGTCGATGACAACGATCCAGCGTCAGTCGAACTTGGCACGAAGTTCCGGTCCGATGCGGCCGGGTACATCACAGGAGCCCGATTCTACAAGGGTTCCGCAAACACTGGAACTCACACCGCATCGCTTTGGACGGGCACCGGGACGAAGCTCGCCAGTGCCACTTTTTCAGGTGAGTCGGCGTCAGGCTGGCAACAGGTCTTGTTTCCGACGCCGGTACAAATTGCCGCGAACACCACCTATGTGATTTCGTATCATGCACCGAACGGACATTACGCCGCTCCAGACGGGTACTTCGCGAGCGCAGGCTTGGACAATGGACCTTTACACGCCCTCGCCAGCGGTGTGGATGGTCCAAACGGCGTATACACCTACTCGACCGCGTCGACATTCCCGACACAGACCTTCCAGGGTGAAGCTTACTTCGTCGATGTTGTCTTCAATGCATCGATCGGCCCCGACGTTACGCCGCCGCAGGTCAACCTCGTCGTCCCAGCGGCGGGTGCGTCCGGCATCAACGTCAATGCAGCGGTGTCGGCAACGTTTAACGAAGTCCTCGCCGCATCGACGGTCACAAGCAGCACGGTTATGCTTCGCGATGAAGCGAATAATGTCGTTCCATCGACGGTAACGTACAACGCGAGTACGTTGACCGCGACGCTGACACCCACCTCGCCTCTGACTTACTCGACACCTTACACAGCGACAGTTACTAGCGGGGTGAAAGATCTTGCCGGGAACGCCCTCGGTACAAACTACACGTGGCAGTTCACCACGTCCGCGCCTCCACCGCCTCCGCCGAGCCAAGGCCCGGGTGGCCCCATTCTCGTCGTGACGGCGTCAGCCAACCCGTACACGACGTATCTCGCCGAAGTCTTGCGCGGAGAAGGCGCAAACGAGTTCCTGACGATGGATATATCGCAGGTCACCGCGTCCACGCTTGGCAGCTACGATGTGGTCGTGCTCGGCGAGACGTCCTTGACCTCGTCACAGGTGACGATGTTTACGAATTGGGTGACTGCCGGGGGAAATCTCGTCGCGATGCGGCCGGACAAGAAGCTCGCGTCCCTTCTGGGCCTGAGCGACGCCGCATCGACCCTTGCAGACGCGTATCTTCTTGTGAACGCAAGTGGGCCCGGCACAGGTATCGTGAACCAGACCATCCAGTTTCACGGCACCGCTGATCGATACACGTTGAGCGGCGCTGCCGCCGTGGCCATGCTGTATTCCAATGCGACAACGGCGACAGCCAATCCGGCCGTCACGATGCGCTCCGTTGGTATTGGTAACGCTGTCGCGTTTACCTATGACCTCGCGCGATCAGTTGTGTATACACGCCAGGGCAATCCGCTGTGGGCCGGACAGGAACGTGACGGCCAGACGCCAATCCGATCGGACGATCTGTTCTTCGGTGCGAAGACCGGAGATGTCAAATCGGACTATGTTGATTTGAACAAGGTCGCGATTCCACAGGCCGATGAACAACAACGATTGCTGTGGAACATCATCTTGAACACCAACGCGAACAAAAAGCCGCTGCCTCGGTTTTGGTACTTACCGCGCATGTTGCCCGCGGCCGTAATCATGACCGGAGACGATCACGCAAACAACGGGACCGCGGGCCGCTTCAACGACTTCAACGCCGCAAGTACGGCGAACTGCAACGTCGCCAATTGGGAGTGCATTCGTGGAACTTCTTACCTTTTCACGGGGACCCCGATCTCGAATTCCGCAGTGTCGGCCTATGTCGCGCAAGGTTTTGAAGTTGCGCTTCATCTCAACACGAATTGCAGTAATTGGTTGTCGGCCGCTGACCTCGAAAGTTACTACGCGACCCAGTTGTCCCAGTTTCTAGGCAGCTGGCCTGGCGCCGGTAATCCATTGACCAATCGCACCCACTGTATTGTTTGGAGCGACTGGTCGAGTCAGCCGCAGGTCGAACTGAACCATGGGATTCGCCTCGACACGACTTACTACTATTGGCCCGACGTGTGGGTGCTCGATCGTCCTGGCATGTTCACTGGGTCGGGGATGCCGCAGCGGTTTGTCGATGCTACCGGACAGATGATCGATGTCTACCAGGCGGCGACCCAGATGACCGACGAGTCGGGACAGTCGTTCCCGAAGAACATCGATAGTTTGCTTAATAACGCGGTAGGCCCAACCGGCTACTACGGCATGTTCACCGCCAACATGCACACGGACGACAACAACGGGTCCAACAGCGAAACCTGGGCGATGGCCATCGTCAATTCCGCGAAGGCCAGAAACGTCCCAGTGATCACCGCCAAGCAGGCGCTTGAATGGATAGACGGACGCAATGGCTCCTCGTTCCAGTCGATGAACTGGAGCGGGAACATCCTCACATTCAATGTCGCCGTAGGTGCTGGCGCAAACGGATTGCGCGCACTCGTCCCCGCCAGCGTGAACGGCAGCGCAATCACCGGCATGTCGTTCAACGGTTCGGCCTTGTCGTACACCACTCAGGCGATCAAGGGGATCCAGTACGCGATCTTCCCGGCCGCTACTGGTTCGTATCAAGTGAGCTACGGCCCCGATGTGTTCCCGCCGACCATTTCGTCCGTGACAGCGGCGCCGACGTCGACGAGCGCGGTGGTGACGTGGACGACCAACGAATCGAGCACGTCAGTCGTGTCCTACGGCACTACCTCGTCGAGCTTGACGCAGACCGGAGGCGCGGCGGGATCGGTCATGTCGCACTCGGTCACGTTGACCGGGCTATCGCCAAACACGACCTACTTCTATCGAGTGAGCTCGACCGACGCCGCGAACAACCAGGCGACGTTGCCGCCTACTGGTTCGTCCGCCCTGTCGTTCACGACCCTGGCGCTGTCGATTTCGGGCACGGTCTCGCCAAACGGTGGGACGGTCTCGATCGCCGTGGTAGGTGCGCTGAATGCGGCGACGTCCACTGACGGCTCGGGCAACTACAATGTTCCTGGACTGACAGCGGGAACCTACACCGTGACCCCGACGAAGACCGGGTACGCGTTCACTCCGCAGAATCGATCGGTGACGTTGACGAACGCCGATGCGTCGGCCGTCAATTTCACGGCGCAAGCGGTCACGATTACCGGAACTGTGAGCCCCATAGCAAATGGCGCGGGTACGACACTGGCGCTCTCGGGACCGATGACGGCGTCTGTCACCGCTGATCTCTCCGGCAACTACACGTTCAGCGGGCTCGCTGACGGCGTCTACACGGTGACGCCATCGAAGAGCGGCTTCACTTTCACGCCCCCGAATCAGACCGTCATCATCAGCGGTGGTGTGAGTTCACCGGGCGTGAACTTCACGATCCAGTCGATCCCGACATACACGCTGAGCGGCACGATCACCGGCGGCGCCAACGCAATCGTCGCATTGACCGGCAGTGCGACCAAGAGCGCTACGGCTGACGCGTCGGGCAACTACTCATTTTCGGGACTCCTGAACGGCACCTACACGGTGACGCCCGGAAGATTGGGCTACACGGTGAATCCGGCAAATCAAGTCGTGACCGTAAACGGAGCGGATGTGCCGAGCGTTAACTTTACGGCAACTCCGCTTCCGACCTACTCAATCAGCGGTACGATCACCGGAGGGAGCGGCGCCACAGTTGCCCTGACCGGCGGTGCGACGCTAAACACCACGGCCGATGCATCCGGTAACTACACTCTTGCGGGGCTGTTTAACGGTCAATACACGGTCACGCCGACGAAGCCGGGGTTCACGATGTCGCCGCTGAACCAATCGGTGACCGTCACAACCTCAAACATCGGCAGTGTCAACTTCACCGCAACGGCCTCGTCGCTCGCCATCGACGCGAACGTGACGTTCGGCCGATCGACGAAGGCGACCACAATCGCATCGCCGGCATTCACGACTACGGCGGGTAACGAACTGCTGCTCGCGTTCGTGTCGATGGACGATGCGAACGCCTCCGGCATTACAGTGACCAATATCACTACCACCGGTGTGCAATGGGTGCTCGTGCGCCGCACGAATACCCAACGTGGCGGCAGCGAAATCTGGAGGGCTTTCGCTCCGACCGCCTTGACCGGTGCGGCCGCCACGGCGACGCTGTCGCAAAGCGTCGCCGCCTCGATTACGCTCGTGACGTTCAAAGGAGTGGACACCACCGGAACAAATGGGTCGGGTGCAATCGGAGCCACTGGCTCCGGCAATGCCGGTTCAGGCGCGCCGACAGCATCTTTGACCACCACCCGTGCGAACTCTTTAGTGATCGGTGTGGCTAATGACTGGGATAATGCGGTCGCGCGGGTCGTCGGCCCGAACCAGGTAAAGGTCTCGGAATACTTGGCCTCAGTCGGTGATACGTTCTGGGTGCAACGGATGAATGCCACGACGCCGACTGCCGGGACTGTGGTGACTATCAATGACACGGCACCGACTGCCGATCGTTGGAACCTAACGATGGTCGAGGTTTTGCCCGGATCGTAGCCAGTACTCGGCTTAAGCCTGCGGCGCGGTGTGGGAGGTTGACCGTTATCTAGGTGCGGTCAGCCTGCCCTCAGATCCATAAGGCTCGCCGTTAATAGGTCCAGAAATCGAAGGCGGCGTGAATAGCCTTGAAACCGGGTACGCGAGCGGGGTAGGCAGCCCGTGTTCTCCCGGCTGCGAAGGTACAGCTCACACCATCACAGAGCAGGACCCGCTCTGGTTGCTAACAGCCGAACTTCCGAAAGTATTTTGCGCCTGAACTACTGTGCGAGAATAGCTTGCTTCTCTTTTTCACGGGTGAAACGAGTACATACGAGACGATCACATACGAGCAATTGCTGGGGAAGACAGACCATCCACGATCCATTGTTCATGCCTTTTACATTTGCCCAGACGGCTCTTCCGGGTGTGGTGATCATCGAACCGAAGGTATTCGGCGACGAACGCGGATTTTTTATGGAAACCTACAAAAAGTCTGAATTCGTCGCCGCTGGTCTTAATCTGGAGTTCGTGCAGGAGAATCATTCGAAGTCGGTCAAGGGAACCCTTCGAGGGCTGCATCTGCAACGCTCCCCCAAGGCGCAGGGCAAGCTGGTTCGCGCGATTTCTGGAGAAATTTTCGATGTCGCGGCTGATGTCCGTCCAGAATCTCCCACATATCGCGAATGGGTAAGCGTGACTCTATCGGGAGAGAATCGTCGTTCGATGTTTATTCCCGCCGGCTATGCTCATGGATTCTGCGTCATCAGTCCGGAAGCCGAGGTGATTTACAAAACGACGGACGAGTATGCCCCGGAACTTGAATGGGGCATTCGATGGGATGACCCGCTCCTGGCGATTCCCTGGCCGGTATCCTCCCCCCTATTGTCTCGCCGGGATAGCGAGTGGCCGGCTTTACCGAGTCCTCACGATAGGATTCGCTAGTCGGGTCTGTGAACGCGCGTACGGATTCACGCGTTCAGGCGAACGCAGCAGCTTCCGGGGGAACTAGTATCATGCGGTACGGGAGCCTTGCTTTGACCGTGGCGCTGGCCTGCGCCTCCGGCTGTGGCAGCGGTCGAACCTATACCCTCACGGGGCAGGTGATCGCCATCGACTCGGCGAGACGCGAGATCACAATCAGGCATCGGGACATTCCAGGCTTCATGTCGGCGATGACGATGCCATTCAAGGTTCAAAATCCTGCTCTGCTCGAGGGACGGCAAGCAGGAGATCTCATCACGGCGACGCTGGTCGTGTCCAAGACTGAATCGCATCTTTCGTCGATTGTAAGTACGGGCCACGCGCCTTTGCCCGACGCGGGTTTTCCTGTGTTCTCGACAGGAAAACTCGAACCCGGCGGCGCAGTAGAAGACGCGGATTTTACGGATCAATTTGGCAGGCATCAGCGGCTGTCGGATTGGCGCGGCAAGACGCTTGCGATCACGTTCATCTATACACGGTGCCCGCTGCCAGACTTCTGTCCGCGAATGAACAAGCAGTTTGCCGCTCTTCAGACGGAGGTAGAGTCAGAGCCGGCGCTGAAACAGCGCGTGCATCTTTTCTCGATCACCCTCGATCCGGATTTCGATACGCCTCCCGTTTTGGCGGCTCACGCGAGCCGTGCGGCGGCCGACTCCGCCGTGTGGACGTTCTTGACCGGAACGACGAGCGCCGTCGATCGCTTCGCAGCGCAGTTTGGAGTGTACGTCGTGCGCGAAGGCAACGACGCAGCAGGCGTGACGCACAACTTGCGAACTGTCCTGGTGGGTGCGGATGGGCGATTGCTGAAGATTGCTGCAGGGGCAGATTGGAACCCGGCTGAATTGGTCGAGGTGATCCGAAATCAGCAACGATGAGAATGATCGGCCGAGACCGATCATTCTCATTCAATCACGTGCGGTTACTCCGCTCTCACGGTTTAATGCGCGTCGTCATGTCGGTTTGTATTTCGGTCTGAGTGAGCGCTCGATTGTAAACGCGCACTTCATCGATGGCTCCGTTGAAGTACTGGCCCCAAATCGCATTCCCACCTATCCGCAGGACGCCGGTTGAAACAGTTGTGCTGCCTGTTTGATTTCGAGTTCCCGCCAGCGTCCCATTGACGTAGAGGCGCATGGTCGCACCGTTATACGTCACCGCGACGTGAGACCACACGTTAAGCGGCAAGGTGTTCGCTCCAACGACCGACTTGTCTCCCGAAATCGTGACGTATCCGGCCGGAGGCCTTCCAGTGTTATCGGACGCGTAGAGGCTGTACGCCAAACCACCTGGACGTTCTTTGAGAATGACTGTCGTCCACCCATTCAGTGTCGCGGGCCGCACCCATGCTTCGAGCGTCAGATTGCTTGTAAGGTCGAGCGAATTCGAGTCAGGAATCGTTACTCTCGCGGTTGTCCCGTTGAAGTTCAGCGCGCTGCCAAACTGTCCCGTCGTCCACGACGTGCCCGATGTGCTCCCGTTGTTTCCGGTCCCGGAGGAGTCGGCGATAGCAGTTCCTGCGTTCTCGTCGAAGGACAGGGCGAGCACGAGCCCCGTTGAGGTTGTGGGCCCAGTCGAGACGAAGAGATTGACAGTGCTATTGGGCGCGACCGGTGTTCCAGCACTGGGCGTCTGGCTGATCACCGATCCCGCCGGGACGGTAGCACTGGACTGCAGCGTCACAGCACCGAGTGCGAGTCCGGCACTGGTGATCATTGTCGTGGCGGCCGCTTGGGTCTGTCCGACGACATTCGGCACCGGGACCGGTACCGGGCCGCTCGAGACGAAGAGATTGACACTGCTATTAGGGGCGACCGGTGTACCAGCACTAGGTGTCTGACTAATCACCGATCCCGCCGGCGCCGTGGCACTGGACTGCGGGGTGACGGTGCCAAGTACGAGTCCGGCATTGGTGACGATCGTGGTGGCCGCCTGCTGCGTCTGCCCGACGACGTTCGGTACGTTGATCGGTGCCGGGCCGCTCGAGACGAAAAGGTTGACGCTGCTATTGGGGGCGACCGGTGTACCAGCACCGGGGGTCTGACTAATCACCGATCCCGCCGGGACGGTAGCACTGGACTGCGGGGTGACGGTGCCAAGTACGAGTCCGGCGTTGGTGAGGATCGTGGTGGCCGCCTGCTGCGTCTGCCCGACGACGTTCGGTACGTTGATCGGTGCCGGACCGCTCGAGACGAAGAGATTGACACTGCTATTGGGGGCGACCGGTGTGCCAGCACTGGGGGTCTGACTAATGACCGATCCCGCCGGCACCGTGGCACTGGACTGAGGCGTAACGGTACCGGGTACGAGTCCGGCGTTGGTGAGGATCGTCGCGGCCGCTGCTGCGTCTGCCCGACGACATTTGGGACATTGACGGTGGCCGGCGCCTGAGACGAAGCAAGAATTTCTACCGCGGCAAGATTCCAGCGATCAGTGGTCGGCGCAGTATCGTTCATCTGCACGGCGACACCTGCGTTGGCAATCGTACCAATGCGATTCTGAACCCAAAGCGTGTCTCCCGCGGGGGGTAGATATTGGTGCACTAATGCCTGCGTGCTGGGAAGCGTGCGAGCCAGGGCTCGATCCCAATCATTTCCGACAGCATAGAGCAGCGAGCCAGGTTGAGTGGTCGTGACCGTTACAGTTGGCGCGCCGGTAGATGCGCTCGCACCGCCCGTTGCTCCAGATCCTGCGGCTCCGATAAAAGCGACTACCGTTAAGGATTGATAGTAGTTCGCACTACTCTGCGTCGCGCTGACCGTGACGTTATTGAGGACTCCACTCGCGGTGGCCTTCCAAATCTCGGATGTACCAGCTTGGGCGTTTACTCGTCTGACGAGGGTCCACCCCAACCCACCACCTGAAACGGACAACGTCTGACCAGAGGACGGTCCATCCGAGGCGGCGAAAGCGAAGAGGACCTCACCCGGGGCAGTGGTGCTGAATGGAGCAGTCGTTAAAGCCCCCAGTCCATCAGAGAACACAACTCTGTCCACGCTGACGCCAACTGGCGTGGGGCCGGCTGAAATCACCAAGTCAACGCGACTGCCGATTGGAACCAGCATTCCCGCCGGTGGATTTTGACTAATAACCGAACCGGATGGAGTGGTTGCACTGTACGCGGTTGTTGTTGTGCCGACCAGCAGTCCTACGGCGCTCAAGTCACTCGTCGCTTTCGACTGCGTTGCCCCGACGACGCTTGGGAGTGCGACGGGCGGCGGGCCGGTCGACACGACAAGATCCACGGGCGTGCCTACTGCCACGAGCGCACCGGCCGTGGGACTCTGATTAACGATCGAGCCAGCCGGGACGGTTACGCTAGAACCATCCGCGATGTGGCCCACGCTCAGTCCGGCCGCCAGGATTGCGGCGGTCGCGGACGATTGGGTCGTGTTCACCACCGTTGGCACGGCTATCAGACTGCTCGGCGGCAGAAGGCCATAGACCACAACTTTGTTGGAGAACGTGGGGACGAACACCTTTCCATTCGCGACGGTAGGGGCACTGTGTTTGGAGAACGTTCCCACTCTGTCACGCGTGGCATTCTGTTCGCTGTTCCACAACTCGTGCGCCACATCGGCGGCATCGAATGCGCGAAGAATGGCCGGCTGGGTTGCAAGGGTGGCGTCCCCGCCATTGGAGGCGCTCGCCCATACGATCGCGCTGCCAGACGTGCTGCCGTTTGCCGAGAGTGACAAGACACCACCAGGCGCGCCGGTCGATGTGACCGTACTCTGAGAGGCCGGTGTCGTATCGAATGCGCCGGTCGCCAACCGGAAGGCTTTCAGGCGGTCGTTTGCGGGCCACACGTAGATCGATGGTCCCGAACTGCCTCCCTCCCAGTAAACCGGCGAAGCGTCCATTTGTCCGGGAGAGACGGCTAGAGTTTGAACAATCTGGTCGTCGGCGCCGGGCTGGAAATGGCCCATGTTGTCGCGATTGAGAACGTACAACTTTCCTTCCTTGCCACCTCCGATTACTAGATTCGTATTCGGGAGTGGAAGCGCACCTTGACTGCCGAGATCAAGATTGCCGAGGTTCAGCGCGTTCACGTTAAAGGGTGTAAACCAGTCGAGGAGTGTTCCATTGGGTGCCAGTTTGAGTACCGAATTGGCATAGTCCTGCCCGTTGGTGTCACCATTAAATGATCCGGTACCGGTAATCGCGTAGATGTTTCCGTCAGGATCGGCAGACAATCCCTGGCCGGACTGCCAAATCCCTGCCCCCGAGCCGTTCGGCGTGGTGTTGACGCTAACCACCTGTTGGAGTTGCGTGGTCTCGTAGCCAAGAACCCATCCATGAAACGGCGCCGTCTCGCACAATGATCCCCAAGCGATGTAAACGACGCCGTTCGACAGGAGCAAAGCCGCCCGTTGATTCTGCAGGGCGGCATCGAAGTTGATTCCAGTGCCCGCCACCGTCGCTTGTATCAACACGGGGCTGGTGGGAAGTTCCGAGCCGTCCCGGATGTCAACCCCGTGGAGTCGCTGCACGTATCCGCCGTTTTCCTTTGTGCGTGTCACGAAATACATGCTGCGATTCGGCAGGTCGATGACGGGCGTGCCAACGATGCCGATGTGTCCTGCGAAGTTCGTGCAAGCGAAATCGGAACGATTACCGGGAATTATGCTATTTGCCGGATCGACATAAGACCGATGCCAAATCGGTGCGGTCGCGGATGGATTGTCGGCGTCAAATGCGTAGACGCTGTCGTTCGCCGTTGTGACGTAAACGAGGTTTCGTAAGCCAACACCGGTCACGTCGACGTTCGGGACGTAAAGCGGTTGTCCCCAGATCTCGTCGTCGACCGTGCGTTCGAACAGCTTGCCAAATCGCCCGACGTTGACGTTACTTGTCGAGAGAATCGTTTCGCTGAGATTTGCACCCGTCCGCGCGGCGTCGTTGTGTTGGGTTGCGACGCTCACGGGATCGCTCAGGTTATTGACTTTGACGGTCACCGGCAAAGCAACCGCGGTGTTGCCGGTCGGATCACGGGCGATTGCCGAGAGAACGTGATCGCCATTCCACACCGTCTTCGTGTCCCACTCCGTCGTTTGCACTGCTCCGGGAGCTTCAGGACCGAGATTCGAATTGTTCAAGAGAAACTGCACCCCCGCCACTGAGGCAGTGCTATGCGCCTCGGCGGCAACCGTGATCGTGTCTGCGACAATCGATCCGTTGGTCGGCGAGACGATGCTGCAGGTGATGTCCGAAATGGCCGGCGTTCCAAAAATGAAGTCAACGGTGGCACCGCCCTGTCCAGTTCCGTCTTGACTGCGAATTTGGTAATGGTAGGTCGTTTCCGGTTGTAGTCCCGTCACCGTGATTTGATGATTCGTAACGAGCGATGAATCAGTCGCCTGGTTGCCATAGTTGGTGGTCGTCCCATAGGCAACGGTGCTGGTAGCAGGAACGTTGGTGGTCCAGGTGACTTTCGCAGACGAAGGCGTGCGATTGATCACGACGGGGTTTGAAATGACCACCGCGGGAACGATTTCTACCGCGGCGAAATTCCATTGGTTCGCCGTGGGCGTGTTGTCGATGAGAGCTGCCGGCGTGCCCGTGACAGGGATGGTCGAGGTCATCGCCTGAATCCACAGTGTGGCGCCAGCGCTTGTATTCACCCACTGCTGAATAATCGACTGACCCGTTGCCGGCACGCGTGCGATGGCGGCATCGACGTCGTTGCCCACGCCGTACACCCGCGCATCCGGCTGCGTCGTCGCCAGCGAAGCCGTTGGCGATCCATTCGGCGCGCCCGCGGAAGTTGATGCGCCAATAGCGCCATTGAGAAAGCCCACTACGGCGAGCGTTTGTGCGGCATTCGCGTTCAACGTTGAGCTGACGGTGACGTTGTTCATAGCGCTCGGCGCACGGGCTCGCCATATCTCCGACGTTCCGGCGCGGCCGTTTGCTCGACTAACGAGCGTCCATTGCAGGCCGCCGCCGGTGACGTTGGCGGTCTGACCGCTCGGTCCCGCTGCTGACACGAAGGCGACCAGCAATTCGCCGGACATCACCGAATTGAAAGCGGCGGTCGTTGCGGTGCCAGTGGCATTCACTGTAACCAGACGATTTGCGACAGGAGCGCTTGGCGGAGGAGGCGGGGCAGCACCCGTATTTGAAACCGTCACAAGGACTGCCGCTGCGCTGCCATTGAAGGTCGTTCCCGCTCGAGCGAGCGCGCTGAGATAGTGGCTTCCATTGCCCGTCGTCGCGCTGTTCCAGGCGAAGGTGAAGGGGGCGCTCGTCAACGGTGGGCCAATCGGGTATCCGTCGAGGAGAAACTGAACGGACGCAATGCCGGAGGCGTCGGTTGCATTCGCGTTGAGAGAAACGGTTCCGGAAACAGTACCCGCGGCAGGCGTAACCATCGTGACGGTCGGCGGGAGCGAATTCGGTTGGACCGCACTGCCGAGGAGCGTCACCGTCGTGCCGGTGATCCGCATCTTGATATCAGTGATGTTGTTCGCTTCGTTGGTTTCTGCGAAGTAGTTGTAGGGATCAGAGATCGCTCGGAACCAGTACTCACCGTCCGGAAGGTTCGTGATGTCAATGGACTGCCCCGCGTCATTCAAGTCGTATAAATCCGCGCTGCCGACGGATATGCCTTCAGTCTGTGTCGGGTTGCTGCATTCGCTGCCGCTGTAGAAGAATGCACCGTAGTGCTGCAGGGAACGATCCTGCGTCACTGAGTCTCCGAGGCAGAACCCGATCTTCGGACTCATGATGGCGGCTGATCCGACCGAGCCATCGGTCGCGACGTTATATAGACCGAACTTCGCGAGCGGGAAATGGTAGTGGCCGTGCAACGGGTGGTACTCGAACGTACCAACTACCGGAACCTCTCGTTGCACCGACCAGGTCCCCGCCGAATTGTGCGTGTATAGCCGCTGAAATGGGCGGGATGTGTCGGTTACCGGGTCGTATTGCATCCGCACTTCGAGCGGGCCATCACCGAGGTTTGCGGTTAGATGTGTGTAGCGAAACTCTCGCGTCGTCGGTGTCGGCCGTACGATCTTGAAGTCGGCTGGCGGCAGAACTGTCTGCATGTCCGGATAGTGAATTGTTCCGGCTGTCGCGGCGGAGACACGCTGATCCCCGGGTGAGAACAAGAAAGCAGCGATGATGCAGATGAGAAGCGCTGTGGCGACGAGTCTTGCACGCGCGACACGCACGAGATGGACGATTGCACTGTTTCTTACCATTACACCTTACTTCTTTCACTCGGTTAGGGGAGGGATTCTTTTACCACGAAATGCGGGATGTTCTACCCGACGTCGAACACGATTATCAATCTACTAGCGCTGCTTTTGGCAAACTTGTTGTCCTACCACACGGCATCAGAATCGCGTTGGATATTCGGGCGCGACGTGTGTCTGATGTACGCGTATCGTACGGAGTCGCAAGCCAGCTCGCCGTAATATGCAATCCTTCACCGCAACGCGGCGGGGGAATATGCCTGCTTGACCGTCAATGCGGGGCCGCTCTTTTCTGCTGCCGAGACTTTCCACAGGTCACCGCTGCCGGTTCCAGGCGTGTTGTCTGGCAGCATGTAGGCAAGCGACTTGTTGTCGATCCACTCCACTTGATCGTCGACACTCCGCGTCTCGGGTAACGCGGTATCCGCGAGCGTGGCGACGTCGAGCACGTGCAGCCGCCATGTTGTTGATGTAACCCGCTTCTTGAACGCGATGCGCGTGTCGTCCGGCGAGAGGGACGGGCACTCCACGCCCTCTCGAAGCACGTGCGCGGCACGGCCATCAACCGTACCCTCGATCAGGTACGTGGTGCCGCCGGTTCCCAGCGTTGCATAGAAGCGGTTGCCGTCCTGCGCGAACGTGACGCCCCAGAAATTGAAGTCCACCGACTTGAAGGGCTGGCCGTCGCGCGTCACGGCGAACTCCTCGAGATCGGCAATCGGTTTGCCCGTTGCCATATCAACCAGAGTCGTGCGCGTCGAAAAACTGTGCGACGAGTAGGAGTCGCCGCTGACAAATACGGTGATCGCGCCGCGCCTTCCGTCCGGTGACACTCGCGCCCGGCTCGGCACTCCTTTTAGCGGAAACGATTCACGAATGCGAAAGTCGGGCCCGAAGGTGTTCGCCGAGAACGTGGTGATCACACCGCGATTCGCTGACAAGCAGAGTCCGGCACGCTTCGCAAAATGCACGCGCTCGCATCGCAGGTCGATGCGGTAGCGCATGCTCGGTTCGCCC
>Ga0170475_110589344_pt1 | contig 24447 bp, 22 predicted proteins | sample Soicark_Litter_5_FD_111474 | JGI IMG/M metagenome (GOLD analysis project Ga0170475, IMG submission 111474) | Avena fatua rhizosphere microbial communities from Hopland, California, USA. Combined Assembly of 48 SPs
GGCGGGTTCTGGATCGTTGCGCTTGGGCGAAACCACAGCTCGCTCACGCACGGCACTTTCCTGGCGCTCACGGCGCGCACGCTCCCAGCGTTGCCGCAACTGGGCAGCCTCGCTGGGCGTCAGGTCGCCTGAACGCAGCGCTCTTTGCACCCGCAGCTCGCGATGCTGGTCAGATTTGCCGAACGAGGGGCTGGCATCTCCGGCACAGGCGATACTGAGCAGCAGTATCGCCCAAAGAGGCTGGCTAGCAAAACGCCGTTTGAACAATCCAAGACTCCGTCAAAAAAATAGCGATGAGATACCTCCGACGCCATGAGTGCCTGCCTCTCATCACGCTCGCCTCTCATCAATATAGGCGATCGACAAGCTACAAGTTAATACGCCCGAACACAGCAGATAAGGTAGCTTACGCCAGCAATGCAACACGAGCGTGGCACCGGCAAACAGATTTGTAAAAGCTGATGGTGCGCCCGCCGCCTTGCAATGTTTATTTACACACATGCCGTCATGGCAGCGGCGGCCGCCAAAACATGCGTATAAACTTGCTGTTGTCGATACCGGAGTTAGTGGCCGCCATGAATGCCCCACAAAAGAAAATCCTGCTGATAGACGATGATCCTCGCCTGCGCGAACTGGTACAGCGTTACCTGACCGAGCAAGGCTTTCTCGTCGACGCCTATGAAGACGCCTCGCGCCTGGAATCACGCCTGCAACGCAACCGGCCATCACTGGTGCTGCTCGACCTGATGATGCCGGGTGAAGATGGCCTCTCCGTGTGCCGCAAATTACGCGCGCAGGGTGATACGATACCCATCATCATGCTTACCGCGCGTGGCGACGATATTGATCGCATCATCGGCCTGGAAATGGGCGCCGACGATTATCTCGCCAAGCCCTTCAATCCCCGTGAATTGCTGGCGCGCATCAATGCCGTACTGCGCCGCCAAAAAGAGCCGTCTGCCCTCGGCGCTGCACTGACCGAAGGCGAAACCATGGAGTTCGGCGAATTCAATCTGGATATCGCCAATCGCAAACTGAGCCGTGGTGAGGAAATCGTACCGCTGACCAATGCCGAGTTCGCACTGCTGCGCGTGTTTGCCTCCCATCCACGCCAGCCCCTGTCGCGTGAGCGGCTGATGGAACTGGCCCGTGGCCGCGAGCACGAGGCCTTTGACCGTAGCATCGACGTCCAGGTTTCACGGTTGCGCAAGCTGCTGGAAACCGACTCGGCAGAGCCGCGCTATTTGCAGACAGTATGGGGATTTGGTTACGTCTTCGTGCCCGATGGCGGACAGCGTTGACGAGGATATCTATATAACGGATATCTGTGATATCCGTCCCTGCTGGGTGACCTCCCATTTACCAATCCGCCCTGCCCCCTATCACACTAAGGCTGCTGCCGCAGACACTGTTTGGACGCCTGGCGTCATTCATGGCGGTAGCATTGGTCATGAGCCTGATCCTGGTCGTGCTGCTGTTCAGCTACAACCGCCAGAAATTGATCGCCGGTGAAATGGCGGAGCGTGCCAGCGACCTGTTGGCCGACCTGGAAGATACGCTGGAAGAACTGCCCGTTGCCGACCAGCACCGCTGGATACTGGCTACGGCCCGCCCCTATGCCATCCATGTCGTGCCGCTGAATGCGGCAGAGCGGCCGCCGGCCAACGGCCGCTACAACTCACTGCTGGGTCGCACCATCGCCCAGACCATACATGAGCGCATCGTCAGCGCCACAGAAGTGCGCGAGCAACGCCTGCCCAAGCAGCAGCTTTGGGTGAAGGTAGAGCTGCTCGGCGAAAGCTACTGGCTGGTAGTGCCCATGGCACGGCTGCACAACGATTCAACCTGGGAATTCGCGGCCAGCGCCCTGCTGCTGGTCATGGCCATGCTGGCGGCGGCGGCGACCTTTGCCTGGCGTATCAATCTGCCCCTGCGCAAGCTGCGCATGGCGGCCGGCCGGCTGGGGCGCGGCGAGAAGCCAGAGCCCTTGCCGGAAACGGGACCGCTTGAGGTCAAGGAATTGTCCGCCAGTTTCAACCGTATGCTCGCCGATCTCGATATCAATGCCCGAGAACGGGCCGTGATGCTGGCCGGCATTTCCCACGATCTGCGCACACCGCTGGCCCGCCTCAAGCTGGGTGTCGAGATGATGGCCGATGTGAGCTTGCAGGGCGGCATGCAGCAGGACGTCGAAGATATCGAACGCATCCTGCAGCAATTCATCGATTTTGCGCGGGGCGACGGCGGCGAAGAGCCGCGCGACATCGATCTCGTCGACCTGGCGCGCGGCATTGCCGAACGCTATGCGCGTGCCGGCACGCAGTTACAACTGGATTTTGCCGACGACCTGCCGCTCTTGCCCGCCCGGCCGCTGGCGTTGAGCCGGGCGCTGAGCAACCTCATCGACAACAGCCGCCGCTACGGCATAGCACCGATTACGCTGTCGCTCAGCCATGAAGCGGGCGCGGTGCTGTTGACGGTGAGCGATCATGGCGAGGGCATTGCGCCGGAACGGGTACAGGACGCCCTCAAGCCCTTCCACCGCCTGGATGCCGGGCGCCGCGCCGATGGCGGCTCCGGCCTGGGACTGGCTATCGTGCAGCGCATCGCCCGCCTGCATGGCGGCGACCTGACCCTCCACAAGCTGCCGGGGGGCGGTTTTTCAGCGATAATCCGTCTTGAGGTGGCGCAGAAAACCTGAGCCGCGCGCTCATTTCCTTCAAATGGCACAGACACCCGGCCACAAAATCAGACCCCGGAGTACGACCCATGACCGAAAGAATCAAGATCCTCGACCGGACCCTACTATCAGATAACTGGTATGTGCTGCACAAGTATCGCCTGCAATATACGAAGCGTAGCGGCGAAACGGACATACAGCATCGCGAAGTCTATGACCGGGGCAACGGTGCCACCATTCTGCTCTATAACCGCCAGCAGCAAAGCGTGGTGCTGATACGGCAGTTTCGCCTGCCGACCTTTGTGAACGGCAACGCCGACGGCATGCTGATCGAAACCTGCGCCGGCCTGCTGGATGGCGATTCGCCGGAGGATTGCATACGCCGCGAAGCAGAAGAAGAAACGGGCTACCGCATAGGGGCAGTGAGGAAGGTATTTTCCGCCTACATGTCGCCCGGCTCCGTTACCGAGCTGGTGCATTGCTTTGTCGGCGAATACAGCGCGGCACAACGCATCTCGGCGGGCGGCGGCATAGAAGACGAGGATATCGAGATATTGGAATTGCCGCTCGCCAAAGCGCTGTCCATGATAGACAGCGGCGAGATCATGGATGGCAAGACCATCATGCTGCTGCAGTATGCGCAGTTGAGCGGTTTGCTGGCAATTTGAAGGTAAGGCTTTCCGACAGGCTGCCAGGCGGGCTGGGAAGCCCTCCCAGCCCGCCGTACTTACATTAGCTGCTATATCTCTACCTGGGTGCCCATTTCTACCACGCGATTTGGCGGAATACGGAAGAAATCCGTTGGCCGCTGCGCATTGCGCTGCATGGAGGCAAACAGTTTGAGCTGCAGCCAGGGCATGCTGCTCTGCTTGCCCATGACGATGGTTTCCCGTGACAGGAAGAAGGAGGTCAGCATGTCTTCACAGATGATGCCATGCTGGCGTTCGCACGCCTGCAGAATATCCGGCACCGACGCTTCCTGCTTGAAACCATAGCGGGCAATACCTGCCAGAAGGTCGGCGACAGATTGGTCACGGTGATGCGCTCGTTTTCGCGCACATAGGGCACATTGGCCGTTTCTATGGTCAGGAACACCACGCGCTCATGCAACACCTTATTGTGCTTAAGGTTATGCAGCAGCGCGTGCGGCACCGTCTGGCTGGAGCCGGTCATGAACACGGCGGTGCCTTCCACCTTGTGCGGCGGGTGGGATTCGATGGACTCCACGAAATCCAGCAAGGGCAGCTCGCCATCATGGATGCGATGGAACAGGATGCGCCGGCCGCGCTTCCAGGTGCCCATGATACCGACCATGATCAGGCCCACCGCCAGCGGAAACCAGCCGCCATCCGGAATCTTGGGAACATTGGCGGACAGGAAGCCGATATCCAGAAACAGGAAAGCCGCCAGCAAGGCGCGTATGACATGGGTTCTGGCCTGATTCTCGCTCTTCAATGCCACGAAGGCCAGCAAGGTAGTCATCACCATGATGCCGCAGATGGAAAAGCCGTAGGCTGCGGCAAGATTGGTCGAGCTTTTGAAAGACAGCACCAGAACCACCACACCGGCACACATGGCCCAGTTCACACCAGGGATATAGATCTGGCCGATTTCATTGTCCGACGTATGGTGGATGTCCATGCGCGGCACGTAGCCCAGGGTAATCGCCTGCTTGGTCATGGAAAACACACCGGAAATAAGTGCCTGCGAGGCGATAACGGTGGCTGCCGTGGCAAGTATCACCATGGGTATCAATAGCCCCGGAGGCGTCATCAGGTAGAAGGTATTGGCCGCAGCTTCCGGGTTGCGCAATATCAGGGCGCCCTGTCCGAAATAATTGAGCAACAATCCCGGTAAGGCCAGGCCGAACCAGCCTATCTGTATGGGTCGGCGCCCGAAATGCCCCATGTCGGCATAAATGGCTTCGGCGCCGGTAATGACCAGCACTACCGCACCCAGCGAAAAGAAGGCAATCGCGGGCTGTGCATTGAAAAACCGCCAGGCATAGACGGGCGAGATGGCTGCGAGTATCGCCGGATCGTGCGCTACGTTGATGGCCCCCATGGCGCCCAGCACCGCAAACCATAGCACCATGATAGGCCCGAAAAATTTGCCGACACCGCCCGTGCCATGGCGTTGAATGGCAAACAGACCGACGATGATGAGCAGCGTTATCGGCAGTACATAATGCGAAAATGCCGGGTCGATCAGCTTCAGGCCTTCAACGGCAGACAGCACCGATATCGCTGGCGTCAAAAAGCCATCCCCATAGAACAGCGCGGCCCCAGTGATGCCAAGCAGGATGAATATCGAAAACTGTCCCCGCTGCCGCGCCGTATGGCGCATGGCGAGCGCCATCAAGGCCAATATGCCGCCTTCGCCATTATTGTCGGCGCGCAGCATGAACCACACATACTTGAGCGACACCACCAGCAGCAAAGACCAGCTGATCAAGGAAAGTATGCCCATCACGTTCTGGGCATTGGGTATCAGCCCGTGCTTGGCATCAAAACACTCCGCCATCGCGTACAGGGGGCTGGTGCCGATATCACCGTAAACTACACCTAACGCACCCAGTGTCAGTACCGCCAGCTTCTTCGGGTCCTTCGTTTCTTTTGATGCACTCATGGCTGTGTGGCTCAGTAGGCAGATGGCGGTGGATTATAGGCCCACGCACCAAGACTGGGTATGGCTTGTTGCGACGCACCAAAACCAGACAAACGGTTCAAATAAAGAGGCAAGCCTTGCTGACCAAGGCATACCCGGGGATCACACCGCTTACTCAGGCGGCTCGCCACACGACATCACTCTCAAAAAGCGCAGCATCAGCCTGGCGAGAAGGACGCAGTATCAACACCTATTTGCGCCCAGTCAAAAAAAGGACCGGGATCGCTCTTGCGTTGTGGAGCGATATGGCAGTGGCCGGCAAGGTCAACATGCGGGTAGCTTGCCCGCAGTATCGCCAACAAAGCTTTAAGGGCAGCGTATTGCGCAGCTTCGAAGGGCCAGAAATCGCCCCCTTCCAGCTCAATGCCGATGGAGAAATCGTTGCAGCGCTCACGGCCGCGCCAATGCGATACGCCGGCATGCCAGGCGCGGTCGCGGCAGGATACGAACTGGACGACCTGCCCATCCCGACGCACGAAGAAATGCGCGGAAACGCGTACCGACTGTAGTTCGGCGAAGCAGGCATGAGCCGCCGCATCGCAGGTATTGGTAAACAAGCGCACCACCCCATCGCCGCCGAACTCGCCGGGCGGCAGGCTGATGGCATGGATCACGATGAGATCGATGCCGGCGCCCCCAGGGCGCGCATCGAAATTCGGGGAGGCGATGCGCTGCACGCCAGTCAGCCAGCCATCGTCTTCCAGTTGTGCCGAAGCAGCGGTAAATTGCCGCAGGGGGGACGAATCGGTCATGCCGTTTTGGCCTTGTAATCGCACAAATCGTTGACGATGCAGGCTGCGCATTCCGGCTTGCGCGCCTTGCATACATAGCGGCCATGCAATATCAGCCAATGATGGGCGCCCAACATGAATTCAGCAGGTATGACCTTCAACAATTTATCTTCCACTTCCCGCACATCTTTGCCAGGGGCGAGGCCAGTGCGATTGGATACGCGAAAGATATGCGTATCCACCGCCATGGTCGGCTCGCCGAAAGCGGTGTTCAATACCACATTTGCCGTCTTGCGGCCCACCCCGGGCAAGGCTTCCAGGGCTTCGCGCTGCGCGGGCACCTCCCCGCCATGCAGCTCGACCAGCATCTTGCACAGGGCCATGATATGCCGGGCCTTGCTGCGATACAGGCCGATGCTGGAGATGTAGGACTCAAGCGCCTCCTGGCCGAGCGCCAATATGGCCTGCGGGGTATTGGCGACGGGAAACAGCACGCGGGTCGCCTTGTTGACGCCGACATCGGTAGCTTGCGCGGACAGCACTACCGCAATCAGCAACTCGAAACTGCTCGTATAGTTCAGCTCGGTTTTCGGCTCCGGGTTGGCGGCACGCAATCTTTCAAAGAATTCGCGGCGGCTGGCTTTATTCATTCAATTAAAATTCCCAATACGTCCGGCGTGGCAAGACTCATAGCGATGCTGCCGCCTCTCCATCCGCATGCGTCTGCACGAAATGCACAAAGCGCTCAACAATACGCAACGCCTCCCCAGGGTTGTCGCTGACAAAATCCAGGAAGGCCAAGCCCAGGAGAAAGCCCCCTTCCGGCAATGGCCGGCAACTGGCGATCCGGCAGCGCGCCTGGATGATATGCTCGGCATCATCGAATGGCAGCATAAAGTAGACATGGCATTCGCCGCCCGTTTCCACCGGCTTGTCCTGCAGCAGCCCCAGGCCCGTCGCGGAAATGTCCTCGATATTGCCCATCATGCCCCGCCCTTTCAGGGGAATGATACGCACCCAGGTCGCGTAACGGATGCGGTGAAAAAGACGCGTATTGAGTTTCATAGTCAGCACCTCCTGATGCTGGGCGCGCGGCGCAATCAGCGTTACTGTGGCCGCCAGATTATGTATTATATTTTTATCCAACAAACATATTTTACCCAAAAAACAAGGCTGTTCTGACTAACAGGCCGCTGAAAAAGGCGCAAAATCGAGCGAAGCGAGGTTCCCTCACGGCGGCCTCGTTAGCGGTTCTCGCCCCATATGGGGGCGGTGAGCGTGGGATTAATCAGCGATAACTCGTTGATACTACCCTGCCCCCAAGCGCGCGGCCCTGCCCAGCGAATGCCAAGATCCCGGGCTTATCGCCTTTTTCAACGGCCTGCTAAACCTACTAAACCAGATACTCCTGGCCCATCAAGTGCCGGCGACACCGGCACGCAGCGCCTTCGCTCTGTCCATCATCGCCTGGATGCGTGCCGATTTATCGCTTTGCGCAGACACGGGCGCTGCTTCCGGCACAGCGCCAGCCGCCGGCAGCAATACAGCGGGCCTGGCCGGCAAGACAGGTTGCTTGCTGCGCGCCTTTTCTGCCATCCGCGCCGCTCTCGCCGCCTTTCCCGCATCCAGCCTTGCCCGGCGGAAGCGAAAACGCTGACGGGCACGCCCTGCCGCCATCTCTACCTGCGCCACGTCACGTACTGCGCACGGCGTCATGGTGATGCAATCCACCGGGCACGGCGCGATGCACAGCTCACAGCCGGTGCACTCCTCGGCCAGCACGGTATGCATGGCCTTGGCGGCACCCACTATGGCGTCTACCGGGCAGGCCTGTATGCACAAAGTGCAACCGATGCAGTCCGCCTCCACGATCATGGCCACCGCACGGGGCTTATAGTCGCCGTGCTGCGTATTCAGCGGTTTGAAGTCCACACGCAGCAGCTTGGCCAGCGCATGGATACCGGCATCACCGCCGGGCGGGCATTGGTTGATGTCCGCCTCGCCCGCATCGATAGCCGCAGCGTAGGGCTCGCAGCCTTGGAAGCCGCACTGGGTACACTGGGTTTGCGGCAGCAGCGCGTCAATGGCGGCCACGCGCTGCGATCCTGGCAGGCTCAGCATGTCAACGCCTCGCCCGCAGCGCGCGGACGGATTCCGCGATCAAACCCGGCCCGCGATAGATCATGCCGCTGTAGATCTGCACCAGCGATGCCCCCGCCTCGATCTTTTCCTGCGCATCCTCGCCAGTCAATATCCCGCCCACACCGATGATAGGCACACGGCCCTTCAGCTCCGCCGCAAGCTGGCGTATTACCGCCGTGGATTTGACGCGCACAGGCGCACCGGATAAGCCGCCGGCCTCGTTGCCATGGCGCATCTCCTCCACGCCGATGCGCGACAAGGTGGTGTTGGTCGCAATCACGCCGTCGAAGCGGTACTCCAGCAGCAGGCGCGTAATCTCCTGCACCTGATCAAACTCCAGATCCGGCGCAATCTTCAGCGCCAGCGGCACGTATTTCGAATGACGTACAGTTAGACGCGCCTGCTCGTTTTTCAGCACCGACAGCAATCTTTCCAGCTCATCGGCCTGCTGAAGCTGGCGCAGATTCTTGGTATTGGGCGAGGAAATATTAATCGTAATATAACTGGCCAAGGGATAGACACGCGCCATGCAGGCCAGGTAATCATCCGCCGCGTTTTCGATGGGCGTATCGAAATTCTTGCCGATATTGATCCCTAGCACCCCTCGGTACTGGGCCGCCTCGACATTCTTGACCAGTGCATCCAAGCCATTGTTGTTGAAGCCCATGCGATTGATCAGCGCCTGCGCACGCGGCACACGGAAGATGCGCGGCTTGGGGTTGCCGGGCTGAGCGCGCCGCGTCACCGTGCCGATCTCGATAAAGCCGAAGCCCAGATCACCCAGCGCATCGATATGATCGCCATTCTTGTCGAGACCCGCCGCGAGACCGACGCGGTTGGGAAAGCGTATGCCCATCACTTCCATCGGATCTTCCGCTTCGCGGCTACCCAATACGGCGGCAAAACCCAATGCATGCAAAGCATCCAGCGATTTAAGGGTAAGGCCGTGTGCCGTCTCGGCATTTAGCGTGAACAGCAAGGGGCGTATCAAGGGATAAAGCATGACCTGCCTCAGGGATTCAGATGCGCGCAGGCATCGAAGGTGTTTTGCATCAGGGTGGCTATCGTCATCGGCCCTACCCCGCCCGGCACCGGCGTGATCCAACTGGCGCGTTCCGCTGCCGGGGCAAACTCCACATCGCCGCATAGCTTGCCATTTTCCAGGCGATTGATGCCGACATCAATGACGATGGCGCCCGGTTTGATCCAATCGCCCTTCACAAACTCGGGAATGCCCACCCCCGCCACCACGATATCCGCGCCGGCACCTTGCCGGCCAGATCGCGGGTCTTGCTATGGCAAACAGTTACCGTCACGCGCGCCATCAGCAATTCCAGCGCCATCGGCCTCCCGACGATATTGGAGGCGCCCACCACCACCGCATCCAGGCCGATCAACGGCACGCCGGTCTTTTCCAGCAGGGTCATCGCGCCACGTGGCGTACAGGGCCGCAGCAGCGGCATCTTCAACGCCAGGCGGCCGAAGTTGTAAGGGTGGAAACCATCCACATCCTTGAGCGGGCTGATCGCCTCTATCACCTTCTCGGCATCGATATGCTTGGGCAGCGGCAATTGCACAAGGATGCCGTCTATCGCTGCATCGTCATTGAGGCCCGCCACCAAAGCCAGCAATTCGGCCTCGGACAGATCCGCGCCGAACTCAAAGGAGACGGAGCGAAAACCAGCGCGCTCGCATGCCGCCTTCTTGTTGCGCACATAGACTGCCGAGGCCGGATCGTCGCCCACCAGAACTACGGCCAGGGCCGGCGCGCGTTTACCGGCCGCGACGCGCGCATTCACCTTGTCTCTCACCTCGCCCACCAGGGCATGGGATATGGTCTTTCCATCTAGCAATTGGGCAGTCATAGGCGGTTCCGATTCACGAGTTTGCGTAGCAACAAGATGCGCATTCTCTCACTTTCGCAGAAATTTCCCAACACCATGCTTGACAAGCAAGCCGGGGACAGGTAAATTCTCGGCCTCTTCGGGGTGTAGCGCAGTCTGGTAGCGCACCTGGTTTGGGACCAGGTGGTCGTGAGTTCGAATCCCACCGCCCCGACCAATTTTTCCCGGCAGCAGCGTTCTTGGAGACGTGCCCGTAGCTCAACTGGATAGAGCAACGGCCTTCTAAGCCGTAGGTTACAGGTTCGATTCCTGTCGGGTGCGCCAATCGTTGCAATTGTGGCGAGATGGTCAAAAGTTAGGTCAGTAGTAACGCCAAGTCCGAAGGCTTGGCAGTTTTAAAAGTGTTTACTGTGGTGGCTGTAGCTCAGTTGGTAGAGTCCAGGATTGTGATTCCTGTTGTCGTGGGTTCGAGTCCCATCAGCCACCCCAATAGTGACACTCCAATAGCGAATAAAGCTAAGCAACACACCAACGGAATACGCAGTGTGATGGAACTTCGCGATGAGAAGCGGCAGCACTAGCCTTTAGCCTGGTTAAATATTCTCACGCATCGATTCGGATACAGCACTGCAAATGCATGCAGATCCAAGCAATGAGCCCAGTTCACAAGACTGGGCTTTTTTGCGTGTATCACTCTTGCCTCCCGGTAGCGAGAGCGGGAGCGTACTGCTTCCATCACCCGCAAGCGCACGGCTTTGCCTCCCAAGTCCAGCAGGCTGCTAGCGGCCCGTAAGGCGAGCAAGCCAACGTTTTACAGCATGGTCAGCAATCGCCATAATCTCTCCTTATTTGCGCACTATACTGCACCGAGCATAACGATATGCTGGACGGAAACAGTGAAACTTAAGAAAAGCTTAAAGATATTGCAGCGCTGCGCCGATAAATTTCGCCACCCCATCCATTCAATGCCATTGAAGAGGCAAGGCAAAGAAAGCAAGAGGCAGCATCTTATTCAAGAATATAATCTCACCGGCATGCGAATTCAATATGCATAATATATTTCCCAGTGAACTGACCCTCTATTTTTTCATGCGCCAAATATGCCAACAACATAGCCAGGCATACGCTGGAATAAGTCAATACAAATGACAATGTCGACACCTCGTGCTAGACGCACAAGTACCTAAACAGAAAAATTCACGCAGTCGAGCACTTCGTAATCAAAGAGAAGTGAATTATATTGCATCATGCCAGCGGACAAACTTAAGCACTGCCACGCGTCAGGCCATCTGTACTGGCACAGCCGACCCTCGCTGCTCAGAGTCCGCCAACCAAGGGCCAGCTTACCGCACGGTTTACTCCGTCGTAAAGCGGCTATCGGCCGGAATGAAGCTGCTTTGGAAGCGGCCGGGCGCAGCGGTCTTTGCCAACTCGCGAGGCAGGCGTTTTTACTTAATTAATAAAGGCTTGCGCAGATAGCCTACGCAAACGGCCAAGCGGCGCAAGCATCAAGAAGCAGCAGTGGCTTGCCGATACCCTTGCAGCGTGATGAAGAAGTACGAAGATCAAGATTATGGCTTACACCTGGCCTCATGAAGGCTCTCGAACCATGGGAGCCAAGCCGTGTGCTTGAGTGCAATGGAAACTCAACGATTGGCGCTGACTTGGTCCACTCCCCCGCCCTCACCAGCGCGAGGGCACCGTGTTTTACTCGATTTGGCGACTTTCCCACCGCCTTGCCGGATTACACGCATGGACACATCGCACTTCGCCAAGTTTGCAAGGCGCAGCCCAGCATCTAAGATGAAACTGATGTCGAGAGTATGAATCCGAAAACGTCACCAAAGCGAGCAGACCGCCATGGCAGCAGTTAATCAATTATCCGCCTTTGCCGAGATTGAGGAATTGGAATCGTCTGCGCGCAGCTATCCGCACAGCTTTCCGGCCGTGTTTGCCGCTGCCGAAGGCAATTATCTGATTGACATAGATGGCAAACGCTACCTGGACTTTCTGACAGGCGCGGGCGTGCATGTGCTGGGGCACAATCACCCGGCAGTGCGCGCAGCAATAAGCCATCTGGATCAGCCCTTGCTATCCACGCTGGACTTATCCACGGCAGACAAACTGGAATTCCTGCGCACGCTACAGTCGACATTGCCGCCGGCATTTCAAGGCGACACCAAATTCCACTGCTGCGGCCCCACCGGCAGCGACGCCATCGAGGCCGCGTTGAAGCTTGCCAGTATCTATACGGGCCGGCCAGGCGTGATTGCCTTTAGCGGCAGCTACCACGGCATGACGCAAGGGGCTTTGTCGGTGACTTCGAATTGCCGCCTGCGGCGCATCGGCCTGCGCATGCAAGGTCCGGTCAGCTTCGCTTACTTTCCCCGTGCTTATGGTGGAATCGGCGCACTGAACGATCAGGAAGCCGCCAGCGATTTTGCCTTGGCGCACCTGGAAGCCATGCTCAGCGACGACCATTCCGGCAACGAAAAACCAGGCGCCGTGCTGATCGAGCTGGTGCAGGGAGAGGGCGGCAACAATGTCGCGCCGCCGCGTTTCGTCGCAGGCCTGGCCGCGCTTTGCCAGCGTTACAAGCTGGTGCTGATCGTCGATGAAATCCAGTCCGGCATGGGCCGCACCGGGAAAATGTGGTCCTTTGAGCACTACGGCATCCGTCCGGACATCGTCTGCATGTCCAAGGGGCTGGGCGGCGGTTTCCCCATCGCTTTACTCGCCTACCGCCGGGAAATGGATGCCTGGGGGCCGGGCGACCACATCGGCACCTTCCGTGGCCAAGGTTACGCCTTTGCCGCCGGCACCGCCGTGCTCAAGGTGCTACGCGACACCAACATCCTTGAAGAGGGGCAGGCACAGGCAGCGCGGCTGCTTGCCGGCCTGCAGGTGCTGGCAGGCAAGCATGGCGCGCGCATCAACCAGGTGCGTGGCCTCGGCCTGTATCTGGGTGTGGAATTCGCCAGTCCCGCCATCGGCAACTTCGTACAGCGCTACCTGTTTGACCGGAACATCATGCTCGAATGCGGCGGTCGCGGTAACGCCGTATTGCGCTTCCTGCCCCCGCTGACAGTCACCCAGGACGAGATCGCCCGCGTGTTGAATACCATGGATGAGGCGCTGGATGCTTATCCCAATCAGGCTAAACCATCATGAGCCAGATAATGGAAAAGCCCAGTGCTACCGTGAACCAGAATGCACTTATCCTTGATCACAATGACAGCCAGTTGGTCCTGAACCCTGCCTGTCAGGCCGGCGCCTACCCGCAGGATCTGCGCAACCTGCTTGCGGCAGCCAACGCCGCCCAAGCCGGCCCTGTCATCAAAGCCCTGCCGGCCTACACCCCCACGCCGCTGCGCAATCTGGCCGATATTGCCGGCCAATCACGGCTGGCCCAGGTGCATTACAAAGACGAAGGCTTGCGCTTCGCCGAAGCGGGTCTGAAAAGCTTCAAGGGGCTAGGCGCCGTGTATGCCCTATACGAGCATTTGGCAGACCGTATCGCCAGCAAAACCGGCAGCAAGCCGCCGGTTGCGGCCCTGCTTGCCGGTAGCTTTCGAGAGATGACCTGCGAGATTACCGTCACCTGCGCCACAGATGGCAATTTCGGACGGGCCGTCGCCTGGGCCGCCTCGCAATTCGGCTGCAAGGCGGTGATATTTATTTCCACCTCCGTATCACTGGGGCGCGAGCAAGCCATCGCCGCTTATGGCGCCGAAGTCCGGCGCGTTCCATTCGTCTATGAAGACGCCGTGCGCGCAGCAGATCTGACAGCGAGAGCCAGTGGCTGGACCGTGATTTCAGACACCGCCTATCCCGGCTGCGAGGCCTTGCCCAAACTGGTTACACAGGGCTACACCGTGATGGTGGAAGAAGCGCTGGCACAATGGCCGCACAAGGGGCCGCCCAGCCATGTATTTTTGCAATGCGGCGTCGGCGGCATGGCTTCCGCCATCGCCGGCATGCTGTGGGACATATATGGAAAGGCGCGTCCTGTCACGGTAATTGTCGAACCCAACACTGCCGACTGTGGTTTTCGCAGCGTAGAGGCCGGTGAAATGCGCTCGGCCAGCGGTAACCTTGATACCATCTGTGCCGGCCTGTCCTGTGGTGAATTGTCTACACACGCCTGGACGATACTTTCCTGCGCGGCACACGCCGCCATGGTGTTGCCGGATGGCGCCTCGGCAGCCGCCATGCGTTTCATGGCCAGACGCAAAAACGGCATCGTAGCGGGAGAATCTGCCGTGATCGGACTTGCCGCCTTGACCATTGCCGCAGCTCATCAACCCTGGCGCAGCGCGCTCGGTTTGAACGAAAAAAGCAAGGTGCTGTTGTTTGGTACTGAGGGTGATACAGATCCTGTGCTATACCGATCCATTATCAACGGAGCTGACGCGTGAAATCATCCATCGCCACTCGTATTACCGCCGCCATTGTGGCCATCATGGCGGTAACCGTATTGCTTACTGCCTATTTGAATTTTGCAAAATTCAATTCTGCACTGGGAAAGCTTGAGCGCGACCGCTACGGCGTCCTGTTTTATGACCTGCGCGATACCATAGAGCGCTCACTCAAGCTCGGCGCCTCGCTCAGTGCGCTGCGCAACACCCAGGACGTGCTGGAACGCCTGCGAGAACTCGACAACCAGATCCTTGACATCACCGTCTACGACCCAACCGGCACCGTTGTATTCTCCACCAATCTTGTCAGCGGCAAGCAGGTGGTGCCTGCCGCCTGGGCGACCTATGCCAAATCCACACGCAGCTCAGTCTGGTCTGCGGAAGAGGAACAAAACGTCTTGATCGGCACGGCGCTCAAAAATGCCTTTGATCAACCCGTCGGCGGATTGGCCCTCACCTACTCCAAACGCAGCAGTGTGCATGCGGCAAACACCGTATTCAAATCCCTGGGCAAATATGCGCTGGGTGTGACCCTGCTGCTGTGCATCGTTTCCGCTTTTGCCTTCACGATATACCTGCGCACCATCGCCGCCTCTTTGGCGCGCATCGCGGAATGGATCAAGCCGCTCACCTTCAAATCCAACATACCGACACCGACGCTGGTGCCCAGTAACGCAATTGAAGAAGCTGTCGCGCAATATGTCGTCGCGGCAGACGCCACGCTCAAGCATCTTGAGGGCAGTATGGAAGAACTGAATTCACTAGAGGTTAAAGTCTGATGACCACGACAACACCCGACACGGACGACAGCCTATCGCACGGGAACAACATCCAGAACCTGGAAGATTCGCAAGAAGCCAGCTTGGCCAGTTTCTGGCGCAAATTCGTTACCCGCCTGTTTATACTGACCATCGTATTGACCCTCGGCGCCGTCGGTATCGTTTCCATCATCGCCCTGAAACAATTCCAGACCGAACTTGCCCCGGAATTCCAGAAACAGGCTACCGTCGTTGGCCGCACCGTCGCCTCGCAGTTGGACCGGGCCTTTTCCGCCGGCATTGCACTGCAGGATTTCTATGGCATGGACGAATACCTGGATGCCTTCCTGAACTCCAATAAAGGCATTTCTTATATCGCCATCACCGACGAGAACGGCAAGCAAATGTATGGGCGCGGCGCCGGCCTCGTCACCGTTGCCAAAATAACGGCGGGCGGACCTATCCAGTCCACCAAGGTTGCCCTTGACAACAAGGTCGCACCAGCCGCAACACCACCGACGACCGCTGCGGCTGATCCGGCCAAACCTGCGACTGCCCCGATCACAGTGGATAAGGAAGTAAAGCTGGCCCTGATCGACGGCTTTTACGACTCCTCGCTGAACCTCATCAGCAACAACACCATTATGGGGCGCCTGCATGTCGGCGTGGAAGAACGCAAGATCGACCAGCAAAACTACGAAATCCTTTTTGACGTGGTCATTGTTACCCTGGTGGCCTTGCTGGCTGCCTTCGAATTCATATTATTCGTCGTCGCCGTCACCATCATGCTGCCGACCAGGCTCGTCAGCAAAATGCTTTCCGCAGGCCGCCTCGGCGACTTCTCCTGGGTGCTGCCACCAACAGGCGGGGATTTCGGCATCATTTCCGCACAGCTAAATAATGTGTCGCGGCGCGTCAATCAGCTAACGCAGGATTTGCGCGAAGACGCGGCAGAACTGGTCAGCCTCGACATCAACGGCAAATTCGGCAGCACCATCAACCGTATCATCGAACAGGCGCACCGCAGCCTCAAGCTCGTCTCCTCATCAGGCGCAAAGCATGTATGGGATACCAGCCTGGTGTTCGCCCGCACGCCGCTCTTCCTGTTTGTCTTCGCACAGGAAATGTGCCGCCCCTTCTTCCCGTCTTTCGTTGGCTCGGTGTTCACCCAACCGACCTGGCTGCCGGCCATGAGCCCGCAAACGGCGATTAGCCTGCCTATCTCCATGGCCATGCTCATCGCCGCCATCATGACGCCGCTGTCCGGCATCTGGTCCGACCGCGTCGGGCGGCGCAAGGTATTCGTATTGGGCGCCTCTTTCGCTGCAGCGGGCCTCGCCTTGTCCGGCAGCGCCACCGGCTTTACCGCATTGATGATCTGGTGGTGTTTCGGCGCCATCGGCTACGGCATGGTGTTCATCGCCTGCCAGTCTTATGTACTCGACAACACCACCGCTGCCGGCCGCGCGCAGGGCATTGCCGTTTACTTGGGCGCCATCATGGCCGGCGATATCTGCGGCCCGGCCATCGGCGGAGTCTTGGCTGATCGGGCCGGCTTTCAGGCTACCTTCTTGGTCGCCGCCTTCATGACCGCACTCGGCGCCTATATCGCCAGTCAAACCATGGGTGAAGCGCCACGGGAAGCCGCCGTCAAACGCTCCCTGCCGAGCCTCGGCGACTTCAAGCTGCTGGCCAAGAACTGGCGCCTGCTGTCGCTGGTGGTATTTGCCTCCATGCCGGGCAAGATGCTGCTGGCCGGCTTCCTGTTCTTCCTGGCGCCCATCTACCTCACCCAGATCGGCAACGATCAGGCAGTCATCGGCCGCGTGCTGATGTGCTATGGCCTGGCAGCACTGTTCGTGACCCCGATATCGGGCCACCTGTTCAACTCGCGGCGTTCCGCCATCGGCGCGGTAGGCACGGCCGTCATCCTGCAGGGCATTGCCTTGGGTGTGCTCTACCTGCGTGCCGACACGCTGGGCATGGTCATCGCCATCGCCCTGTTCGGCCTGGGACAAGCCCTGGCATCCAGCCCACAAACCGCCCTGGTGCCTACCCTCGCGGCACGCGAAGCCGAGAAACTAGGCAGCGCCAGCGTACTCGGCGTATATCGCCTGATGGAGCGCGCCGGCCAGGTCAGCGGCCCACTGCTGGTCGCCGCCCTGCTCACCAAGTACTCGGCAACAACCACATTCACGATACTGGGCGCGATCATGGTTAGCGCAGGTGTCATGTTCTTGCTGCTGTTGGCCACGGATAAGCATGGTCAATCTTCTGCCAAAGCAGAGGGAGAAGTGAATGGATAAGGACAACACAGTGAAAGAATCAATGTCTGCTGATCTATCTCGCCGCAAGGTGCTCACTCTCTCAGCCGGCGCCGGACTGGTTGCTGCGACCGCGCCTTTGCAGGCGCTAGCCGCCGCTACGCCTCCCGTACCACGCATATTTCAGGTGCTGTTTCGCGGCGAAACAGAGGCCGAACAGGGATATCGAGATTATCTCGCGGAAAATAACTTTAAAGTAGAATTGACTGTTCGCAATATCAATCGGGACAAGACCCTGATTCCAGGAATAGTGCAGGAAATTCGTGCAGCGAAACCAGATCTGGTTTACCTGTGGGGCACCGCGAATTGCCTGGGAATTATCGGCGCCTATGATAAGGTAGACCCGGCAAAACACATCACGGACATACCCGTAGTTTTTTGCATGCTGGCAGATCCGATTGGCGCGAAGATCATTCCGGGCTGGGAAACCTCCGGGCGCAATGTGACCGGAACATCGCACTCCGTACCTTTGGACGCGCAAATAAAAGGCATGATCGCCTATCGCCCTGTAAAAAAACTGGGGGTAATCTATACACCTTCAGAACCTAACTCAGTCGCCAATATTAAAGATCTTAAAGAGCTTGCGAAAAAATTCGAATTCCAGTTAATTGCCCTGCCCGTAGAGCTGGACGCAAAGCAAGCCCCTATTCCTGAAAGTGTCCCGCTACTGGTCAGGAAACTTGCAGAAGAGAAAGTTGACTGGATTTATATTGGCCCGGACAGCTTCATAGGCGACCAGCGCGGCCCACTGACCGCTAAAGCTATAGAGGTGGGCGTACCTGTTTTCACCGGCACGGAGTTGGAAATACGCTCGTCAGATGCGTTATGTGGTCTTGTTTCCCGTTATTACACTACCGGGCAGTTTGCGGCATTTAAAACCATGCAAATCCTCAGAGACCATATAGCGCCTTCAAAAATACCACCAGAGCGCATGAAAAGTTTCTCCTTGGTAATTAATATGCGCGCAGCGAAAGCATTGAAGCTATATCCGCCAATGGCACTGCTTAAATACGCCGAGCTTATCAACCTGAATCAGTCCTGATAGAGCCACTGCCATGTTGTTGCGAACTCGAATAACTATCTTTGTCTCAATCGCTTTTATTGCGATTATTTCCGTTCTCCTTTACGCCGGCCGTCAGCGGCAGGAAATGGTTGAGCAGCAGCTTGCCGACGCTGCCCTGATTGCACAAATTGCCAACTGGACCAAATTTGCTGACTCCATTCAATTGGAAGGAAAAGACCGCGCTGTCGCCATAGCGGAAAAAATCGCCTCAGCATTCTCCAATTCAACAGCCTCCGATAGCGACCTGGGCCGTCGTATTGATGAAATTCTTCCTGATCCGCCAGTGCCGCAAAGCGAGCTCCTGGAAGTCGTAAACGGAGACGGCACCCTGGTTTTCTGGTCGTCACGCTCCAGCTTTCCCAATGCAGCAGTACGCACACCGTCATTGATCGCCGTGCAAACCTCAAGCACGCCGCTGATCAGCCTGGAACGGGCGCCCTCTGGAGTATTATGGATTGCGGTGACGGTGCCTATAATCTTTGAAGGTAGAGTAGTGGGAGCAGTAACACTTGCTCGGGATGCGCGCGAAACGCTCGCCACGCTCAAGGTAAGTACTGGTGCCGAGATATTCATAACCGATGTACGAGATAATCTGGTAGCAGGCACGGATCCGGGGCTGTGGACAAAAATTTCCGACACCCCATTTGATCGGGAAAAAGTTTCTCATGATGTCAGTGTTGACGGACATGTGTTTTCGGTTTTGTCGCAAGCCATCACCGATGCCAATGGCCGCCAGACCTTCAGATTCGCCTCGGCGCGTGATGTAACGCAAGCGGTACGTGAACAGGCCGACCTGTCCCGTTTCACCTTATTTGGCGTATTATTCTTGGCAGTGGGCACTTTGCTGGTGCTCTATGTTTACTTGCGCAGTGCCTTCTCACCGCTTGTAGACGCAATAGAAGTATTGCAGGCAATTTCCCGGGGCGACACCTCAGTGATGATAGGTACGTCAGCCAGTGCGACTGAAATTGGACAGATCGCCGGTGCAGTTGAAGTGTTTCGCGAGCATACCGTCACATTGACCCGGATGGAAGCAAGGCGCGAAAGGCAAAGGCGCAGACAGGAAAGATTCATCCGGGGACAGATGCAGAGTCTCGCAGATACGCTGGAAGCTGATGATCGCACGGCAATATTGAAAGACTTGGAAGAGATAGAACAGCAAGCGGCAGCACGAGCAAAAATTGAAGCTGGTGAGGCATCTGCAGTCGAATCACTCAATCTTCTCTCTGCTGTATTCCGCCAACTCGGCTTGCGCATACGAGATCAATACGGAAAGCTGAGCCTCACCGTTGCCGAGTTGAGAGAAGCGCTAGCCACGAAAACCAGATTTATTGCCCTGCAGCAGGAATTGCATATTGCGCAGCAAGTTCAGCTTGCACTGCTTCCCAAGCATGATCTTCGCGATACCACTTATGATATATCCGGCGCCGGCATTCCTGCCAAAGAGGTCGGCGGCGACTTCATGGACTATTTCGCGCTGGACGCCAATCATATCGCTATCGTAATTGCCGATGTATCAGGCAAAGGCGTACCTGCGGCTTTCTTCATGGCCAATGCACGCGCGACAGTACGCGGCGCCGCCCGCATTGGCGACACGCCGGCCGATACGCTGGGCCGGGCCAATGATCTATTGGAAATGAACAATGATGAAATGCTGTTTGTGACCCTGTTCTATGGCATTCTCGATACAAATACAGGCGAAATGGTCTACTCCAACGCTGGCCATCCTCCCCCGCTGGTAATGCATACGGATGGCAGTGTCGAGGCGGTGCCGATGACGGGCGATCCGGCATTGGCCGTAGCAGCAGGCCATCCTTATACCAACGCGACGTTGCAGCTGGTGCCGGGAGACCGCTTTGTTTCCTACACAGACGGCGTTACCGAAGCCTTCGATATTAATGGCATGATATATAGCGAACCACGTCTCTTTGATTTTCTACGCAGTAATCCCGCTCAAATCACGACCACGGCACGTGAGCTGTCTAAGGTTCTGGTGGACGAAATACTCGCCTTTCAGGAAGGTGCCGGCCAAGCGGATGACATTACAACCGTAACGCTGTTCTTTGACGCGCAGGGAAAGACCACTTGATCCCATTGCAAGGTGTTGCCTGGCATTTAGCTGACGATAAAGGGCCGGTATTTCCGCTCAGGCATATCGACGGGCAGATCAAATCCATTCGTTTTAGGCGCTTGTTTGAGTCAGACCTGCCTGCCGTACACACTCTGCATGAGCTTGCGCATAGCTTAATATCGCAATCGGGACTACTTGCCAAAGAAACAGATACCTTTTTTCTATCGCATATACAAGATGTCGGGCAACTTTACGGTTCGTTTCTTGAAGATGAGCTGATTGCCTACACGGTGCTGGGGCTTCCCAAGGTTTCTGACTACAATTTTGGCCGGCAATTCGGTCTTACAGAAGGAGAGCTGGAGAAAGTCGCCCACTGCGACGGCAGCATTGTGCATCCAGACTGGCGAGGTAATCATTTGCAGCAACGATTCATCGACTGGAGACTGCTGATTGCATCCAGCTATGGTAGAGAGCATGCCATCTCGACGGCGGCGCCACGCAACCCTGCATCCTGGCGTAACCTGATACGCTCGGGGTTTGCTATATATAAATTGCTTGATATGTTCGGCGCGGACAGATTTCTGCTCTACCGTTGCCTGGGCAGCGCTCATAAAATTGATGCGGGCAGGTTCGAGATTGTCGATGTAAGTGACAGACCCAGGATGCAAGCACTGCTTGCCGAAGGTTGGATTGCCGTCGACTATCACGACACGCAGGAAGCTCGCTGTGAATTGGTGCTTGCAAAGCTTGTCGTTTAACAGGCTGTACTATTTGCGCCCCACTTTTATAAGTAGAGCCCTCAAAACCTGAGTTTGAGGGAGTAAACTAACTTATCAAGTGATCTACCCTACCTTATCGGCGGTCAAGAGCATGGCAAAAATCGATCTCAAAAAGCTCCCTAATGCCCCATTCGGCACGCTCGTGCGTGGCCTGAGCCATGCGTCCTGCGGCGACAAGGATGTTGCCTCGCAGCTTGCTGCGGCCTTGATGGAGACTAGCTTACTGGTATGCGAGGACATAGAAATTACACCCAGCCAGCACTGTGATCTAGGGCGCATGTTTGGCGAGCTATCGCAGCTATCGGGTGGAGACGGCACGCGGGTTCTGGACGGTAGTCGGGAAATCTTTGTCGTATCCAACATGGTCGATGCCAATGGCGAACCAGTTGGCACGTATGGGGAAAAGGATATTTGGCATGCTGACCATGCCTACCGCCGTATTCCTAGTATAGGCTCGCTATTCTACCCACGCTGCTTACCGCAAAGCCCGCTGATCAACCAAACCAGCTTCTGCAGCACGGTTGATGCACACCGCCTGCTACCCGACGACATGGTAAGGCGACTGCGCACCGCGCAACTCTTCCATGATCATGAATGGTATGACAAGCGTTACTATCCCGACACACCCTATGACCCCGAAAACAGAATCAAATACCCCCTGCAAGGGCATCCGATTTTCAGGAAGATAGAAAACTCTGCCTCAATATGCGTATTCGTCTCAGGCACGACAGGCAGATATGTGATCGACTCCGATGGCCAGAGGTTGGAGCGTGACTTCGTTGAAGAGTTGATTGAGCGTATCACGCCACCAGACCGGGTATATACGCACCACTACCTGCCCAATCAGTTGGTGATATGGTCCAACTATACCGCTTTGCATAAGCCTAGACCGGCTCTAAGCAGGCATGAACTGGTGCCGGAAGATCACCCCGATGCAAGGCTGATGCATCGTGTAGCCGTCAAGGGGACGCAGCCCGTTTTTCCTGCATTCGCTTGAGCAAGAGCTGCACCAAACATAGCAGCCAACTATACCGCCAGTTGATAACGGCAGGGTTGAGTCAAAGCCCCCTAATCCTCCAACAACGCCAAATGGCTACGCGGAATATCAAAGAATGTGTCGCAGCCTATCAGGTAAGGAATGAACAACTGCGGCTCGTTCGACAGGATGAAGCGTCGGCACAGTGATGCAAGGGCACGCAGGTCTTCCTCGGTGGCGCACTCATGGGGCACGCTGCCCATCAGGCGCAGCTCAACATAATCGTCGCTGCCAGGTATCAGCAGGGAAACCACGGGATAGGGGCGCTCGGCGAGCACGCCTTTTAGCGATTCGCGGCCGTCGTAGTGGAAGCGCAGCGTGTTGGCGGCTTCTACACCACTGAGTTTGGCAGTCAACAGGAAGAGCGCGAGATCGATGGTAACCGCCAGTTTCATCGATGATGAATACTTCGCGGCGCGAAAACCGATATCGATCTGCGGGCCGATGTACTCCATCTGGCTGACCGCCACTTCCTTGTCTATGCCATCGACATTAGCAATGACGCGCTTCTCGACTTCGATTTCCATATTGCCCAAGGGGAAGGCAGCTAGCCATGCCGCCCCTTTTACCGATGGCCGTTCCGGGTCGCCCATGAATAGCGACAAAGTCTCGGCGAACGCGGCAATGTATTTGGACGCTTCCCGGTAGTCGTTACTCAGCTTCACCACAAAAACCAGCTCGTCACCGATGGATTTATACAGCTCCGGCGTAGATGCCGCCCCCATCTTCTGGCAGTACTCGGACAGCACATCGGGAAAGTCGATGAGGAACTCGAGCACCGTTTCGCGCCAAGCGAGTGGATTGGTTTCACCGCGTGCATCTTGCTTGAAGGCGGTGGAGCCTATCATGTCGGCACTGAGAAAAAGCCTTTGTTTCAGATCTTTGCGGCGATACACGCTCTACTCCTCATGGCTTTGAAGCTTCGTTGGTGGGGCTTGAGACAACGCATCCGGCATATGGCTCACCACCCAAGCCAGTCTAGCAGACTGTCGGATTTAGGGATTCGAAAGCAAAAAATCCGATCGGAGCGGATTTTGCAGCCGATTCTCCCTAAGCCCGGCAGGCTGCCAGCAGCAAGGTGGCATGGTAAGGACTATTCATCAACAAAAGCCCGCCAGCGATCAGGAGAAGAACTTCGCCCCATCTTCAGGCGTAGCAGCAACTTGGAACAAGGCGAGGAAGCCGCTCATGGCGAACACTTCGCGGACCATCTCACCCATGCCCACCAGCACCACCTTGCCGGCGCTGCCCCTGAGCTTTTTGCCGGCCATCAGGATGACGCGCAGGCCTGCAGAACTAATATAGTCCAGCTTGGAGAAATCGAACATAAGTTTGGTGGCGCCGCCCGCCAGGGTTTCGTTGAGCAGGCGTTCCAGGTCGGACGAGTTTGAGCTATCGAGGCGACCAACGGGCCGTAACAGGGAGATGCCGGAAATTTGATCGGTTTCAATTGCCATGAAGTTTGACCTTTACAATGTTGCAAGCCCACCACCCGCACGAAGCACGCGAAAATCGACAAGCCTTTGTTTACAAATAACATCGACGGAAAAATGCACCGGCATAGCCCGCCAACCCTACTTTACAAAAGCGCTGCGGCAGAACAAGCTGCCGGACGACTCCCACGCGAGCACGCACGAAAATGGGCCAGGTTGATGATGAAAGATATTTTGCTACACTTAGCCAATACATAGCACAATTACCGCAAGAATATATGGGAATTATTCTCAAAGTAATGCAATAGTTACCTATCGAACCTACAAAGCGTGTGTAACAATTGTAGCGCGACCTCATGTAGTTGCTCACCTAAATCTGTATAACTACTGATGACTTTATGACAACGATCCCCTCCCCCAGCGTTTTCATCCGGCGGCTACCCAATACGGTGGACGCAATCGGCCCGTTGAAAGAGGAAATCTCGGCATGGGCGGAGGACC
>Ga0170475_119101207_pt1 | contig 24416 bp, 13 predicted proteins | sample Soicark_Litter_5_FD_111474 | JGI IMG/M metagenome (GOLD analysis project Ga0170475, IMG submission 111474) | Avena fatua rhizosphere microbial communities from Hopland, California, USA. Combined Assembly of 48 SPs
AGAGGCGCTCGAAGGAAAGTTGCCAGTAAAGCCGCAGGTGCCGCTGAACCTGGCGGTGTGTGCCCTGGCAGGTGTGGTCCTCGGGTTGGGGGCCGCCGCCGGCCGCGAACAGCTCGATCGCAGCATCAAGAGCTCTGAAGATGTCGAGCGTTCACTGGGGCTCCCGTTTTTGGGAACGCTCCCGCTGGCCGCACACCTGGACCCCAAGGCCAGCAGCAATGTAGCGGCTGAAGGGGACCCTGAGCTGCTGGCTTTCGAGCACCCAAACAGCGCGCTGGCCGAGGCCGCTCGCGGCATTCGTACCAATCTTACCTTCATGGCGCCGGACCAACCGTATCGTCGCTTCCTCGTGACGAGCGCGGCCCCCGGCGAAGGCAAAACCACGGTCGCGAGCGCGATCGCGGTCGCGATGGCCATGGCGGCACAACGCGTGCTGCTGATCGACTGTGATTTGCGCCGCCCGCGGCTGCACAAGGTCTACGAACGCACGAACAAGGTGGGCGTGACCAGTGTGACTCTCGACTTGGGCATGCTGGATCGCGAGTCGTTGGCCACCAAAGTTCCGAATCTGGATCTGCTGCCGTCTGGACCGATGGTCCCGAATCCGGCAGAATTTCTGCAGAGCGACGCATTCACGACGCTGTTGAAGGAGCTGGGCCGTCGCTACGATCGCATCGTGATCGACAGTCCCCCGGCGCTGGTCGTGTCAGACAGCGCCATCCTATCGACGCAGGTCGACGGCGCGGTATTCGTCGTGCGCGCGTCTAAGACGCAGCGCGAGTTGGCCCGCAAAGCGGTGCGCTCAATCACCGACGTCTCTGGCAAGCTAGTCGGGGTCGTGCTCAACGCTTTCGACTTCCGCCGACCCGGCTACGGTGGCTACTACTACTACCAGTCCCAATACCGCAGCGACGAGCGCCCCGTCCTCGATCAGCCAAGCGGCTGAAGTGGCAACGAGCAGCTGAGACGGTTGCTCACGGCGCGAGACGTGGCGCAAGTCTGGGGACGGATTGCAGCTCGCGCCGCCGAAGCGGTAGACCCAACGACAAAGAGGCGCCGATCAACAGCGGCAACATCTTGTTGCGGTGCCTGAGGGCTGTGCCGTAGTTGGACACGCCCAGCGCGAACACCAGCGCCATGGCCGCGAAAACGCCCAGCACGAGCATCGTCGAGGGGTGATCAGTGAGCGTCTTACGACGCCGGACCACGCGCGCAATCAGGATGAAAAACAGCCCTGAATCGATCACGCCGAAGGCGTCCGAGACCTCTGAGAGCATCCATGGAAAAGGCGCGAACAAGAAATAGACGACGCGAATCGGGGCTTGCAGAACCAAGGCGCCGGGCGAGTCTGCGCGAAGATCACCTAGGTAAACGGCGCGTCCACGTGAGAAGCCGTCTTGCCGCTCACCCAGCACTGCCATGTCACCGGTCTCCAGGCCGTTGAACTTCTGCATGCCGAAGCCAGAGGCCAAGACGACACCCAAAACGGTCAAGCCGAGGGCCAGGGCGACCGTGTTTCGCCCAAAATTCCGGAAGCGCAGCGTCACGGCTTCACGCAGCCAGCTCCCACTTAGCCAAAGCCCCGCAAATACCAAGACGGCCGCTCCGCCGGAGTGGAAAGCCATGCTAACCAGCAAGGACGCGAACGCGCCAAGGAGTTGCGTCGGACGGCGCTGGTTGTACCACTTCGCGAGCGCGACCCCCGCCAAGGTCAGAGGGTAGGTCACGGCGGCCTCACGCTGCAGTGTCGCCGAGTAGAAGATCAAACTTGGGGACAGGGTCACGACCCACGCTGCGATGCGGCACGAGCGTTCCTCGCCGCCAAGTTGTTTGGCTAACCGCCAGGTGTTCAGGATAATCAACGTTCCGAGCAGTACGTTGATGCCTTGAATCATCAACGGACTGCGACCGAAGAGCGCGTACAGCACGCTCATCATCCATTTGTACAGCTCGTGACCGGTGCCAATGTATTCAAATGTGCCGGCGAGGCCGTTGCGCGCATAATAGACGGCGCCCCGCTCCCAACCGGGACCATCGGAGTTCCCCGGCAGCGGGAAGACGTAGGCATCCACGACGGCGGCGGCGGCCCGCACTCCGAAGCCGACCATGATCGGCGTTGCAATTTCGCGATTGCGTGTCGCCACGGCGGCGACGACGCCGAACGCTAGAAACAGTGTGGTAAAGCCAAGCAGCACGTCCATCGGCTCGAAGCAGTCCTTGGTTGCGGGGCAGAGCTGCCCGTTCAGAGCCTAGGATCAATTCCAGCCCGAAAACAAAGACGCCCCGGAGGCTCGCCCTCATGATCTTGGTCCAGGCCATTTGGCCTACTAACGGAGGGATCCCAATCAGGGGCGGTCTCGTTGATGGACTGGGGGAGTGTGCCCGCGGGCGGCGAGGGGGCACGGTCGCCCGCCGGCCACCGACGGGCGCGCGCATTGCGGCCCCCGAATGTCCTGCGGATGGCCTCAGGGTTGGAGCTAGACGACCGTCCGGTCCTCATGCCACCATTGCGATGCTTTTTGACTGAGGGCAGATTGGCAAACCCAGGCGCTGCGGGGTTGAAAGTCTCTTCTGTCTTCGGCAACTAAGGAACTGAGTCAAAACATGTTTTCAGCCTCGACCAAGACCTGGGCGGCCTACAAGGCGCTACTCGCGATCCTCATGCTCACCCTCGCCGGGGTGCTGACCGGTTGCGGTTTGGCAACCAGCTCGGACGAGAACCTAGGTGAGACCAGCCAAAATCTGTGTAGCGGCATTACGGTGTCGGCCTCGCCCGCGAGCCCGAAGGCCGCTGGAACCCAGGTTACCCTCACCGCCACACCGGCCGCCTGCGGAGCGGGGCAAACCGCGGAGTACCGATTTTTTTGGTTTAAGGGCTCGGCGTACGGGCTCATTCGTGATTACGGACCGAGCCCGAGCGCCGTTTGGGACACGACCGGCTTCGCGTCGGGCCAATACCAAGTCGTAGGTTATGCGCGCGCGGTCGGGTCGACTGCGTCTTTCGAGACCTACTCGTACCTGCCCGGAAACTACCAAATCGGCAACGTCTGCAACGTAGTCAACACCTTCACCACGTCGCCAACGAGTCCGCAAAGCGTGGGCACGCACGTGGCATTGACCGCCTCCGCAACCTGCACCGGTGGCTCGGCGGAATATCGCTATGCATACCTCGCCCCGGGGGCGTCGAGTTACGTCGACATAGGTAATGGTCAGTTCGGCGCGGCCACGCAGGATTGGAACACCGCAGGCCTGCCCGCCGGCAAGTTCTTTCTGATCGTCTACGCGCGCGCCGTGGGCAACACGTCCACACAAGAATCGAACTTGAGCACCTCGTACAGCCTCGGAGCTGTGTGCTCGGGCGCCGCTGTCAGTGCGTCCCCTTCGTCGCCGCAGCCTATTGGTACGACCATCAACTTGACCGGTACTGCGAGTTGCGGCTCGCCGCAGTTCCGCTACTCGTACCGGCTCAACGGCAATCCCACCTGGATCACGATTGGCAGCGGCGCTTTCGGTGCATCACTGCAAAGCTGGAACACAACTGGCCTGGCATCGGGTCTGTACAATCTGTTGGTCGAAGCGCGGGCCACCGGCAACAGCGGCCCTGCGGAGTCGACGAATGTGATCAATTTCGCGCTTGGCAGTACTTGCAGCAGCGTCACCGCCTCCGCGAATCCGGTGAGCCCCGCATCGGTTGGAACGCAGGTCACATTTACTGGAAACGCGACCTGCTCGGGTGCGGCGACGGCTGAGTATCGGTACAGCTACCAGACCGGTAACACCTACACCTTGCTGCGCGACTATGGTCCGGCGGCTTTCATCTGGAATACCAGCGCGTTCGCGTCGGGCGCGTACCTCATCTTGGTCGAGGCACGCGCGGCTGGGAGGGGTGGACAACCCGAGTCCGCGGTGGCCTTCGTCTACAGGCTTTCGGCGGCATACGGTACGCAGGCCAACAGTGGGGGCGGCAGTCATCATGCTTGTGCGCGCGTCAGCAACGGGATGGCACGTTGTTGGGGCCAGAACGACTTCGGCCAACTTGGCAACGGCACGACCTCGGCATCGTCGTCGAGCCCGGTTACCGTTTCCGGTCTCACGAACGTGCTGCAGGTTGCTACGGGCGCGAGCCACAGTTGCGCGCTCCTGACCGATGGGACGGTTCGCTGCTGGGGTCTGAACACGAATGGTCAGCTGGGGAACAACAGCACGACGAGCAGCTCAACGCCGGTGGCGGCGACGGGTCTCAGTAATGTCGCGGCGATCAGCTTGGGCGACTACCACAGTTGCGCTCTACTCAGCTCGGGCGGAATCAGCTGCTGGGGCAGTAACAGCTCTCTGCAGACCGGGACCTCGCCGGCGGGAGCCAGTTATCAGGTCGTCCCCACCGCCACCACCATCACCTCGGGCGCCACCGCCATCTCGGCTGGCGGCTTTCATACCTGCGCCATCGTGGGCGGCGGGCTCAAGTGCTGGGGTGATAACACGAGCGGTCAGCTGGGGACGGCTGGTACACCCGCACAAAACTCTCTCCTCCCGCTTGATGTGCCGGGTTTAACGAGCAACGTCACGAGCGTCAGCTCCGGAGAGCTGCATGTGTGTGCCGTTGCTGGTGGCGCAGTTCAATGTTGGGGTGACAACACCTATGGCCAGCTTGGCAATGGCGCGACAAGCACGACCCCAACGACCAGCCCGGCTTCCGTCCCTGGCTTAACCGGCGTTGCCGACGTCGCTTCAGGCTTCGTCTTCAGCTGTGCTCGGCTGAGCAACCAAACGGTCAAGTGCTGGGGCCGCAACGTGGAGGGCGAGATTGGCGACGGAACCGGGGTCGATAGGCTATCCCCGACCTCGGTTTCCGGCGTCAGTACGGCGACTTCGCTTACGGCGGGCGCCGTCTCGGCCTGCGCGATCCTTTCGAACAATCAGACCACGTGCTGGGGCTACGGCGGTTTTGGGGCGCTGGGCAATGGCTCGACCTCAAACGCCCTCTCTCCGGTCGTGGTCGCGTATCCTTAGATTCCCCTCACCAAGCTGCCAATTGGTCCGACGCTCGGAACCCCCGGGTTCCAGCGTCGGGAATGAGCCATGAGTGCACAATCGTCCGAGAGCACGGAGGGAGAGGCACCCCGCCGCAGACGCGGTCTCGAGGATTCGACGTCGCAAGCCGCGCGTGCTCGTCGCCGACGTCGTGGGCGTGCGCCGAAGTCTAGCAGCGGGATTCGGTCCGTCAGGCCCGTGTTCGGGCTGCTGACGGCGGCGACTCTGGGCTCGCTGTTGGCTCTAGGGAGCGTCCACGTGACAGCGATCCTAGTTATCATGCCCTTTGCGATCGCGGCGGGCGCGCTCGCGTTGTTCGCGGACCGGGAGCGCTTACCCGCACCCGCGGCAATCCTAATCGCGCTGGCCGCTTACTCGGCGCTGCAGGCGATGCCATTGCCTTTCAGCGTCGTCCGGTTGCTTGACGCCAATACCGCGGACCTCTGGCAAAGCGCGCTCCAGCCGTTCGGCGAAGCGATCGGTGCGGCGAGCATTTCGCTAGATCCGGGCGCATCGATGGTCGAGGCGTTGAAATGGCTGGCCTACGCCGCCGTCTTCGTGGCAGGCGCGACCGTCGCGAGGTCCGCCGATCTACGTTGGATCTGTGCGCTAGTATTTGGGGCGTCGGTGCTCGCCGCCGTCGTCACCCTCGGTCACCGGCTGTTCGACGCGGAGGCGTTTTTCGGCATCTATCGCCCAGTATTTGCGGCACCCAAGTTTGCTGCGGCGCCGTTGGTGAACGGTAACAATCTGGCTGGTTATCTCAACCTCGGCGCATTCTGTGGGATCGGCCTAATGGTTTCCCGCCATGCCGTGTTGCCTCCTTGGCTCTTGGGTCCCGGGGTAGCGATAGTCGTGGGCTTGAGCGCGGTAAGCGGGTCGCGAGCGGGACTGGCATCGCTCGTTTTGGGGGCGGTCATCGTCCTCGTCGGCCTAAATGTCAGTCGCTTCGACGGACGGGCGACACCGCGTGCCGTGAAGTGGCTTGCCGCGGGATCGCTGGCGGGCGGTCTCCTACTTTTCATTTTGGGTGCAGACGGTGACGTCTGGAATGCCTTGTTCAAGGAGGGCGCACAGAAGATCGCGCTGATTGGTTGGACAAGATCGCTGGTGCTTCATCACGCGTGGTTCGGGGTGGGTCGTGGCGCTTTCGAGACGGCTTTCCCGGCCTATCGCGCCGATCAAGGTCATCACATCTACCAATTTGCCGAGAACTTCGTGATGCAGTGGTGTTCCGAGTGGGGAATTCCCGTGTCAGGTGCTGCCCTACTTGGCTTGGGTTGGCTCCTACGCCCGGCTCGCCTGGGCACGTCTCGTAGCCCCTTGGCATTTGCCGCGGCTGTGGGTGTCTTGACGTTGTTGCTTCAGAACCTCCTAGACTTAGGTTTGGAGGTCGCCGCCATTAGCCTGCCGTTGTTCGCGCTGCTGGGCGCGCTGTGGGCGGGCCGCGCGGTCGCGCAACCAGTCTTGTCAGGTCGGCCTTCTTGGATTGGTCACCCGGGCGTCGCTCTTGCCGGCGCCGGTGCGGCAGTTTGGTTATGCGCCCTGCTGATGGGTTCGCATACGGCGCTTAGCGATCGGCGCGCCGTCGCCGACGCATATCGCGCTTCGGCAACGAAGGACTTGCAAGACGCTTCGAGCGCACGCGCCGCGCTGCTCGAACAACTACGAGTCGCTACCCGCCGACATCCTGCCGATCCATTCTTGCCGTTGATTGGCGCTTTGGACGCGCGCGTCTCTGGCAAGAATCCGTTGCCGTGGCTCTCACGGGCAATCGAGCGCGAGCCGATGGGCGGGCGTCCGTATCTGGTGCTGGCCGAGGTTCTGGCCAAGGGAGGTGTCAAAGGGCAAGCGCTCTTGTCCATTCGGCAAGCGGTGGAAAGGGAGGAAGGCTTGATGGGAGCCGGGGTGCCCCTCGCGCTGCAAATCAGCGGTGAACCAGCCGAGTTGAAGCGAGCCGCTCCCGACGGTGTGCTCGGCGCAGAGATGCTCACCGCCATGGCCATTCGCCCTGAAGCTCGAAATCGCCGTCGGGAGCTCCTGGAGGCTGCCATCAACAAGGTCCGCGACTTCGCTCGCCCGCGCTTGGTCTTAGCCGAGGATTTACTCCAAGCACTGGAAGCGCGAAGTCCGCCATGTGCGGACGTCCAGGAGGCCGAATGCCGCGCGCGTGTCGCGCAGTTGGGCGCCGAGATTGCTCGGGGCGACCGCAATCAGGAAGGCCCCGCCATTTTCGATGCCAGGCTGCTGATGTTATCAGGCCGGCTCGACGACGCGGTGGCACACTTGGCCGTCAGTTGTCCCCGCTACCACCCGGGCCTAGAGTGCTTGCACTGGCAGGTCACGCTAGCCCAGAAATCGCACAAGACGCCGGCGGTCGAAAGGGCCGCCACTGCTTACCTCGCCGCGGCGTGCGATGACGCCGGCCGCTGTGCGGGGGCCGCCTCCTGGCTGGGGACGCTCTTCGAGTCGCTTGGTGAAGACGCGCAAGCGCTCAAGATGTTCGAGCGTGCCGCGCAGGACGACGAAGCCCAGCATGCGTGGGACAACGTAGCGAGGGTTGCCGGGCGGCTCGGGTTCGTCGGCGAAGCTAAGCGCGCGCGCGAACGAGCGGGCAACGCCCCAAGGCCTGTCCCCGCGTCACCCGAGGGGCGTGAACCAAATCGCGACTTGCTGCGTCACTTAGTCGATGACAAGGGGGGCGGTTGAAATGCCCTCCACCGAGCCGAAGATCTTTCCTCCGTGCATTCAAGCGTCTAGCGTGCGCGGCCTCGACATATGAACCAGCCCGTGCCTAGCTCGATCAGCATCGAGTCATTCCTGAAACTCGGGTACTTCATAGAGTATTCGCGGGAGCGTCGCCCGATCGACTTCTCCCGAATTGAGCGTGCGCCGCACCTGAATGTGCCCCGGCATCAATTGCTGCGTCAGGGCATCGACAAATTGCGCGAGACTTTCGCTGCCCAGTTCGTACCCGGCGGGCAGCATGTCGTGCCGATGAGTGGGGGATTGGACAGTCGACTAATCTTGTGTGCGTTGCTCGAGCACACCGAGGCACGGAACATCCACACGTATACGTACGGGATCCCGGGTTGCTACGACTACGAAATTGGCTCACTGGTAGCGAAGCAAGTTGGTACTCGGCATATCGCGTTTCCGATGAACCGCATCACATACCACCGTGACGATCTGATCGAGGTCGCGAAGCGCGAGGATTGCCAGGCCGTACTCTTTTACAATCAGCCGCTGCGCGAGGTGGAGCGGCTGTTCGGCGGCGGGCTTTTCTGGTCCGGATATGTCGGTGATGCTGTCGCGGGCAGCTACTTGTTCGACCCGTCCTCGACTTCGCTGATCGAGGCCAAGCGGCGGCATCTCACACATCGTCGGCTCGTAACGTCGGTCGCGCTCCATCGGCGGAGTGACGAGGACTTAGTTCCATACATGGCTGGTGGCAGACAGTCTCCCGACGTGTTGACCTGGGACGAACAGGTCCTATTCGACGAGGCCGTAGCGAAATTCACGGTCGCTCACGTCCTGTGGGAGGGCTTCCAATACAAGACGCCTCTGATCAACAGTCCGTGGATGGACTTCATGTTCAGCGTGCCCAACCGATTCCGGCTGGATACCCAGCTGATGATTGACGTTGGCCGCCGGGCGTTCCCCGCGATCTTCGATTTGCCTTCCAAGAACCGAATTGGTCACCGCTTCGACACGCCTGAACCAGTCTTGCGCGCGACGTTTTGGATGAATCGGGCTCGCAAGCTTGCGCACCAATTGGTGCCCAAGATTAGCTGGCCCAACAGCCAATACAACGACTTCAACGAAGCCATTCGCACCAGCCCGGACGTTCGAGGTATCGTTCGCGACGCGATCGAGGCACTCAGACGCCGTGGAATTTGCGACTGGGTTGATTTTGACGGGATTTGGCAACGCCACGAACGTCGATTACGCAATCACGCCGACGCGCTGGTCGTGCTCGCGTCGCTCGAGCTCTTGATCTCGGCACGCGAAGAACTGGCACGCAGCCGCGACAACTGATGCATGCGCATCGCGTACCTCGCCCCGTTCAACCTGGAGCTCCCGGCGGGACACGTCGCCCACGTTTTGGGAGCAGTGCGGGAGTTAGCTGTCCGCACGGAGCGTGTGACGTTGTTCGCCGCGACCTGTCCGGTGGACCTGAGAGCCCAACTCGACTTCAAAGCCGTGCCGACGTCGTCGCGCAGCGGATTGCAGTCCGTTTCGTTCGGTGCAGCGTGCGCCGCGATGTTGGGTCGCCATCTGCTGAAGCGCAGTACTGATTTGGTATACACGCGGTATTTCAAATCCGTGGTTGCCTCGGTCGCAGTCGCAAAGGCGGCCGGTGTTCCGGTCGTGGTCGAGGTAAATTCGAGCATCGTTAACGAACGTCGGAATTCCGCCATCGGTAGCATGCGCGCCAATCTTGAGGAATTGGAGGAGCGAGTGGTGTTCGCCACGGCGAATGGGGCAGTCTGCGTGACGCGAGCCATCGAGCTGGAGTTGCGGCGTCGGCATCCACGCGCCGGCGTACTCAGCGCGGTCGTGGAAAATGGTGTGGATACCCACATTTATAGGCCACTAGATCGGGCGCTGTCGCGCTTCGAGTTGGGGCTCGAGCCACAACTTAAGTACGTCGTTTTCGCTGGAGCTTTCCAGGTTTGGCAGGGAATTCCGGATCTTTTGCGGGCCTTCGCGACGGCTCGAAAGAAGGTTTCGGACGTGCACTTGCTCTTGGTGGGCGATGGGGTCGAGCGGCAGCGGATCTTGCAGTTGATTGATGAGCTGAATCTAGGGCCCGCGGTGACCGTTACGGGTTTTCAATCGGAGCGTGATGTTGCGAAGTACATCGCGAGCGCCGATCTCTGCGTAGCGCCCTACAATACCGACGCCGTTGACGATGCGGAAGTCGACAAGCGACGCTACGGCGCGAGGATGCGTGGCTCGCCGCTTAAGGTCATGACGTACATGGCTTGCGGTCGAGCGATTATCACGACGCACTTGGCGGAGGCGGGGGCCTATTTGGCCGAGCGCGGACTCGGCGTCGCGGTGCCGCCGGATAACCCCGATGCGCTCGCGGCGGCGTTGGTCGCACACTTCGAGAATCCCGAACCTCGCGAGACCATGGCTCGGCGTGCATTGGACGTCGCGAGGGCCGAGCTTGGGTGGTCCGCAGCGGTGTCCGGTTACCTTGAACTTGCGCGGCAGGCGACGCAGACTCGTCCGGGGCGTTAGTCGTGGAATTAGGGCGTCTAGTCGTGGGATGGTTCACCAGCCTGGCCACTGGGCGTCGCCCGCGCTGACGCCCGGTGCCTGAGGACAAAGATCAGGGATTAATGGCAAATCTAGACGAATCGACGGTTCACGGTTTCGGTGTCGAGTGGAGCCGATTTGACCAGAGCGAGCTTTCGAATGAAGAGGCGTCGCGGCTGTTCGAAGCCTACTTTCGGGTCTTCCCCTGGGCTGCGTTGCCCGCGGACGCGGTTGGCTTCGACCTCGGGTGCGGTAGCGGACGCTGGGCGAAGATGGCTGCGCCGCGTGTCGGCCACCTGCATTGCATCGATGCCAGCGCAGCGGCGTTGGCAGTTGCCAAGCGCAACCTGAGTGGACTCGCCAACTGCACCTTCCATCACGCTAGCGTGGACGCCATGCCGCTCGCCGATGGGACGGCGGACTTCGGCTACTCGCTGGGCGTCCTGCATCACGTACCGGATACGGGGCAAGGCATTCGCGCAGCGGTTGCGAAGCTTAAGCCCGGAGCGCCGCTGCTGTTGTACCTGTATTACGCGCTCGAGAACCGCCCGCTTTGGTACCGCGGCTTGTGGAAAGCCAGCGACGGGCTTCGCCGCGTCACGTCGGCCTTGCCGGATCGCACACGGGTTGTGGTGGCGGATTTGTTGGCGGCCTCGGTCTACTGGCCACTGGCGCGGGCTGCCCGGCTCGCCGAGCGGCTCGGAGCTCCGGCCGCCCAATTACCGCTCTACGCTTACCGTTCATCGAGCTTCTATTCGATGCGTACGGACGCGCTGGATCGCTTGGGCACGCAGCTCGAGCAGCGCTTTACCGCGCATCAGATTCGGGAGCTGATGGAACGCGCGGGGCTCGAGCGCATTGAGTTTTCGCCCGAGCCGCCCTACTGGTGCGCGGTCGGATACAAATCAGCCGAATAAGCTTTCGCCTCAGACGCTGACGGCGCTTCCAACGCCTACTCGCCGTTCGGCTTCACGGCGGAGCCGTAAATGACATAGCGGCTGTTCTCGGGGAGCAACGGGTCCAGCCTCCGATCGATTGCCCTGACGAGCGGCTTCAGCCGTGCAGGTGCGAACGCAACCAGAAAGCCCGTTGTCTCATAGTGCAGCTCGGCGAAGGCGGCGAAAAGCTCGCGCATCTCCGGAATGGTTGTGTAGCCCCAATTCTTCCCCCAGCCCCGGAAGGCGCTCCGTGCGAGCACGTGCACAGGCGAGGCAATCATGTTTTCAGCGAACAGCACTACTCCGCCGGGTTTTAAGACGCGAAGGACCTCTGCAAGCATGAGGCGCTTGTTGTGCGGCTTGTCGGTTGTTCCTATTTCGCCGAGCAAGGACTTGAAGATCACGAAGTCGAAGCTGTCGTCCGGATAGCTCAGCGCTAGAGCGTTGGCCGGTTCCCAAACGATCCGGCGCTCCATACCAAACGCTTCATGTTGAGGCCGCGCCCACCGCTCCGGACTCTTCAGGTCCGTGCAGATCATGTTTACCCCGCGGCGAGCCGCCAAGTACAGGGAGAGACCTCCGTAGTGAGCACCGAGCTCAAGTCCTCTTTCGTGCTCTGTCTTGGGGCGCGCGGCCAGTAAACGATCCCAGTATTCGATGGCGGCTGACCATGTGGGCACGTCCCAGCTCACGAAATCTTCCGTCGTTGGCGACTTCGTCGTCTGCGGCATGGTCACGGTTCCACTCAGCTCCATCGGGGAATGCCCAACCTAGAATCCATTACGGCCCGCCACCAGCTCGGCGGGACGCCTCGCATGGCTAACATGGCGATGCGGATCAGATCCAGCTCTTGCATGTCTCATTGGTTGGCGTTCGGATACAAATCAGCCAAATACGCCTCGGAGGGCGGGGCGTTGGGTCGCAGGATCCGGTCGTAAACAGCCTGCGTGCGTTCGACCATGCGCTCCATGCTGAAGCGCCGCTTGGCCTCCTCGCGCGCAGCGTCGGCCCAGGCGCGACGCTGCGCGGGCGGGGCATCGAGCATGCGCATCAGCGCGCCCTCGAGTGCGGCCTCGTCGTTCGGAGGCACGAGCAGTCCGGTCTGACCGTCGTGCACCACTTCCGGAATCCCACCGACAGCGGTGAGCACCATCGGGCAGCCAGCGGCCATGGCTTCCAGGACGACGAGCGGCAAGCCTTCGAGCCACGATGCCAACACGAATGCCTCAGCCACGAAAAATACGGGTCCGACCGGCGATAGTTGACCCGCGAAGATGACGCGGTCGCCGAGCGCGAGCTGGTCGGCCTGCGCTCGCACATCTGCTTCGAGCGGTCCTGAGCCGACCAGTAGCAGCCTTGCGGCTGGAACGCGCCGCGAGACCCGCGCGAACACCCGCAGCAAAAGAGCATGATTCTTCTCAGGCGCCAGGCGACCGACGCACAGCACGACACGGTCCTCTGGTAGCAGCCCAAGCCTCTGCTTCAGCCGCTCGAGCTCGGCGGCATCCGGCGCCAAAAAGCGCGCAAAATCGATGCCGTTTTCGATGACCGAGACTTTCTCGGGCAAGATGCTCTTGTTCGCGACTTGCGCGTCGGCGACGGTCCGGCTGACGGCAGTGACGGCGTCGGTTAGGCGATCCGTGAGGCGCATCGCAAGCTCTGGCCAGCGGCCGCCGACGTAGGTGCTGTGCACCGCGCTGACGACGTGCGGCGTTGCGCCGAGCAAGCGCAGTAAGCGTGCCGTCAGGTCACCATAAAAAAGCACGCCATGCGTGATTTGCGGCCGTAGCCGACTGAGCAAGCGCCGCGCCTTGAAGAGCACCCATGGAGCCTGCACGGCGCGTGTCAACCCCAGATGATGAATCTCGACCCCGATCGCTTCGAAGCTCTTCGCCAAAGGGCCCGGTTCCGCCAACACAACCACGATCGGACGGTACCTGCTGCGATCCAGCCCCGTTACGAGCTCGAGCAGCACCATCTCCGCGCCCGCGTGTACGGATGCGAACATAACATACACAACTGTCGCCGGATCACTGACCATGACTACTCGAGTTTGGCGCTGCGTGTTGACTCCGCAGCCATTGTTGAAAAACGACAATGCTCCACAAGTGATAACCCCAGCTACCAGCTCCAGACACATGTTGGGACCAACGTCGTGAGATCTCGACCTCGTCGAATAGGCCTTCCTGCTTCATGCGCTCGGGAGACAGCAAGTCTTCAGCCCACGGACGCAGCGGGCCGCGCAGCCAGTCGCCGACCGGGACCTGAAAGCCCATCTTCGGTCGTTCGAACAGCTGCTTGGGCACATAGCGCTCCAAAATTTGGCGCAGCACCCATTTGCCCTGACCTTGGTTGAGCTTCAACCGCTGTGGCAAGCGCCAAGCGAGCTCTACGACGCGGTGATCCAAAATCGGCACGCGCGCTTCGAGCGCCACCGCCATGCTGGCGCGATCGACCTTGGTGAGGATGTCGTCCGGCAAGTAGGTCGTGGTGTCAGTGAGCATCATCTGTGCACTGAGATCTTTGAGCTGCGGCTCAGGCAAGCGGCCGACGTGACCTCCGTGAACGATGTCGCCATTCCATTGCGAACATAGGCGGCGGTAGAGCTCCTGTGGAGAGCTGACGTCCAACACACGCGCAAGCTTGTGAACCTGGTGCCCGGGAAGCCGGACGCGTGGCAGGAAGGGCAGGCGGGCAAACACCTGATCCCAGTGTTCCGGACGCAGCTGGGTGAGCCAACCTGCCAGCCTGCGGCGCGCTAGCAATGGAACGTGCGCCACCGCGCGCCACACACGCGGTCCCCACAGATGGCGATTGTAGCCGCCCAACAATTCGTCACCACCGTCGCCTGAGAGCGCAACCGTCACGTGTCCGCGAGCTAGCCGTGAAACTAAGTAGGTCGGGATCTGCGAGGGATCTGCGAACGGCTCGTCGAACATTTGCGGCAGCATTGGCACGACGTCGAGCGCATCACGTCCACTTGCGACGACTGCAACGTGATCGGTCCCCAAATGCTCGGCTACGGCGCGCGCCGCCCCCGACTCGTCGTAGGCCGCCGTTTCGTTGCCAATCGAAAACGTGCGAACGCGCTGCGAGCTCTGCGCCTGCATCAGGGCGACGACGGTGGAAGAGTCGATGCCGCCCGATAGAAATGCGCCGAGCGGGACGTCGGCGACCATGCGCAAGCGAATGGCCTCGCGCAGTTGCCGCTCGAGCTCGTCGATAGCTTCGCGCTCCGAACCAACGAATGGATTTTGTTGTCCACGCTCAGCGATCGTCGACGCCGACCAATAGGTAGTCGTCGTCGTGTCGCCGGGGCGCGCCGAGCGCAGGGTCGTGATCGTGCCGGGCATCAGCTTCTTCGCCTGGCGGTAGATGCTGAATGGGGCCGGCACACACGAGCGTTCCGCGTAGAGCGAGAGCGCGTCCAAGTCCAGCTGCCGCTCGAAATCGGGCGCAGTCGTCAGCGCCTTTAGCTCGGAACCGAACAGCACCCCGGACGAGCTGTAGCCCAGATACAAGGGTTTGATGCCTAGTCGGTCGCGCACGAGGTGCAGACAGCGGGCTTCAGCGTCCCATAGGGCGAACGCGAACATGCCAACGAACTTCTCGACCGCCGCGACCAAGCCGTAGGCGTCGATTGCGGCCAGCATCACCTCGGTATCGGAGTGGCCACGGAACAGGCCAGCGAGCTGCCGGTTTTGCTCGAGCTCACGTCGCAGCTCCGCGAAGTTGTAGACCTCTCCGTTGAAGACGATCGTGTAGCGACCGCTTGCCGACCGCATTGGTTGGTGGCCGTCAGGCGACAGGTCGACGATTGATAGCCTCCGATGACCCAGCCCGACCCCGCAGGTCTCTTCGTGCCAGGTGCCGCTATCGTCAGGCCCTCGGTGGCGGAGGGCGTTCGTCATGGCTGACAAACGTGCCCGAGCAGCGTCGCTCGTGAGCGGCTGCTTGAGCCAGAAACCTGCAATGCCGCACATGGTGAGCGTGGAAGACGACCTGTACGAGGTCGGTCTATTCCGCGGGAGCGGCGCGGAGGTCCTGGTTTTCGAGCTCCAGCGGTGTTTCGATCCTTGCCGGCCGCGCGACGGCGCGACGTTCGTCGACGGACTCGCGCATCTCGACAACAAGCTCACGCAGCGCCTTGCGGACTTCGTCTCGCGATGTCGAATTCGTGAATGCGCTGAGCACTTCCAGCTTGCTGGACACTTCGGCCAGATCGCACGGTCGCAGGTTGCCTACGAACACCTTATGGTGACTGGTCTTGGTCATCTTCTCGACATCGAACGAGAGCTCTTCGAGCAGCTTCTCCCCGGGGCGCACGCCCGTGTAGACGATTTCGATGTCGCGGCCGGGTTGCAGACCGCTGAGCCGGATCAGCTCCTCGGCCAGATCGGCGATTCGAACGGGCTCACCCATATCCAGCAGCATGATCTCGCTGTTGTTGCCGATCGCCGCAGCTTGAATCACCAACTGGCTGGCTTCCGGAATCGTCATGAAGTGACGCTTCATTTCCGGATCCGTGATGGTGACCGGGCCGCCCGCTGCGATTTGGGCTTTGAAGATCGGCACAACCGAGCCCGTCGACCCGAGCACGTTGCCGAAGCGGACCGCGACGAATTTAGTGCGCGACGTCTGAGACAACGCCTGCATGTACATCTCGGCTGCGCGCTTGGTCGCGCCCATAATCGACGTCGGGTTGACGGCTTTGTCCGTACTGATCAGCACGAAGGTCTCGGCGCCGTGGCGGTGGGCGGCGTCGGCCACCTTCTTGGTGCCGAAGACGTTGTTCTTTAGCGCCTCACCCGGGTTCCATTCCATCATCGGCACGTGCTTGTGGGCGGCCGCGTGGAAAACCAGTTGTGGTCGCTCGACTTCGAAAATGTCTTCCAGCCGCGCACTATCACAGACGTCGCAAATCAGCGGCTGGAGATCGAGGCGCCGATAGCTGGCGAGCAAATCCTGATGGATCGTGAACAGGTTGAACTCGGTCTGTTCCACCAAGGCCAAGCGGGCGGGCTCGAACCGGGCCACCTGGCGGCACAACTCAGACCCGATCGAGCCGCCGGCGCCCGTGATCAGCACGCGCTTGTCCTTGATAAACGTGCTCAAGAGCTCGAGATCCAGAGTGACCGCCTCACGGCCAAGCAGATCTTCAATCGAGACGTCGCGGATGCGCGTCAGGTTCACTTTGCCGTCGAGTAGCTCGTAGATGCCTGGAATGATTTTGACCTGGATGCCGGCCTGCTCGCACAAATGCGCGAGGTTCTTGATGTCCGCGCCGCTGGCGTTGGCGATGGTGATGATCGCCTGCTGGGCACCCGTGACACGCGTGATTTCCTCGATCTCCGTCGTTTTTCCCAATACCCGGACGCCATGAACGATGCTGCCAAGCTTTGCTGGATCATCGTCCAGAAAACCTACCGGCTCAATCGCGAGGTCGGGACGGCCACCGATCTCCTTGGCGATGATCACTCCGGCCTGTCCGGCGCCGAGCAGCAGCGTCGGCACCCGCATCAATGACCCCGAACGTAGCCCTAGACTCTTGGAGCGCTCGACCCAAAGGCGTCGGGCGAACCGGACCCCCGTGATGCCCAGGAATGCAAATGCCGCATTACCAGCAATGACTCAAAGCGGAACCAGTGTGTAGTCGGCATAGTAGAATTCCCTGACGAAAGCGGCTGACAACAGACGGACAACCACCAACGCGCAGGTAAAGGTTCCGGTGGCCCAAAGCACGCGTTGTGCTTCCCGCAGGCTCACGTAGCGCCAAGCGAAGTACGGGACCGAGAAGACATACAACACGACCAGCTCGAACCCGACGACGTAGGGCCAGGTAAACATCAGCAGCTTCACCATCTGGAGGGGTGGAGCCGCGTCGAAGCGCAGGAAGAAGGCGCCGAAATAGGCAGCAGATAGGACCGTGAAGTCCAACAGTGTTCGGATGAGCACACCGAGCGATCGCATCAAAGTCGCCTGCCGCCTCTTCTCAAATCTGCTCGGCCGAACGTCGCCGGGCCCCTGCGTGACCATGACGTCGTTGGTTGCGCCGACTCTCGACGAGGATCATGGGAAGTAAAAACCGAGAGCCGGGATAATGCCCAGGAACCCGACCAGGACTCAACATAAATAGTTCCAGTCATGATGGAATGTGCGCTTCGGTCGCGGGGCTTAACGTGATCTGGCGAGCGCCGAAGTCGGCGGCGCGGTGGTGGTGTCGGGCGGCCAATTGTTCTCCACGTAAGAAACCACTCCGTACTTGAGCTGCTCCTCGCTTAGGTCGCGGTCGGCTGCTGCTTGGCGAGGATTCTGCTCGAGCGCGTACTCGTCACGCCCGGTTTGGAGGTCCATAACATATCGATGGCGACCATCGGTCGCGACCACCTGCTCCAATAGAAAGCCGCCCTTTCGGATTGGCCGGAATGCGTCCGTCAGGGCTAGCCGACGCGACGAGGGGCGGTTCAGTGGGGCGCCCGGATATGGGCCCGGAGTGTTCGTCCAGGCGAGCACCGAAGGTGCAATGTCGACCGCGCTCACGAGCCGGTCGTCGACGCCTGGCTGAATACCCGGGCCTCGCACCAACAGCGGGATTTTGGTCGTTTCCTCGAACAGGTTTACGGCATGAAATGTTCGGTCTCCAGATAACTCCTCGGAGTGATCGGCGGTGACGATCGTCATCGGCGCTGGACCGGGCTGCTTGGAAATAGCAGTGAGTAACCGACCGAGCTCGCGGTCCATGCCCCAGATATCCGCGTCGTAGGCGGCCGTGATGCCGGAGCCAAAATTGGGAGCCTCCTCCGAGGGCAAAGTGTGCGGCTCGTGAGGCCCAAACAAATGAACCCATAGAAAATAGGGGGTCGCGCCGAATTCTTCGAGAAGGGCCAACGCGGCGTCCACGGTCGCGGCGTCCGACAGCTCCAATCTTTGTGGCGCGACGACGTAGCGCTCAAAGTACGGCGCGAATGTGTCGCCGGCAGTGAACCAACTTGCGGCTCCGAAATGGAGGACCGCCCCGGTGCGCATGCCCCGACGCGAAAGCCAGAAAGGCAGAGGGGCTATCGTCCACTCGCGAGGCACGACGTCCCACGGGGAGCGCTCGGCGGCGCGGTCCGGTAAGACTTGAGGCACCAGCTTCCAGTGTTGCTCGCGCGCCTGCAGGCCCCCAAGGAGCGATACCAGCCCAATTCCGGTCCGCCCCCCCGCAGTATACGCGTGCTCATAGCGGCGGGCAGTGAGGGCGAACTCAGCCAAATGAGGCGTTGTCGGAAGTGGGTAGCCGTACGGTTGGGTATGGTCGGCGCGGAGCGCATCGATCGTGACCAGCAAGATGCTCACCGGCGACGCTTCGGTCGGGGCCGTGGGCGTTGCGAGCGTGGGGCGCGGGGATTCGGCAGCATCTCCGAGCATGCAGTTGTCGTCGATGCCATTGCCGGGAATCTCGCGGGCCCGAGGGTAAACCCGAGGATTGAGCGGCGCGCAGTCTCCGCCACCGAAAACCGATGACGAACCGTCGCCGTCCCAGTCGGTCAGCGCTCGGAGGGCGAGCAGTACCTGCGCGCCCTGCGGCGCTCCCAGGAGCGGCATGAAGAGCGCAGCTGGCATGAAAGCCAAACAGGTGAAGCTGACCAGCGAGGTTGGCAGGGCAAGCAGCCCCCAATGCCGCTTCCGTGGTTGCGTCCGATACAGTGCGGCGATCGCGGCGTAGACGAGCAGGAAGGCCGCCGAGACCGATACCTTCATGGCGAGGGGGTACACTGCTAGCCAGAGAAGGATCTTCGGCGCAACCACGACGGCTATGGCCGCAATACCCATTAATGAAGACAACGCGAAGCGTAGCCGAATCGCCCGCGCTCCGGCCCTTCCCTGAAGCGAGGGGGACTGTGCGAACGCTAAGGCGGCGCCGAGGACCGCACCGCCCCCCGAGAACGCGATCAGTGTGACTAACCCCAGGAGCTGTTGCTGGTAACGCAGGTTGTCGAGGGCGCCGACGCCAGCTGCACCCAAAAAACCGAGTGCAGCACCGCCCCCGCACCATAGTCCGAGCGCGACCCAAGGCGGTAGGAGCTGAGTGATGAAGCGTCCCGTTGCCAGGATCAGCCCGGCAGCGGATCCACACGCTAAGCCAAGAGAGGCGGCCACGGGTAGCGCGGAGGGTCTGTTAGCGATCGCGTCCGCGCTCAAGCTGAGCGCTCCAGCCAGTGAGCTGATAATCAGAGCATCACTCAGGCAATGGAGCGAGCCGCTCAGCCGCCAGCGCAGGGCGCCAGGCAGCCAGCGGAACGCGGCTGGTTGATTCCCGTCAGGCATCCTCTGCCTGGCCCTTAGCCATTGAGAGTACGAGAGCGCCGTCTAAGCTTCGCGAAAGGTCACCGCGATCCGCCATGAAGGGGACTGCCAAGTCCAAGGAAGTCCCCAGCAATCCATTGAGGCATCTCGTCAAGGCCGCCTGCCTCTCCTCAAGCTGGACGGTGGTGTGAAAGGGTGGTGGGCCTGCCTGACCATGGCCACTGTTGGTTGCGCGAGAGGTGAAGAGGATCATCGGACGCCGCACAGGCGCCGATAGTGCTTAGGAAGTGTGGCCGGATTCAAGCCTGTCGAGGTGCGAATTCCAGTGACTGCAGAATCCGGCGCGGACCCGATCCGATTCGAAGCCTGTCGATACCGGCGAGCAATCTAGCGGACGTCTTCCCGCCGACCTACTTCAACTGCTCGTCCACTGGCCGTTGAGGAAGCACGATGATGAAAGCGAGGACAGTTCGTCAAGCGAGGGCGCTACGCAGAACGCTGCTGGCTCTGGTTTGGGCAGCGACAGGCTGTGGGGGCCTCGAGGGTGAGGAGCTAGGGACATCGTCCCAGCTGCTCTGTAGCGGGACCTCGCTGAGCGGATCCCCTGGAGGACCCAGCTCCCCAGGCACCAGCGTGACGCTGACAGCGCAAGGTGCGGCCTGTGCTAGTGGTCAAACTGCGGAGTACAGATTCGCGGTTAGGCGTGAAGGAACGAATGACCCCTTCACGTTAATTCGAAATTACGCTCCCGGAAACAGTACTGCTTGGGATACCACAGGTCTCAGTGGTGGAAAATACGAGATCATCGTCTACACGCGAGCCGTGGGGAGCGCGGCACCGTTCGAAGACGCACGCTACCTCAACTACTTTCTTACCGACGTATGCACGAGCGGGACACTGAGCGCGTCGCCCTCGAGCCCGCAGGCCATCGGCACTCCCGTCACGCTGACTGGCACGGCGAGCTGTACTGGTGGTGCAACGCCCGAGTTCCATTTCATGTACAAGCGTCAGGATCAGGCCACCTACACTGAGGTTGCGCCGTACCGAACGGGTCCAGTCATCTGGAATACGACAGGCCTGCCAAGCGGGGCCTACAGCTTAATCGCCTATGTTCGCGCGGCAGGCAATGCCTCGACCTGGGAGGGCATTGCTTACGGTGGATTCCAGCTGGGCACCGTTTGTAGCTCTGTGAGCCTCACGCCTTCGCCCACCAGCCCGCAACAACCGGGGACGTCCGTCACCCTCACGGCAAGCGCGTCGTGTGGTGGCTCCGCTGCGGAGTATCATTTCACTTACCAGAGCCCGGATGGCCTCGTGCACGAGATCCAGCCGTTCAGCTCGTCGTCGGCCGCGGTCTGGAACACGACTGGTCTTGCTACAGGGGCCCACCTGCTGATCGTGCAAGCACGTGCCGCCGGGAACAGCTCTGCCGCCGAGGCGACCGGCTACAGCGTTTACAAGCTTGGGTTTAGCCTATCTGTTTCTTCGCTGAGCGCAGGGGCAGGGCACACGTGCGCGCTACTCAACTCCGGAGGGGTAAAGTGCTTCGGCCGCAATCTGCTGGGAGCCCCGACGGGCCAAGTTTCCTATGACCGCGGCCTCGAAGCCGGCGACATGGGAGATGCGCTGCCGTCGGTCACCCTGGGTTACGGCCGCACGGTGAAAGCGCTGGCGACCGGCGCCTACCACGCTTGCGCCATTCTCGACAACGGCTCCGTCAAGTGCTGGGGAGCCAATGGCTCTGGATCGCTGGGAGTTGGGGATGTGAACCACCGTTCAGCGGGCGCCTCCGAAATGGGGAACGCCCTCGCAACCGTCGATCTCGGTAGCGGGCGGACCGCAACCGCCGTCACCGCAGGGGGCGGCTACTCGTGCGCCATTCTCGACAACGGCTCGGTCAAATGTTGGGGCAACAACGTCTACGGCTCGCTCGGTTTGGGAGACGTCGTGAATCGTGGCGATGTTTCAGGCCAAATGGGCGACCGGCTGCCAAACGTGAATCTCGGCACTGGTCGGACGGCGCTGACAATCGCCGCCGGCGTAGGCCACACGTGCGCAATTCTCGACAATGGTGAGCTGAAGTGTTGGGGTTTAAACAATTACGGTCAGCTCGGCTTGGGTGATCGGAATTCGCGGGGTGACGCTGCGGGGCAGATGGGCGACAGCTTGCCGGCCGTCGATATCGGCACCGGGCATACGGTTCACGGTTTGGCTTTAGGCAACTACCAAACGTGTGTATTGTTGGAGAACGCAACGCTGAAATGCTGGGGCTACGCCGGTTTCGGTGCCATCGGTTCCGCAGACGCGAATTCGCGAGGCGATAGCCCTGGTGAAATGGGCGATGGCCTAGCAACCGTGTCGCTGGGCACCGGGCGCACCGTCCAATCGGTGGTCGCCGGTGGCAATCATACTTGTGCCATTCTCGACGATGGTTCCGTCAAGTGTTGGGGCTACAACGCCCAAGGTCAGCTCGGCCTTGGCGACACCGCCCTGCACGGCGATGAAGCGGGTGAAATGGGTGATGGATTGTCGGCCGTCGATTTGGGCACGGGTCGGACTGCCAAGCGGCTTGTAGCGACCTACATCAATACCTGCGCCGAGCTGGACAACGGCCAAGTGAAGTGTTGGGGTGGAGCGTACGTCGGCATGCTCGGCGTGGGCCCAAGTGACGCGCGGGGCGATCAGCCGGGTGATATGGGAGATAGCCTCCCGTCCTTTAACCTCGGAAGTGGACGCTGTATCAAATCATTCGGGAGCGGCTTCGCCTTTCACTATGGTTGCGCGCTGCTCGACAACGATAATGTCAAGTGTTGGGGCGGTAATAGCTATGGTCAACTGGGTATCGACCGCTCGAGCAACGTAGGCGACGAGCCTGGTGATGCGGGCGCGCCGCGTCTGAGTTACGTATCGCTCGGCACCGGCGTCAGCGTCGTGCATGTCGGTGCTGGTGACTACCACTCATGCGCGCTGCTCTCGAACGGCTCGGTGAAATGCTGGGGAGCCAACCTCTACGGTACGTCGGGTCTTGGCGACACCGCGCGCCACGACGGGCGTGCGTCATACCTTGGCAACAACCTGCCTGCGGTGAACCTGGGCAGTGGCCGCACCGCCATTGCTCTCTACGTGGGCGCCGAGCATTCATGCGCCGTGCTCGACAACGGCAGTCTCAAGTGTTGGGGCCGCAACAACCATGGTCAGCTCGGCCTGGGCGACACCGACGATCGCGGTGACAACCCTGGTGAAATGGGCGATGCGCTACCCGCTGTCGCGTTGGGCACCGGCCGCCACGTCAAGTCGATGCATCTCGGCGCGAATCACAGCTGCGCCATCCTCGACAACGACAGCCTCAAGTGCTGGGGAATTAACGACGCCGCCCAACTCGGCGTGGGGCGTGGGGCGGACCTCGGCGACGGACCTGCCGAAATGGGCGACGCGCTACCCGCCGTTTCGCTCGGCACGGGTCGGTATGCAATTAAGGTCTCGGGCGGCTACTACAACACTTGCGCGATCCTCGATAATGGATCGCTGAAGTGTTGGGGTGACAACACGCATGGTCAGCTGGGGTTGGGTAACAAGCTTATGCATGGCAACAATGCGGCCGGTATGGGGGACGGTCTGCCGGCAATCGCGCTCGGCACCGGTCGCACGGCGGTATCGATTGGGCTAGGCGTGTCGCACGTTTGTGCGTTGCTCGACAATTCAACCGTCAAATGTTGGGGCTTTGGCGCTTATGGCAAGCTCGGGTACGGTGACACGGCCGATCGCGGGGACGACGCCGGTGAGATGGGTGACAGCTTGCCCACCGTAGATTTCGGTGCAGGGCAAACGGTGGCTTCGCTTGCGGCCGGTTGGTATCATAATTGTGTCGCACTAAGCAGTGCTGGAGCTTCGGCTATACGTTGCTGGGGCAACGGTGATCAGGGCGCTCTCGGTCAAAATGATAACGTCTCGAGGGGCGACAACGCTGGCGAAATGGGTGCCGCCTTGACGAGCGTCAATCTGGGAGATCCTTGAAACCAGATGACGTCAGAGCGCGATTGACGTGGACCCCACTTCTTCCACCCGGCCGTGGTCGATTCGGAGCACCCTGCTGTTGGGGTCGCTCCACGTGGAGCGGTGTGAGATCAGGATGGCCGTGCGACCCTGGGTGCGTTGCGTCAATTCGGTGAGCAGGACCGTCTCGGCGCCGGTATCGATGCTGGCGGTCGGCTCATCCAAAATCAGGATGTCGGCCGCGGGCCGCGCGTAAATGCGAGCCAGAGCGAGGCGCTGCCATTCGCCGGTGGACAATTCGCGCCCCCCTTCGAACCATTGGCCGAGCTGCGTTTCGTAGCCGGACGGCAGGCTTCGCAGGAAGTCGTCGACGAGCGCAGCGCTTGCAGCGTCACGCCAACGCTCGCGATTGTCGAGGGTCTCTGCGGAGCCGATACCGACGTTCTCGCCCGCTGACAGCTGATAGCGCCCAAAGTCTTGGAAGACGACGGCCATGCGCTCGGTCAATCGAGTGGCTTGCCAGTCTGCCAGGGGCGAGCCATCGAGGGTGACGCGACCCTGTGTGGGCCCATATAAGCCGGTCAGTAGCTTGAGGAAGGTCGTCTTGCCGGCGCCGTTCTGGCCGAGCACGCTCACGCGGCTACCGGGTGGCAAGTGCAGGGTGACGTTCGAAAGTGCCGGCGTGGTCGCTCCCGGGTAGGTGAAGCTCACATTTTCAAAGCGAATGCCGTCGCCCGGCTTTGAACCGTAGGTGGCGGCGCCGAGCGGCTGAAGGTGCTCGCGTGCGAGGAAGCGGTCGAGGGCGTTGATGTAGAGCTGGTCCTCATGCATGCCGGCCAGCACGCTGACCAGATCCGAGCTGGACGACTGTGCTTGGCGTAGGACGACGAACAGCAT
>Ga0170475_120701202_pt1 | contig 24392 bp, 21 predicted proteins | sample Soicark_Litter_5_FD_111474 | JGI IMG/M metagenome (GOLD analysis project Ga0170475, IMG submission 111474) | Avena fatua rhizosphere microbial communities from Hopland, California, USA. Combined Assembly of 48 SPs
GATGCGCTCGCGGCCGGTGCGGTGGCCTGCCTTGTCGAAGCTGAGGGCGCCAACGCATTTCCGCTCGATGGGGCCGTGTGCGCCGCCGTGCCCGACCTCAAATCCCTGACCGGTGAACTCGCACACCGTTTCCATGGCCGCCCGAGCGAGTCACTCGAGGTGCTGGCAGTCACCGGCACCAATGGCAATACCTCCTGCGCCTGGTGGCTGGCTCAGGCCCTGAGCCTGCTCGGCCGCCGCGCTGGCCTGATCGGCACCCTGGGCGTGGGCGAGCCGCCGTCGGCCGCGTCGCGCGAGGCCGCGGTGGTGCCCACCGGCCTGACCACGCCTGACCCCGTGACGCTCCAGGCGGCGTTCCGCCGGTTCGTCGACGAGGGGTTTTCGGCCTGCGCGATCGAGGCCTCGTCCATCGGCATCGTCGAACAGCGCCTGTCGGGTGCCCGCATTGCCGTGGCGATGTTCACCAATTTCACAAGAGACCACCTCGATTTCCACGGCGGCATGGCGGCGTACTGGGAAGCCAAGGCACGGCTGTTCGCCTGGCCCGGCCTGCGTGCCGCGGTGATCAACCTCGACGATGAACAGGGCGCTTCACTTGCTCGACAGCTCGATGAAGGCAATCTCGACCTGTGGACCTTCAGTGCCCAGGCCCACCATGCAGCTCGGCTGCAGGCGCGTGATACCCATTACCATGACGGTGGCCTGGCGTTCACGCTGAACGAAGGCGCACACAGCGTCCAGGTGCAGACACGGCTGATCGGTGACTACAACGCCGCCAACGTGCTCGCCGTGGTCGGTGCCTTGCGCGCCGTCGGGGAGTCTTTGGTTGACGCTGCGGCGGTTTGCGCCTCGCTGACTCCGGTGCCCGGTCGCATGCAGCGTGTGGGTAGTGACGATGGCCCGGAGGTGGTGGTCGACTACGCCCACACGCCGGACGCACTGGAAAAGGCGCTGGAGGCGCTGCGCCCGTTCGCCCAGGCCCGGGGTGGCCGCCTCTGGGTTGTGTTCGGTTGCGGCGGCAACCGCGACGCCACGAAGCGTCCGATGATGGGCGCCATCGCCGAACGCCTGGCCGATCAGGTGGTGGTGACAAGCGACAACCCCCGCCACGAAAACCCTGCCGAGATCCTGCGTCAGATTGCTGCAGGCATGGGCGCCGACGCGCCGGTCGTGGTGATCGAGGACCGCCGCGCCGCCATCGGCCACGCCGTCTCGGCGGCACAGCGGCATGACGTGGTGCTGATCGCCGGCAAGGGCCACGAGGCCGAGCAGGAGATCGCCGGCATCAAGCACGCGTTCTCCGACGTGCTGGAAGCGGAGGCCGCGCTCGCGCGGAGACCTCAATGATGATGACTCTGTCAGAGGCACACGCGCTGTTGCGCGGCTCTACCCTCGTGGGCGACGGATCGGTGCCGATCGGGCGTGTGCATTCAGACACGCGCACGCTGCAGTCGGGCGACCTGTTCGTTGCGTTGCGTGGCGAGCATTTTGATGCGAACGACTTCCTGGCCGAGGCCCGGGCCGCCGGCGCCGTCGCGGCGCTGGCCGAACGCGGCTTGGCCGAGGCCGGCTTGCCGGGCCTGCTGGTGAAAGACAGCAAACGCGCCCTGGGTGAGTTGGCCAAAGCATGGCGTGCGCGCATGCAGTTGCCGCTTGTGGCAGTGACCGGCAGCAACGGCAAGACGACCGTCACGCAGATGCTCGCCAGCGTGCTGGCGGCTTGGGTGGGCGGTGCCGCGTTTTCGACGCAGGGCAACTTCAACAACGACATCGGCGTGCCGCTGACGCTGCTGCGCCTGCGTCAAGACGCGCTGCAATGTCACCGGGCCGGCGTCGTGGAACTGGGCATGAACCACCCGGGCGAGATCGCATGGCTCGCAGAAATGACCGCGCCCACGGTGGCGCTGGTCAACAACGCGCAGCGCGAACACCAGGAATTCATGGCGGGTGTCGAGGCGGTGGCGCGTGAGAACGGCGCGGTGATCGAGGCCCTGGGATTGGCTGGCGTGGCGGTCTACCCGGCCGATGACGAGTTCGCGCCGCTGTGGCGCGGCATGGCGGGAAGCCGGTCGAGCATCACGTTCGCGTTGCAGGGTACGGCCGATGTGATGACCGAGGTGCAATGGGTCGGAGACCACTGGTCATTGGCCCTGCACACGCCCGCCGGCTCGCTCCCCGTGCGGCTGCGAATCGCGGGCCTGCACAACGTGAAGAACGCGTTGGCCGTCACGGCATGCGCCTTGGCTGCCGGTGTCCCGCTGGACGCGGTGGCGCGCGGTCTCGAAGCGTTCGAGCCGGTCAAGGGCCGTTCTCAACTGAAGACGGCCACAGTGCATGGCCAACCCGTCACGCTGGTGGATGACACCTACAACGCCAACCCCGATTCGGCCAGGGCGGCCGTTGATGTGTTGTCGCAGATGGCCGGCCCGCGCTGGTTCCTGCTCGGCGACATGGGCGAAGTGGGCGACCAGGGCCCGGCCTTCCACGAGGAGGTGGGCGCCTATGCGCAAGCGCAGGGCGTCGAGCATTTCTGGACGGTGGGCACGCTGTGCCGGCATGCAGCGGCTGCTTTCACCGGGGCGCGTCATTTCGAGAGCGTGGCCGGCTTGATCGCCGCACTGTCGCAGGCGCCACAGGCGCGGGCGGTGCTCGTCAAAGGCTCGCGCTTCATGAAGATGGAACAGGTCGTGGCAGCGCTGTCGTCGCCCACGCCTGCAGAACAACAAGGAAAACCACATGCTGCTTAGCCTGGCTCAATGGCTGCAGAACGCTTATCCCGAACAGCTCGGGTTTCTACGCGTCTTCCAGTACCTCACGTTCCGTGCGGTGCTGGCAGCCATGACGTCGATGGTGATCGGCCTGGCCATGGGCCCGTGGGTGATCCGCCGCCTGACGGCGCTCAAGATTGGCCAGCCGATCCGCGAGTACGGCGTCGCAGAACACCTCGTCAAGAGTGGCACCCCCACGATGGGCGGCGTGCTGATCCTGCTTGGCATTGGGTTGAGCACGCTGCTGTGGTTCGACTGGAGCAACCGCTTCGTGTGGATCGTGATGCTGGTGACCCTTGGATACGGTGCCGTCGGCTGGGTGGACGACTGGCGCAAGGTCGTGCACAAGAACCCGGAGGGCATGAGCTCGCGGGAAAAATACTTCTGGCAGTCGATGATCGCGGTGATCGCGGCGTTGTACCTCGCGTTCAGCGTGTCTGAGACGTCGAACCTGCGCGTGCTCGAGCTGTTCGTGCGCTGGGTGCAGAGCGGCTTCTCCAACGACCTGCCGCCGAAGGCTGACCTGATGATCCCGTTCGTCAAGACCATCAGCTACCCGCTGGGCGTGTTCGGCTTCATCATCCTGACCTACATCGTGATCGTGGGCAGCAGCAACGCCGTGAACTTTACCGATGGCCTCGACGGCCTGGCCATCATGCCGGTGGGGATGGTGGGCTCCGCATTGGGCGTGTTCTCCTATGTGGTGGGCAGCTCGGTGTACTCGAAGTACCTGCTGTTCCCGTACATCCCGGGCGCCGGCGAACTGCTGATCTTCTGTGCCGCCATGGCCGGCGCAGGGCTCGCGTTCCTGTGGTTCAACACCCACCCGGCCCAGGTGTTCATGGGCGACGTAGGGGCGCTGTCGCTCGGCGGCGCGCTGGGCACCATCGCGGTGATCACTCGCCAGGAAATCGTGCTGTCCATCATGGGGGGCATCTTCGTTGTCGAGACGCTGTCCGTGATGCTGCAGGTCAGCTGGTTCAAGTTCACGAAGCAGCGATACGGCACCGGGCGCCGCATTTTCAAGATGGCCCCGCTGCACCACCATTTCGAGAAATCGGGCTGGCGCGAGACCCAGGTGGTCGTGCGCTTCTGGATCGTCACCATGCTGCTGTGCCTCGTGGGCCTGGCGAGCCTGAAACTGCGTTGAACCGATGACGTACCTGAAGGACATCGCGGTGCTGGTGCTCGGGCTCGGGGACTCCGGGCTTGCGATGGCACGCTGGTGCGCGCGCTTCGGCGCGTCCGTCACCGTCTGGGATTCCCGCGACAACCCGCCGCAGGCCGCCACGCTCGCCGAGCAGGTGCCCGGCGCCCGCCGCCTGGGCGGCGCGCTGGATGACCACTCCCTCATCGGCGTGCAGATGGTGTGCAAAAGCCCGGGCCTGGCACCGGGCGACCCGCGCATCGCGTCGTTGCTGGCTCAGGCGCGTGCCACCGGGGTGCCGGTGCACGGTGAACTGGACCTGTTCGCCGCCGCGCTGGCCGAACTGAAAGCCGCGCGGCAGTACGCGCCGAAGGTCATTGCGATCACGGGCACGAACGGCAAGACCACGACCACGTCGATGACCGCCCAGCTCATCGAACGCACCGGTTTGCGGGTGGCAATGGCGGGCAACATCGGCCCCACCATGCTGGATACGCTGGCCGCCGCGCTCGACCTGGAGCCGGCGCCTGAATTGGCACAGGCCGTGGCCGGGTCGAATGAAACCGATGTCTCCCATCCACCGGCGCCCGCATCGATCGATGCGCCCGACGATGCCGTCGCACAGGACGCTGACGTTTCCGAGAATGACCTGCCCGAGGATGTTCCCGCCCAATCCGCGGCCGTCGCGCCCGCCGTGGCCGAGGAAGCAGAAGCCGAGGTGGCCGGCGGAGGGCCGCCTGCCCACCTGATCCCTCCGCCGCCCCCCGGCCCGGTGTTCACGCACCTGCCCGAGGTGTGGGTGCTCGAGCTGTCGAGCTTCCAGCTCGACGGCGTGAAGGGCTTCGAGCCCACCGCCGCCACCGTGCTCAACGTCACGCAGGACCACCTCGACTGGCACGGCTCGATGGAGGCCTACGCAGAGGCAAAGGCCCGCACGTTCGGGCGCACCGGCGTGATGGTCATCAACCGCGACGATCCCCTCGTGCTGGCCATGGTGCCGAAGCCGGTTCCAGGCAAGGGCCGCTTTGCCAAGCCGATCGAACGCGATGTGGTGCGTTTCGGCCTCGACGCGCCCCAGCGCCCGGGCGACTATGGCTTGATCACCCAGAACGGCATCACCTGGCTGGTGCGCGCGCTGGTGAGCGACGAACCCGCGATGCGCCGCAAGCGTGGCGCGGCGGTCGAAGAAGAAGACCTGGTGATCCAGCGCCTCATGCCGGCCGACGCACTGCGCGTGCGTGGCCGCCACAACGCCGCCAATGCGCTGGCGGCGCTGGCGCTCGCCTCCTCGGCGGGCTGCCCCATCGCGCCCATGCTGCATGGCCTGCGCGAGTATGGCGGCGAACCCCACCGGGTCGAATACATCCTGAGCATCGACGGCATCGAGGCGTACGACGACAGCAAGGGCACGAACGTGGGTGCCACTGTGGCCGCGCTGACGGGCCTGGGTGCCGACAAGTCACCCGCCCGGCTCGTCGTGATCCTGGGCGGCGATGGCAAGGGGCAGGATTTTTCCCCTCTTCTGGCGCCTGTCCAGCAGCATGCCCGCGCCGTGGCCACGATCGGGCGTGACGCCGAGGCAATCGAAGCCGCGATCGCCGGCAGCGGCGTGGCCGTGCAACGCCATGAGACGCTGCAGGCCGCCACGCGCTGGGCCTTTGAGCGCGCGCACGGAGGCGATGCCGTGCTGCTGAGCCCGGCCTGCGCGAGCCTCGACATGTTCCGCAACTACGCGCACCGCGCCGAGGTCTTCGTGGCCGAGGTGCAAGCGATCGCTGCCGACCGGGGAGGGATGTCGACATGACAAGCCTGGCCGCCCGTTTCGGTTTCGAACGATTGAAGGCGCATGTGCAGGCGCGCTTCCAGCGCGACACGAGCGTGCCCATCCGCGACTGGAGCGGCCCCACGGGCACGCCGGTACGGCTGCAGGGGTTCGACATGCCGCTCGTCTGGATGGTGATCGCGCTGCTCGCGCTGGGCACGGTGATGGTGTATTCGGCATCGATCGCGATGCCGGACAACCCGAAGTTCGTGCTTTACAAGAGCTCTCACTTCCTGACCCGACACGTTTTGTCGATTGCCGTCGGTTTCGTCGCCGCCTTGGTCGTCGTGCAATTGCCGATCAGCCTGTGGGAAAAGTACGCGCCCTGGATCTTCGTGGCCACATTGCTTGCGCTGATCGCCGTGCTGATCCCGCACGTGGGCAAAGCAGTCAACGGCGCGCGGCGCTGGGTCCCGCTCGGCATCATGAACTTCCAGCCGTCCGAGCTCGCGAAGCTGGCCATGGCTCTGTACGCCGCCGACTACATGGTCCGCAAGATGGACGTGAAGGAAAATTTCGTGCGGGCCGTGTTCCCGATGGCCATCGCCGTCGGCGTCGTGGGCTTGCTGCTGCTGGCCGAGCCCGACATGGGCGCGTTCCTCGTGATCGCGGCCATCGCGATGGGCATCTTGTTCCTCGGTGGCGTGAACGGCCGCATGTTCCTGCTGATCACGCTGGTGCTCGTGGGTGCGTTCGTCCTCATGATCTCGGCCAGCCCGTGGCGGCGCGAGCGGATCTTCGCGTACCTGGACCCATGGGACGTCAAGTACACACTCGGCAAGGCTTATCAGCTGTCGCATTCGCTGATAGCTTTCGGCCGCGGCGAAATTTTTGGCCAGGGCCTGGGCTCGAGCGTCGAGAAGCTGCACTACCTGCCCGAGGCACACACCGACTTCCTGCTCGCGGTGATTGGCGAGGAGCTCGGGTTCGTCGGCGTGGCCTGCGTGATCGTCGCGTTCTTCTGGCTGACTCGTCGGCTCTTTCATATCGGTCGCCAGGCCATCGCGCTCGACCGGGTGTTTGCCGGGTTGTTCGCACAGGGCGTTGGGATATGGATGGGCGGACAGGCATTCATCAACATGGGCGTGAACCTCGGGCTCTTGCCCACGAAGGGGTTGACCTTGCCGCTGATGAGTTTCGGCGGCTCCGCGATCTTGCTCAACTTCGTGGCGTTGGCCATCGTGCTGCGGGTCGACATCGAGAACCGTCAACTCATGCGGGGAGGCCGGGCATGACCGAACGCCACCTCATCATCATGGCTGCTGGCACCGGCGGCCACGTGATTCCCGGCCTGGCCGTTGCGCGCGAGATGCAGCAGCGCGGCTGGACCGTCAGCTGGCTGGGCACCACGCATGGCATGGAAAACAAGCTCGTGCCGCCGTCGGGCATCGAGATGGATGCCATCAACTTCAGCGGCCTGCGCGGAAAGGGCATCTTGCACACGATGACCGGTGGCCTGCGCATGCTCGCGGCCTTCTGGAGCTGCCTGCGCATCCTGCGCCGCCGGCGTGCCGCTGCCGTGCTGGGCATGGGGGGGTACGTGTGTTTTCCGGGCGGGCTGATGGCCTCTCTGCTCGGCAAGCCGCTGATGCTCGTCAACGCCGACGCGGCGCTTCTGATGAGCAACAAGGCGCTGCTGCCCGTGGCCGACCGGATCGGTTTCGGCTTTGACGGCAAAGCGGCGTCAGGCACCAAGGGCGCCCTCGTCACCGGCAATCCGGTGCGCGCCGAGATCGAGGCACTGCCCCAACCCGTCGCGCGGTACGCCGGCCGCACCGGTCCGCTGAAGATGCTGGTGGTGGGCGGCAGCCTCGGTGCACGGGTGCTCAACGACACCGTGCCGCAGGCGCTGGCACTGCTGCCGCACGACCAGCGCCCGCGCATCGTGCACCAAACCGGCATGGCCAATCTGACCGCCGTGCAGGCATCTTATGAATCGATGGGCATCGATGCCGAGGTGCTGCCGTTCATCGATGACATGGCCGAGCGGCTGGCCGACTGCGACTTGATCCTGTGCCGAGCGGGCGCTGTGACGGTGAGCGAGCTGTGTGCCGCCGGCGTGCCGGGCGTGCTCGTGCCCCTGATCGTCAGCACCACGGGCCACCAGCGTGACAACGCGCAATGGCTCGCATCACACGGCGCAGGCATTCATCTGCCGCAAGCCGACTTCAACCCGCGCGCGCTCGCCGACTTGCTGGCCGGCCTGAACCGCGAAGCGCTGCTTGCAATGGCCACCCAGGCCCGCGCATTGGCTCGGCCCCGCGCCGCCGCGCGCGTGGCCGACGAACTTGAACTGCTGGTTGCATGAAACACGCCGTCAAACACATCCACTTCGTGGGCATCGGGGGCGCCGGGATGAGCGGCATCGCCGAGATCCTGCACAACCTCGGCTACACGGTGTCAGGCTCAGACCAGGGCGACAGTGCCGTGACGCAGCGCCTGGCCTCGCTGGGCATCTGCGTGCACGTGGGCCATGATGCCGCCCACATCGAAGGCGCCGAGGCGGTGGTCACGTCCACGGCGGTCAAGGGCGACAACCCGGAGGTCGTCGCCGCGCGCGCCAGGCGAGTGCCGGTTGTGCCGCGTGCGGTGATGTTGGCCGAACTGATGCGCCTGAAGCAAGGCATCGCGATCGCCGGCACGCACGGCAAGACCACCACCACCTCGCTTGTCACCAGCGTGCTGGCCGAAGCGGGCCTGGACCCCACCTTCGTGATCGGCGGCCGGCTGAACGCCGCTGGTGCGAATTCGCGGCTCGGCTCGGGCGACTACATCGTGGTCGAGGCGGACGAATCCGATGCGTCGTTCCTGAACCTGATGCCGGTGCTGTCGGTCGTGACGAACATCGACGCCGATCACATGGACACCTACGGGCACGACCTGACGCGCCTCAAGGGCGCATTCGTCGAGTTCCTGCACCGCATGCCGTTCTACGGTGCGGCCGTGCTGTGCGGTGACGATCCCGGCGTGCGCTCGATCATCCCCATGGTGTCGCGGCCCGTTGTCACCTATGGCTTCGCCGAAGACGTGCAGGTGCGGGCCGTGGACGTGCGGGCGCTGCCTGGTGGCCAGATGCGGTTCGTGGTGCAGAGGCGCAACGGCGTCACGATGCCCGATCTCGAAGTGACGCTGAACCTGCCCGGGGAACACAACGTGCTCAACGCGCTGGCCGTGATCGCCGTGGCCACCGAACTGGAGCTGCCGGACGGCCCCATCGTCAAGGCGCTCGGCGAGTTCCACGGTGTGGGTCGCCGCTTCCAGCGCTACGGCGAACAGCCGGCCCGCGACGGCGGCCAGTTCACCCTGATCGACGACTACGGCCATCACCCCGTCGAAATGGCCGCAGTCATCGCCGCGGCACGCGGCGCGTTCCCGGGCCGCCGGCTCGTGATCGCCTTCCAGCCGCACCGCTACACCCGCACCCGGGACTGCTTCGAAGACTTCGTCAAGGTGATGGGTTCGGCAGACGCCGTGCTGCTCGGCGAGGTGTATGCCGCCGGAGAAGCACCGGTGGTGGCGGCCGACGGCCGCTCCCTCGCCCGGGCGCTGCGCGTGGCCGGCAAGGTGGACCCCATCTTCGTCGACGACATCGCGCAGATGCCCGCGGCAATCGTCGAACACGCGCGCGACGGCGACGTCGTGATTTCCATGGGTGCGGGCACGATCGGTGCCGTGCCCGCCCAGGTCCTCGAAATGCTCAAGGAGGTCGCATGAACACTCCCATCGATGTCAAGGCGCTCGGCAAGGTCGCTGTCCTGATGGGCGGCACGTCAGCTGAACGGGACATTTCATTGATGTCCGGCAAAGGTGTGCTCGCCGCGCTGCAATCTCAGGGGGTCGACGCGCATGCGTTCGACCCGTCGGAGCAAGAGCTCGGCGAACTGAAGAAGCAGGGTTTCGCCCGCTGCTTCATCGCGCTGCACGGCCGCCATGGCGAGGACGGCACCGTGCAGGGCGCACTCGAACTGCTCGGCATTCCTTACACCGGCTCCGGCGTGATGGCGTCGAGCATCGCGATGGACAAGGTGATGACCAAGCGGGTGTGGATTGCCGAAGGCCTGCCCACGCCCAGATACGTGTCCCTCGCGCCACAGGAGCAGGATCCGGCGCGCGTGCGCGCCGTGCCCGACGAGCTGGGCCTGCCCTTGATCGTCAAGCCGCCGCGTGAAGGCTCGTCCATCGGCGTCACGAAGGTCAAGACGGCGGCGGACATGCCGGAGGCGGTGAAGCTGTCGGCCAGGTATGACCCCGACGTTCTGTGCGAGGAGTTCATCGACGGCGAGGAGGTCACCTGCCCGGTGTTCGGCGCCGGCACCACGGCCCGTGCGCTGCCGGTGATCCGCATTGCCGCGCCGGAAGGTTCATACGACTATCAGAACAAGTACTTCACCGACGTCGTGCAGTACCACTGCCCGAGCGGCCTGCCCGCCGCCGAGGAGGCCGAAATCCAGCGCGTCGTCGTGGCCGCGTACCGCACGCTGGGTTGCCGGGGCTGGGGCCGTGCGGACCTGATGATCCGCAAGTCCGACCGAAAGCCCTTCCTGCTCGAGATCAACACGTCGCCCGGCATGACGTCGCACTCGCTCGTGCCAATGTCAGCAAAGGCATCGGGCATCAGCTACGAACAGTTGTGCCTGCAACTGATCACGTCCGCCTCGCTGGACAGCCAAGCCTGATCCCATGAGCCGCCGCATCAACCTCGTCAACTCCGCAGTCCGCGATGATGCGCGGGAGCGGCCGCTCGACGTGCGGCTGCTGAACATCACCGCGTCGGTGCTGTTCGCCGTCGCGGGGTTGATGGTGGTGGCGGGCGTGGTGACGTGGCTCGTGCGGCAGCCGGTGTTCAGCGTGCACAGCATCCGCGTGGAGGGTGATGTGATGCGCAACAGCGTCTCGACCATTCGCACGAACGCGCTGCCGCAGATCATGGGCAACTATTTCACGCTCGACGTCCGACAAACGCAGCGCGCATTCCAGGCCGTGCCGTGGGTGCGTCGGGCGGTCGTCCGGAGGGTGTGGCCGAACCGCCTGAACGTGTCGCTCGAGGAGCACCGTGCCGCGGCGCTGTGGTCGATGGAAGAGGGCAGCGACCAACTGGTCAACACCTTCGGCGAAGTGTTCCAGGCCAACGTGGGAGACGTGGAAGACGATGCCCTGCCCACGCTGCAGGGCCCCGAGGGCACAGCCGCCCTGGTACTTGCCACGTATCGCCGCCTGAGTCCCGTGTTCGAGCGGCTGGAGCTGAAGATCGACACGCTTTCGCTCAGCGGCCGCGGTTCATGGCATGCGGGTTTCGACAGCGGCGCTGAAATCGAACTGGGCCGCGGGTCCGAAGATGAACTTGTCGCCCGTGCCGAGCGCTTCACCGGCACGGTCTCGCAGGTCATGGCGCGGTATCAGCGCCCGCTGGTGTCCGCGGACCTGCGCCACAACGAAGGCTACGCATTGCGCCTCAAGGGCATCACGACGACGTCGCAGGCCGCTGCCACGGCGGGCGGGGCAGCAGCAAGGAACTGAGAAAGAACATGGCCAAAGAATACAAAGACATCGTGGTGGGACTCGACATCGGCACAGCCAAGGTGATGGCCGTCGTTGCCGAAGTTCTGCCCGGCGGCGAACTTCGCGTGGCCGGTCTGGGCATCGCGGCGGCGCATGGCCTCGAGCGCGGTGTCGTCGTGAACATCGATGCAACGGTGCAGTCCATCCAGCAGGCGCTGAAGGAGGCCGAGATGATGGCCGACTGCAAGATCACGCGCGTCTACACCGGCATCACAGGCAGCCACATCCGCGGCCAGAACAGCACCGGCATGGTGATCGTGCGCGACAAGGAAGTCACGCCGGTCGATGTGTCCCGGGTCGTCGAGACGGCCAAGGCCATCAACATTCCGAACGATCAGCGGTTGTTGCTCGTCGAGCCGCAGGAGTTCGTGATCGACGGCCACGAAGTCAAGGAGCCCATCGGCATGAGCGGCGGGCGGCTGGAGGTGAAGGTGCACATCGTGACCGGCGCGCAAAGCGCGGCCGAGAACATCATCAAGTGCGTTCGCCGCTGCGGCCTCGAAGTGGACCAGCTCGTTCTGAACCCCAGCGCCTCGAGCCATGCGGTGCTGACCGACGACGAGAAGGACCTCGGCGTCGCGCTTGTCGACGTGGGCGCCGGCACCACCGATGTGGCCATCTTCACCGACGGCGCCATTCGCCACACCGCCGTGATTCCGATCGCAGGCGACCTGATCACGAGCGACATCGCGATGGCGCTGCGCACCCCCACGAAAGACGCGGAGGAGATCAAGGTCGAATACGGCGTGGCCAAACAGCTGCTCGCCGACCCGTCGGAGCAGCTCGAAGTGCCGGGGCTCGGCGATCGTGCGCCACGCATGTTGAGCCGCCAGGCACTGGCCGGCGTGATCGAGCCGCGGGTCGAGGAAATTTTCTCGCTCGTGCACCAAGTGATCCGCGAGAGCGGCTACGAAGAACTGCTGTCGAGCGGCATCGTGCTGACGGGCGGTGCGGCAGTGATGCCGGGCATGGTCGAACTCGCCGAAGACATCTTCCTCAAGCCGGTGCGCAAGGGCCTGCCCACGTACAACGGCGCACTGCACGACATGGTGGCAAGCCCGCGCTCAGCCACCGTGATGGGCCTGCTCGACGAGGCGCGGCTGGGCCGCGCGCGCGGCATGAAGGCTGCGCAACAGGCGGGCTCCGTCAAAACCTTGTTTGGTCGCCTCAAGGACTGGTTCCTGGGCAACTTCTGAAATCAACCCGGACGTCAACAACATGAGCACGAGGCACGTTTGTGAATGCCTGGGTTGTCACTTGCTGGAGGGCCGGGGGCCGCCAGCAAATCGTCCCGAGAAGAGGACCGCCGGATCCGGCTAGGCCGGCACCGCTGGAAAACGTGAAATACCGACTGAACAAGTCAACGACAACTGCAACCCGAATGGAGTGACAACATGGCAATCGAAATGATCGAAGAATTCGACCTGGGCACCAAGATCAAGGTCATCGGCGTGGGCGGAGGCGGCGGCAACGCCGTCGATCACATGATCGCGCAAGGCGTTCAGGGCGTGGAATTCATCTGCGCGAACACCGACGCGCAGGCGCTGAACCGTTCCACCGCGCACCATCTGATCCAGCTCGGCAACACGGGGCTTGGCGCCGGCGCCAAGCCCGAAGCGGGCCGCTCCGCTGGTGAAGAAGCAGTCGATCGCATCCCGAAGCCATCACTGGCTCCAACATGCTGTTCATCACTGCCGGCATGGGCGGCGGCACTGGCACCGGCGCGGCACCGGTGATCGCCCGCGTGGCCAAGGAAATGGGCATCCTCACCGTGGGCGTGGTGACCAAGCCCTTCGACTTCGAAGGAAACCGCCGCATGAAGGCCGCCGATGCCGGCCTGGCCGAACTCGAAGCCAACGTCGATTCGCTGATCGTCATCCTGAACGACAAGCTGCTCGACGTGCTCGGCGACGACGTGACGCAGGACCAGGCGTTTGCCCATGCGAACGACGTCCTGCGCAACGCCGTGGGCGGCATCAGCGACATCATCCACATCCCGGGCCTGGTCAACGTCGACTTCGAAGACGTCAAGACCGTGATGAGCGAGCCTGGCAAGGCGATGATGGGCACGGCCGTGGCCGGCGGCCCGGACCGTGCCTCGAAGGCTGCCGAAGGTGCCGTCGCCTGCCCTCTGCTCGAGGGCATCGACCTCTCCGGCGCGCGCGGCGTGCTGGTGCTGATCGCCGCCGGCCGCAGCACGTTCAAGCTGAGCGAGTCCCGCAACGCGATGAACTGCATCCGTCGCTACGCCGCCGACGATGCGCACGTGATCTACGGCACGGCCTACGACGAATCGCTGGGCGACCAACTGCGTGTCACGGTGATCGCCACCGGCCTTAGCCCAGCCAAGCGTCAGCAAGCGCCGATCAGCGTGGTGCACAGCCAGGTCGTGCAACGCACCGGCACCGACAATCTGCCGGTGCTGAACCAACCGGTGCACGCTGGCAGCGGTGGGCAATCGCACGACTACAGCAGCCTGTCCGTGCCGAGCGTGTGGCGTAACGGCCGCACCGCGGCAGCGAAGGTCGACGCACTGGCAAGCCACGGGATGGATGAAATCGAAATTCCCGCGTTCCTGCGCAAGCAGGCGGACTGATCGGCGCAAATGCGTCATCCCGGCGCAGCCGGGGTCTCACTGCTGCTTTTGCAACGGCCATCGCAGCAGTAGGCGCCGACTTCGGTCGGCGTGACGATGCTCGCCTTAAAATCGTCGCCATGCTCGCTCAACGCACGCTCAAATCCATCACCCGCGCGGTTGGCGTCGGGGTTCACGGCGGCCAGCGCGTCGAACTGACGCTGCGGCCGGCCGCGCCCGACACCGGCATCATGTTCCGCCGCATCGATTTGCCCGTGCCGGTGGACATCCCCGTGCGGGCGGATACCGTGTGCGACACCCGCATGGCCACCACCATTTCCCCGGGTGGTGATCCGGGGGCCCCGAAGGTCAACACGATCGAGCACCTGCTGTCGGCCTGCGCCGGCCTCGGCCTCGACAACCTGGTCATCGACATCACCGCCGAGGAAGTGCCCATCCTCGACGGCTCGGCCGCGTCCTTCGTGTTCCTCTTGCAAAGCGCTGGCATCGAACTGCAAAATGCCCCGAAGCGTTTCCTGCGCATCATCAAGTCCGTCGAAATCCGCGAGGGTGAAGGGCGGGGCCTCAAGTGGGCGCGATTGTCCCCGCACAACGGCTATACGCTGACCTTCGAGATCGACTTCGATCACCCGGCCGTCAACCAGACGGGCCAGCAGGTCATGTTCGACATGGGCTCGGGCCTGTACAAGCGCGACATCGCCAGGGCCCGCACCTTCGGATTCACCAAGGACGTCGAGTTGATGCGTTCCCGCGGCCTCGGCCTCGGCGGCAGCATGGACAACGCGATCGTCGTCGACGACTACCGCGTGCTCAATGCCGGCGGCTTGCGCTACGACGATGAGTTCGTCAAGCACAAGATCCTCGACGCCATCGGCGACCTGCACGTCACGGGCCATCCTTTGCTGGGCGCATACACCGCGTTCAAGTCGGGCCATGCACTCAACAACAAGCTGATGCGCGCGGTGCTGGCCGACCGGAGCGCGTACGAAATCGTCACGTTCGACGATGAACGCAAGGCGCCCGCGGGCCTGGCCGCGCTGGCACCCGCCTGGTAGGCTGCGCAGATGCTGATCGCCCGCTGGATCTTCCTGTTGCTGGGTGTGGGGGCCATCGTCAGCTTCGCCATGTACATTGGCACGGGCCAGCCGCGCTTTCGCCGTTACGGCATCGTGATCCTCAAATGGGCCGTATTCGCCGGCCTTGCGTTCTTTGCCGTGCTGGCGCTGGAGCGACTGGCCGTCATGTTCTGAACTGCGGAACGACAACACATCATCACGCATGGTCATCTTCAGTTGGATCGTCCTCGGTCTGGCGGTATTGCTGCTGCTGCTCAGTGGCGTCTGCTGGACGGTCTTCATTGCCAACGAGGATTCCGACTGGCGGCGTCTGGCAGGCAAGCTGGTCCGGTTTTCGATGGTGCTCGTCCTGCTGTTCGTGAACGTGTTGATCTACAAACACATCGTTGCCGACGTCATCTGACGGCCCGAAATGCCGGGCCCGAGGTTTGCTTGGTCGGTCCCACTTCCGTGTCAAGTTTCTCGAACGCCCATGAAACAGTTTGCTTCCCTGTCCTCAACGTTCGCCCGCCGCCTGTGGGCGTTCCTCGCGTTCTGCCTGTTGAGCATGAGTGCCCACGCCCAGGTCGATAACCTGCGGGAGTACGTGGTCGGCCCGGGTGACGTGTTGAAGGTCACTGTCTATCAGAATGCCGACTTGACCCTCGAGGCGCGTGTTTCAGAAAACGGCACCATCAGCTACCCCCTTCTCAATTCCGTGAAAGTCGGCGGGCTGAGCGTCAACGCCGTCGAAAAAGTCATTGCGGACGGGTTGCGCAACGGCAATTTCCTGAAGACACCCCAGGTCAACGTGGCCGTCATCGAGGTTCGCGGCCACCAGGCTTCGGTGCTGGGGCTCGTCAACAAGCCGGGTCGTTATCCGATTGAAAAGGCCGGGCTGAAGCTCAGCGACCTCATTGCCATGGCCGGCGGCGTGGCAACCGGTGGCAGTGAAACCGTCACGATGGTCGGCACACGCGACGGCAAAGCTTTCCGGCAGGAGGTTGATCTGCCCTCGCTTTTCAGCGCATCTTCCAAGACGGAAGACCCGGTGGTTTTGAATGGCGACATCGTCTACGTCGACCGCGTCCCCACTTTCTACATCCATGGCGAGGTGATGCGAGGTGGCCAACTGCGCCTCGAACGTGGCATGACCGTGAGGCAAGCCCTGGCCGCGGGCGGCGGTGTCACCCAGCGTGGTACACAAAAGGGAATGAAGCTCCACCGGCGCGATGCCGCCGGCAAGGTTGAAATCATGGACGCCACGCTCGACATGCCCGTTCAGCCCAACGACGTGATCTACGTCCGCGAGAGCCTGTTCTGATACGGGCACCGTCATGGTGCGGCGGCATGGCCCGGATCTTGCCACGGCTGAGTCAGTAAAAACCCTTGGGCGCCGGCCCGGCAAAGCAGTCGGTCTGGGCACTCAGCATCCCAACGTAAGGCGAAGTCGTCGATGTCCCCTACTTTTTCCGTGTTGCCCGTGGTCATGGCCGGAGGCAACGGTACGCGGCTTTGGCCGTTGTCGCGCGCCGGGTACCCGAAGCAGTTCCTCGTGTTGTCGGGCAACCGGAGCCTGTTCCAGATGGCCGTCGCGCGCCTTGCGGCCCTCGGTGACAAGGACATTCAGGTCGGTGCGCCCCTCATCGTGGGCAACGAAGAGCACCGCTTCCTCGTGTTGGACCAGCTTCGTGAAGCACACATCGCGCCGCAGGCAGTGGTGCTGGAGCCCGTGGCCGCAACACCGCACCGGCCCTGACGCTGGCTGCGCTGCAGGCCCTCGAAGGCGGCGAAGATCCTGTGCTCGTCGTCACGCCCGCCGACCAGACTGTCACCGACACCGACGCTTTCACGCGATCGCTGCAGCGGGCCATCCGCGTGGCCAGTGAAGGTGCCATCGCCATTCTGGGCGTCACGCCAGACCGTCCCGAAACGGGCTATGGCTACATCCGCAGCACACCGGCCGAAGGTGCCGATCTCGTGGCGCAGTTCGTCGAGAAGCCTGATGAAGCCACCGCCCAGCGCTACATTGCCGAAGGCGATTACAGCTGGAACAGCGGCATGTTCGTGCTGAAGGCCTCCGTGTGGCTCGCCGCGCTCCGCAACTTCCGGCCTGACATCGTCGAGGCGAGCGAAGCGGCCTGGAAGGCCCGCAGCGTTGACGCCCAGTTCGTTCGTCCCGGCAAGGCCGAATTTGCAGCTGTGCCATCCGACTCGGTGGATTATGCGGTCATGGAGCGCTGCCCTGGCAGTAAATTTGACATTCGCATGGTCAGTCTTGCGGCAGGCTGGAACGACCTCGGCGCCTGGGATGCCGTCTGGCAGGTCGCGGGCAAGGACGCCCAAGGCAATGCGCAGGTGGGCGACGTGATGATCGAAGACTCGCACAACACCCTTGTACATGCGAGCAGCCGCCTCGTCAGTGTCGTCGGCCTGAGCGATGTCGTCGTCGTCGAAACAGCGGACGCGGTGATGGTCGCCGACCGCGCGCGCAGCCAGGACGTCAAGAAAATCGTCGGTCAGCTGACCGTGGGCGAACGCACCGAGCACTCCTTGCACCGCAAGGTGCATCGTCCGTGGGGGTGGTATGACAGCATCGACGCCGGTCCACGCTTCCAGGTCAAGCGAATCATGGTCAAGCCGGGCGCCACGCTGAGCCTGCAGATGCATCACCACCGCGCCGAACACTGGATTGTGGTTACCGGCACGGCCGAGGTCACCTGCGGCGACAAGAAGGTGCTGCTGACCGAGAACCAGAGTACGTACATCCCGCTCGGTCAGACCCATCGGCTGGCCAATCCCGGAAAGGTGGACCTCGAGATCATCGAGGTTCAGTCGGGCAGTTACCTCGGCGAGGACGACATTGTCCGCTTCGAGGATACCTACGGCCGCGCGAACTGACCTTGTTGCCCTCCGCGCCCACGGCTCGCCTGATCGCGCGCCTGGCCGCGGCATTTCAAGAACCGAAGGAGAACACGCATGACCAAAGCGATGATTCTGGCAGCCGGCCAGGGAACGCGGGTACGCCCCCTGACGAAACAACTGCCGAAGCCGATGATCCCGATCCTCGGCAAGCCGGTGCTCGAGTATCTGATCGAGCATCTCGCGCGTTATGGCGTGCGCGACATCATGATCAACGTTGCGCATTACCACTGGAAGATCGAAAACTACTTCGGTAACGGTCACCGCTGGAACGTCAACATCGGTTATTCGTTCGAAGGTGTCCGCGAGCACGGCGAGATCATCCCCAAACCGAGGGGCTCGGCCGGTGGCATGCGCCAGATCCAGGACCATAGCGGTTTCTTCGATGAAACCACCATCGTCGTCTGCGGCGACGCCATCATCGACCTGGACATCCAGGCCGCGGTGTTCGAGCACAAGACCAAGAAGGCAATGGCCAGCGTCGTGGCGCTCGACGTGCCGCGCGATCAGGTCCAGAACTACGGCATCGTCGTGGCCGACAAGGAAGGCCGCATCACGCAGTTCCAGGAGAAGCCGTCGCCCGATGAGGCGCTGTCCACGTTGGCCAGCACCGGCATCTACCTGTTCGAGCCGCAGGTGCTCGAGCTCGTGCCCAAGGGCAAGGTGTTCGACATCGGCAGCGAACTGTTCCCGCTGATGGCCCAACAAAGCTTGCCGTTCTACGCACAGAAGCGCCACTTCAATTGGATCGACATCGGGCGGGTCACGGATTACTGGGCCGTGTGCCAACGCGTGCTCCGAGGCGAAGTGGCACAGATGGACATGCCCGGCACCGAAGTGCGCCCGGGGGTGTGGGTGGGCCTGAACACGAAGGTGAACTGGGAGAAGGTGAACGTGACCGGCCCCGTATACATTGGCTCGGGCGTCAGCGTCGAAGACGGTGCCACCATCGAGGGCCCGGCGTGGCTTGGGCACGGGTGCGTGGTGCGCAAGAACAGCCGCCTCTCGCGCAGCATCCTGTTCGACTACACCCGCCTGTCGGAAGGCGCCGTGTTCGAGGACCTGATCGCTTCGCCTCAGTACTGCGTGGACCGTCTGGGCCGCACGACGTACCCAGGGGATGAGGCCAGCACGCTGAAGTGGGGTGACGCTAGGGCATAAGCCCCCCAGTCGGCTGGCGCCTCCTGCCCCCCGAGAGGGCGCCACGGGTCGCCCGGGGGACCCGGGCTCGCGTGTGGCTTGATCTGCAGCTTCGCTGCGCTTGCCTACCCGTCGCGCGCGCTTCGGGGCTTTGCTTTGCTCGCCCCTTGCTCATTCCTTGTGGTGGGCCCCGGTGTTCACCGGGGTGACCAAGGTGCCGTCAGTGGTGCCGAATGATGAGGCTCAGCGGAACAACCACTCCAGGTTGCACGTTCCCACCGTGGTCTCGTATGGGTAGGTCGTGCTCACGTTGTCGCCTTCCACCTTGCGATCTTCGTGCGACACGCGGCAGCCCAACCTGAGGTTGCGCATCGCCTGGTAGGAGGCCGACAGGTTCAGGATGGTCAAGCGGTCGCGGGCCGTGCTGGCCTCGACGGAGCCGTCCTTCGTCGTGAATGCATCGTCCAGCTTGCGGCGGCTGTAATTCACGCCGGCGTTGACGGTGATCTTCGAGGTGGCGTCCCAGGATCCCCGCAAGGCCACGCTGTTGCGCACTTGGGTGTCGCTCGATTCGGTGATGAACTCCTGGTCGAGATCGCTGCGGCCTGCGCCGGAGTCACGCGCGACTTGCAGGCGCAAGCGTGTCTTGCCGGTCAGGGTCCAATCGTATCCAATCAGGCCGGTGGCGTAGTGACTGTCGCGTTGCCCTTGGACGCTGTGATCCTCGCGCGTGGAACTCAACCTGCCGTCGAACTTGCTGTCGCCGGTGGGCTTCCAGGTGAGTGACAGGTCCAAGTCGTTGCGCGTGAACTTGTCTTCGGTCTCGCCGCCCGGAATGGGTTCAGTCCCGCCAAAGTGTGGGTACTTGCCGTCGGTGCGACGCACGCCGAGTCGCACGCTCCACAGGTCGCTGGGGCTCAGGCGCACGCCGATGTTGGCGGCGCCCTGGCGCACGTCGCGGTTTTTCAGCAATTCGAGCGAGTGTTCGGCCTGCTCGAATGAGTAGCCGCCATCGATGCTCCACAAGGTCACGAGGCCCAAGCGCGCCCGCAGCGCACCGCCGGTCACGCGCAGCATGTCCTTTTCGGAAGTGATTTGGTCGGCACTCAGGTCATACCGGTTCAGGCTGTTCCGGTCGTACAGCACCACGTCGCCCGAAAGGCGCTCGACCGTGGACCAGTCGAGTTGCAGCCGCGCGTCGTGGTCGGTGTTGTTCAGCTGCTTGTTGTTCTTGAAGCGGTTTGCATTGACGGCAGCGCTGGCGCCCAGCCGCATCCGGCCAAAGGGCTGGTCGATGCCGGCCAGCAGTCCGGTGGACGAGATGACGTCGCGCGGCTGCGGTTGGCCGTCGGGAAGCCGGAACACGTTCCAGTCGCCGGTCACTGCCTGGTTGACGCCGAAGTAGTACGGGCTGGCTTCGGAAGCTGCCAAGGCCGGCAAGCTGGTCAGCAGGGCCACGGCGAGCAGCGTGGAACGCGCCGGGAAGTTGGTTTTCTGGGTCATTGGATTTTTCCGCGAAACGCCGACAAGGCCCGTCGAAAAGCAAGCGCCATGCCGGTGGATTGAGAACGATGTCACGGCTGGACGGCGTGCCGGCCCCCATTCTTGCCGGCGGCCGCGCGGTCAACCGTAAAGGCGGCTTGCGTCAAAGGCCGGTGCCGCGGAGTAGGCAACCGGAAAATGGGTGAAAGCGACCGGCAATGATGTCCGCCTGGGCTGGGCTTGGCCGCCGTCACGGAATGCGATCGCCGTACCTGACGGAGCGCAGCGCGCCATCTTGGAATTCAGGGATGGTGACGAACTGGCGGAGACCGGCCCGATACGACCAGGTGTCGATGTTGATTGCGGGGTTGCGGAACGGCGACTCTGGTGCCGGACGGAATCGGTTCGGCGCGACAGAACTGTCCTTGAGCACGGACTCCCCGCACTTCGTCAGCACGGTGAGCTTGCTGTCGTCGTGTTCGGCGAAATCATTTTTGCAGCGCAGATTCTGCGCGGTGGTCGGCAAGGTGGTGGTGGCGAGCGCCGCAGTGAAGCCTGTATCCGTCGAGTCAGGTCGCCGATTGAAACACCTGATCCAGCGCGGCACGCCACTGTGCCTTGAGCGCGCCGTCAACGAAACTGGCCTCGAAGCTGTTGGCCGCGAGCGTGTAGGCGTCGCGTGCGGTCAACTGTGGCAGTGCCTGGAAGGTTTCCAGGAAATTCTGGTTCATGTACCCGCCGAAGTAAGCCGGGTCGTCCGAGTTGATGGTGACGCACAGGCCGGCTGCCAGCAGCGCGGCGATGCTGTGGTCGGCCATCGTCGGGTACACGCACAGCTTGACGTTGGACAGCGGACACACGGTCAGCGGCACGCGTTCGGCGGCGAGGCGTTTGACGAGGCCCGGGTCTTCGACGCAGCGAACGCCATGGTCGATTCGTTCGACCTTCAGCACATCGAGCGCCGTCGAGATGTAGGCGGCCGGGCCTTCCTCGCCGGCATGGGCCACGAGGCGCAGGCCGAGCTCGTGGCAGCGCGCGAACACGCGGGCGAATTTCTCGGGCGGGTTGCCGCGCTCGCCGCTGTCGAGGCCCACGCCGATGATCCGGTCGAGGTACGGCAAGGCTTGCTCGAGCGTCTCGAAGGCGGCTTCTTCGCTCAGGTGGCGCAGGAAGCACATGATCAGCAACGCGCTGATGCCCAATTCGCGTTTGGCGGTCTGGCACGCACGCGAAAGGCCGTCGAGCACCGTCTGGAACGGCACGCCACGGTCGGTGTGGGTCTGCGGATCGAAGAACAGCTCGGCATGCACGATGTTGTCGGCCTTCGCGCGGCGAAAGTACGCCATCCCCATGTCGAAGAAGTCTTCCTCCTTCAGCAGCACGCTTGCGCCGGCGTAGTAGATGTCGAGAAAGCTCTGCAGGTCGGTGAATGCGTAAGCGGCGCGCAGTGCCTCGACGCTTGGATACGGCAGGCTCAGCCCGTTGCGCCTGGCCAGCGCAAAAATCAATTCGGGTTCGAGCGAACCCTCGATGTGGATGTGCAGTTCCGCTTTCGGCATGGCGCTCAGGAGCGCCGGCAGGCGACCGGAGGAGATCGTGGGCATGTTCATGGGGCGATTCTGCTCCGCTGGGCACTCCGGTGGAAGCACGCTGTGTCCGCCGTCATCGGGTGGGAGTCGGAGCGCCCGGCTGATAAGCGGGCTTGGCATGCAGCTCGGGTTTCAGCATGGCGCTGAGGTCCGTTGGAAGCGAGGGGCGCCGGCGATGTATGCCGCGACGAGATTGCGCTCGTCGGCGAGGTTCATCCATGCGAACGCTTTCTCATGCAACGCCGTGGCCACGCCGTGGCGGCGAGCGGCGACTGGTCCCGAGGCCCAGTCCCACACGCACACATCGGCGGTGGTGCCTGCCTCGAGGGAGCCGATTTCGTGCCCAAGGCCGAGGGCGAGCGCGGCGCCGCGGGTGGATGCATGGAGCGCCGTCCAGGCCGTCAGGCGCTCGCCTCGCATCGCCTGCACCTTGTACGCGTCTGACAGGTTGCGCGGAATCGACAGGCTCGTGCCGCCGCCCACGTCGGACGCCACGCTGACGGCCACGCCGGCGGCTTCGGCGGCGCGCCAGTCAAACAGGCCGCTGCCCAAGAACAGGTTGGACGACGGGCTGTGGGCAATCTGCGCACCTGCGGCGCGCAATGCCGCGCGGTCGATGTCATCGAGCCAGATGCCGTGCGCCAACACGCCTCGGTTGTTCAGCAGGCCTGCACGAGCGTAGACATCGAGGTAGCTCCGGGCCTCCGGGTACAGCTCGGCCACCCAGCGCACTTCGTCCCGGCTCTCAGCGACGTGGGTCTGCATGTACACGCCTGGGTGGTTCGCACAGAGGCGGCCTGCCATCGCCAATTGTTCAGGCGTGCTGGTGGGCGCGAAGCGCACGGTCACGGCGTACGACAATCGTCCGTTGCCGTGCCAGCGTTCGATGAGGTCGATGCAGTCGCGCTCGGCCTGTTCCACGTTGTCGCGCAGGCCGTCGGGGGCATGGCGGTCCATCAACACTTTGCCAGTGATAAGTCGCATGCCGCGTGCCTTCGCCCCCGCAAACAGCATCACGGCGCTCACTTTATGGACGGTGGCGAACACGGCAGCGCTGGTGGTGCCATGGGCGATCAGCGCATCGAGGAAGCGTTCCGCACCGGACTCGGCTTCGGCAGGATCGGCATAGCGGCGTTCGGCCGGGAAGGTGTAGGTGTCAAGCCAGTCGAGCAGGGCGGTCCCGTGGCTGGCGATCACGTCGATCTGCGGGCTGTGCACGTGCGTGTCGATGAACCCGGGCAGGATCAGCCGGCCGCGGTGGTCAATGGCATGCCACGAAGCGTGGAGCGGCGCGCCAGCGGGCTGGGCACCGGCAATGCGGCCTCCTTCGACGAGCAGCCAGTGATCGGGCCGGAACCGCACCGCGGTGGACGCGGTGTCACCCCATGAGGGTGCCGCCGTGAAATCGAGCAAGTCTCCGCGCAGCGCCAGCCGGTTCGGGGAAGGAGCAGCCATGTTCAGGCCCGGTCGTGCGGCAGGCAGTGGAAGAACGCAGGCCCGCGCCGTGCCTGTTCCGCGGCAAACCGAGGCAGGCACGTGTTGTATTCCGCATGCGGTGTCATAAGATTCGATCGACGGTCGGCTTGCAGGGGCACCATCCCACATATCGTATCCACAATGACATTGAATGTGGATGCCGTCTTGCCACGAGATTTTTCCGGTCTGCACCGCGCCGCACACATGAATCCGCAACCCATCCGCTTCTTCCACCGTGGCAGCATCGTCCAGGTAAACGGCCCTCATCCCACCCGTTCCGTCCTTGATTGGCTGCGCGAAGATGCCGCGTCTTGCGGCACCAAGGAAGGGTGCAACGAGGGGGATTGCGGTGCCTGCACCGTGGTGGTGGGCGAGCTTGCGGGCGATGGGCTGCGGCTGGAAACGATCAACGCTTGCATGCGTTTTCTCCCCACGCTCGACGGCAGAGCGCTCTTTTCGGTGGAAGACCTCAAGCCACTCGCCGGTGGCCGATTGCATCCCACTCAGCAGGCGGTCGTCGAGTGCCACGGCTCTCAATGCGGCTTTTGCACGCCGGGGTTCGTGATGTCGCTGTGGTCCACCTACGAGCATCACCAGGCCTGCGGCACGCGCCCCACGCGTCAGGCCCTCGCCGACAGCCTCGCCGGCAACCTGTGCCGCTGCACGGGCTACCGCCCCCTCCTTGATGCCGGTGAGCGAATGTTCGACCTGCCGCCGGTGCGGCTCGACGCCGAGCCCGTGGTGGCCGCGCTGCGCGCCATCGCCCGCGACGGCGACGGCTTCATCTACAGCGCGCCCAACCCGCACGCCGGCGGCCGTGTCGATCACTTTCGCGC
>Ga0170475_100340835_pt1 | contig 24357 bp, 24 predicted proteins | sample Soicark_Litter_5_FD_111474 | JGI IMG/M metagenome (GOLD analysis project Ga0170475, IMG submission 111474) | Avena fatua rhizosphere microbial communities from Hopland, California, USA. Combined Assembly of 48 SPs
CCCGAAGCCTCGCCCCTGTCGCTCGAACTCGGGCAGGTGGTGCTGGCCGCCCTCGCGCGCAACCCCTTGTTCTTCGCTTGCGCCCTGCCCCTGCGCACGATGCCGCCTCTATTCAACTGCTACGCCGGCGGCGAGCACTATGGCGACCACGTGGACGGCGCGGTGCGTGCCGTGCCGGGCAGCCGTGAACTGCTGCGCACCGACGTCTCCGGCACGCTGTTCCTGTCCGATCCGGAAGACTACGACGGCGGCGAACTGATCGTCTCCGACACCTACGGCGAACACGAGGTCAAGCTGCCCGCCGGCGACCTGATCCTGTACCCATCGACCAGCGTGCACCGCGTGCAGCCGGTCACGCGCGGCGAACGCATCTGCTCCTTCTTCTGGACCCAAAGCATGGTGCGCGACGACGCGCGCCGCGCGATGCTGTTCGAGCTCGACCGCACCATCGAAGCGCTGCGCGCGCGCATCGGCGACTGCGGCGAGACGGTCGCGCTGACCTCGCACTACCACAACCTCTTGCGTCAGTGGGCCGAAACCTGATCGTCGCCCCGGCATTCCAGAGCAAGCGCCGGGCAACGCGCTCACCTGAGTCGTCGATCCGGTAAGAACATGAACGGCGCCGGCGAACAGGCCGACGGCCGCGCACGCCTGCGCACCGCTGAAAATCAATTAATTAGCATATTGATTACAATGGATTCGTTAGCGTGAGTCTTGCGAGGAAGTGATGCTCGACATGAAACTGCCCTGGTGGGAATTCATTGTGCGCGGCACCGTCGTGTACGCGGCGCTGCTGGTCATGGTACGCCTGTCCGGCCGACGCACGGTCGGCCAGTTCACGCCGTTCGACCTGCTGGTCGTGATGCTGCTGTCGGAGGCGGTGTCCAATTCGCTCTCCGGCGGTGACAACTCGCTCGTAGGCGGCATGATCATCGCGACCACGCTCATCTTGCTGAACTTGGTGGTTGCCTTGCTCTCGGCGCACAGCAAGCGCATGTCGGCCATGTTCGACGGCACGGCAGTGCTGATCGGGCGCGACGGCGCCTTCTTCGACAAGGTTGTCAAGCGCTGCCGGATCGCCGAGGCGGACCTCGAGCAAGCGCTGCGCGAAGCCGACTGCCCGCGCCATCAGATGCAATGCGCCTTCCTGGAGACGAACGGCGTGATCACTATCCTGAAGAAAAGCTAATCGCATACGTCCAATTGCATTCCAGTACGCGCGAAACGGTTCAGAGCCTCGTGCGTACCGGAGTTGCATCATTCTCCGCCGTACCTGTTTGTCGATTTCCTTCCGTCTAGCTTGCTCATCAGCCTTTGCCCAGCCGTACGGTGTGGGGCAGGGCCCGTTCATATGCTACTTTTTTAGGCAACGCCACATGCAGGCGTTCGTTGCTGGATTCTTTCCTAATCAGGAGGTATGCCATGAAAAAGACTTTATCGATGCTCGCGCTGGCCGCGTCGGCGCTGGTCGCTACACCCTTTGCTCAAGCCCAGAACCAGGGCTCGGGACAAGATGGAACTTTGTTCAAGCGCGCGACCGCCAGCGGGCCTTCCGAGAGCCCGCCCAATAGCTCGCTCGGCTACAGCGTCTCGACCTTTGAACTTGACGGCAACTTGTGGCGCGTGGAAGTGCCGTTCCAGGAATTGGCAAGCCCCACCGTCACCGCCCACATCCACTGCTGCACCAGCACCCCGTTCCAGGGCGTGGCGCCAGTGGCTTTGCCGTTTGTCGACTTCCCGGTCGGAGTTACCGGGGGCAAATACACCCATGCCTTTGACTTGACCGACGAGATGACCTACGAGCCAGCCTTCCTTGCGCAGAACGGCGGGACGGCATCGCAAGCGCGCCAGGCGCTCATCAATGGGATCAACGCCCACGAGGCCTACATGAACATCCACACGAGCCAGTATCCAAACGGCGAAATCCGCGGCTTTCTGGTCACGGCGCCGATTCCCGAGCCGTCTTCGTGGGCGATGCTCGGATTCGGCCTCGTGGGGCTGGGCCTGATGGCGCGGCGACGCGTCTAAGCTCGCCTGCGCGCAAGCATGTTGCCCCAGGCTGGAATCGCCGCTTGCCAGAAAGCGGCAAGCGAATCGGCCCGATCGAGCGGCAGGCCGAGGAATCGGGCCGCGTCCAGCAAGGCGGCAACGGCGGTGGTCTCGTCTCCCGGCAGAACGGCCAGCGCGCCGGTCTGCTTGGAGAGTTTTTCGCCATTCTCATTGCGCACAACCGGCACGTGCAGGTAGCGCGGCGCCGGTACGCCAAGCAGGCGTTGCAGGTATATCTGGCGCGGCGTCGAATCGAGCAGGTCGGCTCCGCGCACGATGTCGGTCACTCCCTGGTCGGCATCGTCGACCACCACCGCCAGTTGATAGGCCCAGTAACCGTCCGCGCGCTTCAGGACGAAGTCGCCGGACTCGCTGGCCAACCGCTGACGGACGGCGCCGGCGAAACGGTCGGTAAAGGTAATCACGTCCTCGCCCTCCCCCGGTACGCGCACGCGCAGGCTGCGCGTGGTACGGCCGGGCGCGAGGCCATCGCGGCAGGTGCCGGGATAGATCGCGGCGCCGTCGGGCGCGAGCCCCAAACGCGAATCGGCAATTTCGCGCCGGTTGCAACCGCACGGATAGGTGCGCGCGGCCAGGCGGCCGCATGCGGCCTGGTACAGGTGCTTGCGGCGGCTTTGCCAGACAACTTCGCGGTCGGAATCCATGTCCAGCGAATGCAGGAGCGTCAGGATCGATTCGGCTGCGCCGGGGACGCTACGGCCCTCGTCGATGTCCTCGATGCGCACCAGCCAGGTTCCGCAGTGGACGCGCGCGTCCAGGTAGCTGGCCACGGCCGCCACCAGCGAGCCGGCGTGCAGCGGACCGGTGGGCGACGGCGCGAAGCGGCCGATGTAGGGTTTACTCATGCTGTGGTGTGGCATTCTCGTGGAGTTGCGTACCTTAACACAAGCGAGAAGCCGCTAAAGAAGCTGATTTATTCGGTTTTTCGTCGCAAACTCGCTCGTAAATTATTGATTTCAAGATAAAAAGCGAGCCGAAAACCAGCAGTTGAAAGACGCGACTCGGGCAAACGCCTGCCTTTGAGCTGGTGAACTCGATGCTAAAGAAAGCACTAGCGAAGCAGGCCACACGACCGTCCTTTATTACATTCTGGTTAGAGATGGCAATACGGTATGCCGACACTTGATAAAAGTCAAATTCTTTCCGAACGGCAGTGCAACAATACCCATCGCTTGACTATTATTTAGAGGAAATAACGGCTATTGATGCATATCTTCTAATCGATGGAATCAAAGGCGAGTCGCAAGACGAAGGACATAAAGGTTGGATTGAATTACTGTCCCTTGATTTCGGTGTTAACCAGCCGCGAAGTGCCACAACATCAACGGGAGGCGGCCACACTGCCGAACGGGCAGAGCTGGATGATATTTTAGTAAGTAAGCTCGCGGATCTTTCCACCCCGATTCTCCTTCAATGCTGTGCTATGGGAAAAACTATTCCCAAGGCGAAGATTGAAGTCATGAGAGCTGATGGAAACGGCAAGCCCGTAAAGTATTTTGAGATTAACCTACAGAATGTCTTGATTGGCATGGTGAAGCCTGGCCTACGACAAGGCGGCACCATGAAAGAAAACATCTGCCTGAAATTCTCAAAAGTAACATGGAAATACACTCAACAAATGATTGGTGGAGGATCGGGCGGCAATACGGCCGGCGGCTGGGATTTGGCTAAAAACACCATTGCGGCTTAGGGGTAAACATGGCTGTTATTGACGTCAACAAATTTGCCGAATGCCTGCAAAAAAAAAGCAAAGAACCAAACTCAAAGGATTTGCGCTACACGGGTTCGCGAAGCACTTGAAGCAGGAGGAGGCAACACCAAGGGCCATCCTTTTGATGCGAAAGATTGGGGCTCGACTCTATTAAGGATGGGCTTTCATGAATTGCATGTCGAAGATCCCGATTATTTCATTTTCATGAAAGGAGATATCGTCGTCATTCAGCCTTACCAAAAAGGAAATCCATCAGGGCACATTGCAGGATATGATGGGAGACAATGGATTTCAGATTTCAAGCAAAGAGATTTTTGGTCTGGATCAGGCTATAGAGAGCACAAACCAAATCATGTATTCTACCGCCCTTAAAAAGATAGTCACGAGCGCAATTCTATTTTTTACAGGTTACGCTTGCTTTGCTTCCAACACCCCACCTCGCATATTGAAGGAACCTGTGCTCGGCCTTCGTTACGATATTTCCAATACCCGGTTCGAGTCTTTTCCTACAAACGAAACAGCCAAATGCGAGACGAACGACAACATGACTTCGATCTGGTTCGTCTATGGAAAGTACAAGACAAACTCAGGGAGAACCTACTACATATTAGGAGGATACGACATTTGGAAAAAACCCGAACCCAATCAGCCGAAGTATGAGGCAGATGAATATGGGGGCGTTTTCTTCATAGAAGGTGATAAATGCGTCTATATAGACGAAGCAAAGCAAACCTTTATTGATCGTGTCATTAACGACGAAATGAACTTACAGATCCTACAGGGACTTGCTTCTGATTATGCTGCAAGACTCGGGAAAGCCTTCGGGGGAACCGAACGACTACGGATGGAAATCCATAATCAAAATATTATCTCCGACGACTTGCCAACTGAAATTAGGTCAGCACTAAAGGGCGGCTTCCCCAAATAAACCGTTCATCGTACTTGGTCATTAAAAAACCCCAAAAGTCGGTGCCCAAACTTTTGGGGTTCAGTTCAAAGCTCGCTTTTGTTCGATACAGCGGCCGGATTAACGTTGACCGAGCGGCGGTACGCCGCGCGCCGGTGCGCCGATATACAGCTGGCGCGGACGGCCGATCTTCTGTTCCGGATCGGCGATCATCTCGTTCCACTGGGCGATCCAGCCGATGGTGCGTGCCATCGCGAAAATACCGGTGAACAGCGAGACCGGGATGCCCAGCGCCGACTGCACGATGCCCGAGTAGAAGTCGACGTTCGGGTACAACTTGCGCGAGACGAAGTAGTCGTCTTCCAGCGCAATCTTTTCCAGTTCCATCGCCAGCTTGAACAGCGGGTCGTCCTGCAAGCCCAGTTCGTTCAGCACTTCGTAGCAGGTTTCGCGCATCAGCTTGGCGCGCGGGTCGAAGTTCTTGTAGACGCGATGGCCAAAGCCCATCAGCTTGACGCCCGAATTCTTGTCTTTCACTTTGGCGATGAACTCAGGAATCTTGTCCGGGGTGCCGATTTCTTTCAGCATGTTCAATGCCGCTTCGTTCGCGCCGCCGTGAGCAGGCCCCCACAGGCAGGCGATACCGGCAGCAACGCAGGCGAAGGGGTTGGCGCCCGAGGAACCGGCCAGGCGAACGGTCGAGGTCGATGCGTTTTGCTCGTGGTCCGCGTGCAGGATCAGGATGCGGTCCAACGCACGCACCAGCAGTCATTGACCTTGTATTCTTCGCACGGATTACCGAACATCATGCGCATGAAGTTGGCGCTGTACGACAAGTCATTGCGCGGGTAGACGAACGGCTGGCCGATCGAGTACTTGTATGCCATCGCGACCAGGGTCGGCATCTTGGCGATCAGGCGGATGGCCGAGATTGCGCGCTGTTCCGGGTCGTTGATGTCGAGCGAGTCGTGGTAGAACGATGCCAGCGCGCCGACCGTGCCCACGAGGACGGACATCGGGTGCGCGTCGCGGCGGAAGCCGCGGAAGAAAAATTGCATCTGCTCGTGCACCATCGTGTGCTTGGTCACGGTGTCGGTAAACTTCGCCTTCTGCTCGGCATTGGGTAGGTCGCCATTGAGTAGCAGGTAGCAGGTTTCCAGGAAGTCGCAATTGACCGCGAGTTGCTCGATCGGGTAGCCACGGTATAACAGCTCACCCTTGTCGCCATCGATATAAGTGATGGTCGAGTTGCACGATGCGGTCGACATGAAACCAGGATCGTAGGTGAACTTGCCGGTCTGGCCGTACAGCTTGCGGATGTCGAGGACGTCCGGGCCAATCGTGCCTTTGTAAATCGGCATGTCGATGGACGGGCTGCCGTCGGAGAACGACAATGTGGCTTTGGTATCAGAGATATTCATGGCACTTCCTTTTTGGAGGTGGATCTACAAAATAAAACTTGCTCCGCTTACGCTTGCCGCAGGCGCGCCAGCAAGGCGCGGACATGCGGCAGGCCGACCTCGCCTTCAGGCTCGGCGCGTCCCAGCATCAGGTCCATCAGCGGGTTATCCGCCAGGTCGAGCAAACGGGTAAGCGCATCGACTTCTTCGTCCGTCAATGTTTCCTCCTGCGCGTCCAGGAAGCGGGTCAGGATCAAGTCGTTTTCGAGCAAACCGCGCCGCGCGCGCCAACGCAAGCGCGCCCGGTTGACGGGATCCGATTGATGCGTGGTCACACTAGAGTCCGTTGTTTGGTCAACATAATACTCCGGCTGCCGGAATTCAGCAGTACGGTACTTTTACTGTATTCATTACAAAACGCGGACGCTGTTTATCGGCATCGGGCGCAAAACCGCCATGCTGCGCCCTTGCGGTCCACGCGGCCAAAGCGCGCTTAGATAGCACGGCGAACCAGCAACTCCTTGATCTTGCCGATTGCCTTGTTTGGATTCAGACCTTTCGGGCACACGTCGGTGCAGTTCATGATCGAGTGGCAGCGGAACAGGCGGTATGGATCTTCCAGGTTGTCCAGGCGCGCATTGGTCGCTTCGTCGCGGCTGTCGGCGATGAAACGGTACGCTTGCAGCAGGCCAGCAGGGCCGACGAACTTGTCCGGATTCCACCAGAACGACGGGCAGGACGTCGAGCAGCAAGCGCACAGAATGCACTCGTACAGGCCGTCGAGCTCTTCGCGTTCGGCCGGCGATTGCAGACGCTCTTTTTCCGGCGGGATCGAATCGTTGATCAGATAGGGCTTGATCGAGTCGTACTGCTTGAAGAACTGGGTCATATCGACGATCAGGTCGCGAATGACCGGCAAGCCCGGCAACGGACGCAGCACGATCGGCTGGGTCAGCTCGTTCAGGTTGGTGGTGCAGGCCAGGCCGTTCTTGCCGTTGATGTTCATCGCATCCGAACCGCACACGCCTTCGCGGCACGAGCGGCGCAGCGCCAGCGAATCGTCGACATCGGCCTTGATGCGCTGCAGTGCGTCGAGCAGCATCTTGTCGGTGTCTTTCAGTTCGACAGTGACGTCTTGCATGTACGGCTTCGCATCCTTGTCCGGATCGTAGCGGTAAATCTTGAGTTTGACTGTGCGTGTCATGTTTGGCCTATCTTGTCGTGGCCGGGCCTGTGCCCGGCCGCAGAAATATTAGAAAGTGCGGGCTTTGGGCTTGAAGGTGTCGACCGTCAATGGCTTGGTGATCACAGGCTTGTATTCGAGGCGGTTGCCTTCCGAGAACCACAAGGTGTGCTTCATCCAGTGTTCATCGTCGCGTTCGGGGAAATCACGGTGCGCGTGGGCGCCGCGCGATTCCTTGCGCGCCACCGCCGAGGTGATGGTCGCCTTGGCCGTTTCGATCAGGTTGTCCAGTTCCAGCGCTTCGACGCGTGCGGTGTTGAACACCTTCGACTTGTCCTTGAACGAGACATGCTTGCGGCGCTCGTCGAGAACCATGATTTCCTTGTAGCCCTGCTGCAGCAGTTCGTCGGTACGGAACACGCCGCAGTACTTCTGCATCGTGCTACGGATGTCGTTGGCCACGCCCTGCACCTTCTCGGCGCCGGTCGAGTTTTCCAGGCGGTTCAGGCGCTCCATCGTGAAATCGGCAGCGTCCTTGGGCAGCGGCTTGTTCGAACGCTCCTTGAGGTTCTGGCCAACCACATGGTTGCCGGCCGCGCGGCCAAACACGACCAGGTCGAGCAGCGAGTTGGTGCCCAGGCGGTTGGCGCCGTGCACGGACACGCAGGCGCATTCGCCGATCGCGTACAGGCCGCCCACGATCCGTTGCGAGCCGTCGCCGGCGGGGGCGACGACCTGGCCGTGGATGTTGGTCGGGATACCGCCCATCTGGTAGTGGATGGTCGGCACGACGGGAATCGGTTCCTTGGTCGCGTCGACGTTGGCGAACTTGTGGCCGATTTCCAGGATCGACGGCAAGCGCTTTTCGATCGTTTCCTTGCCGATGTGGCGCAGGTCGAGCAGCACATGGTCCTTGTTCGGACCGACGCCGCGCCCTTCCTTGATTTCCTGGTCCATCGAGCGCGAAACGAAGTCGCGCGGCGCCAGGTCTTTCAGGGTCGGCGCATAACGCTCCATGAAGCGCTCGCCGTTGCTGTTGATCAGGATACCGCCTTCGCCGCGCACACCTTCAGTGATCAAGACGCCGGCGCCGGCCACGCCGGTAGGATGGAACTGCCAGAATTCCATGTCCTGCAGCGGCAGGCCGGCGCGTGCCGCCATGCCCATGCCGTCGCCGGTATTGATGAAGGCGTTGGTCGAGGCAGCAAAAATACGGCCGGCGCCGCCGGTGGCAAGGATCGTGGTTTTCGCTTCCAGGATCATGCATTCGCCGGTCTCCATTTCCAGCGCCGCCACGCCGACCACGTCGCCTTCCGCATCGCGGATCAGGTCAAGAGCCATCCACTCGACGAAGAAGTGGGTGCGCGCGCGCACGTTGCGCTGGTACAGCGTATGCAACAGGGCGTGGCCGGTACGGTCAGCCGCCGCGCAGGCGCGCTGGACCGGCTTTTCGCCGAAGTTGGCGGTGTGGCCGCCGAACGGACGCTGGTAGATCGTGCCGTCCGGGTTGCGGTCGAACGGCATGCCGAAGTGTTCCAGCTCATAGACGACCTTCGGCGCTTCGCGGCACATGAATTCGATCGCATCCTGGTCGCCCAGGTAGTCGCCGCCCTTCACGGTATCGAACATGTGCCAGTACCAGTCATCCTCGCTCATGTTGCCTAGCGAGGCGCCGATGCCGCCCTGGGCCGCGACCGTGTGCGAACGGGTCGGAAACACTTTCGACAGCACCGCCACGTTCAGGCCCGCCTCGGCCAGTTGCAACGACGCACGCATGCCGGAACCGCCGGCGCCAACGATGACCGCATCGAAGCGGCGGGTAGGAATTTTATTTGCTGCCACGATTACACGCTCCAGAGAATTTGCACTGTCCAGGCGGCGCAGGCAAGCAGCCAAAGCACCGTGGCGATTTGCAGGGTCAGGCGCACGCCGACCGGTTTGACATAGTCCATCCAGATGTCGCGCACGCCAACCCAGACGTGGTAGTACAGGCCGAGGAAAGTGACGAGCGAAAACAGTTTGAACCACTGACGGGCAAACAATCCAGCCCAGCTTTCGTAGCTAAAATCCGGTGCGCTGAAGAAGGTGCCGAGCAGGATGACGGTGTAGATCACCATCACGATGGCCGTGACGCGCTGCGCCAGCCAGTCCCTGACGCCATAGTGCGCGCCGACGACAAGGCGCTTCGGTCCAATATTATTCTTGGTTGCCATTAAAATACTCCAAACAATTTGAGGCCGACCAGCACGGTCAGCGCCAGGCTGATGACCAGCACCAGAAGAGCGGTCGCATGGGCGGAGTCCTTGTCCAGGGCCATGTGGTTATCCATGAACAGGTGGCGGATGCCGGCGCTGAAGTGGTGCAGGTAGGCCCAGGACAGGCCGAGCAGGACGATCTTGACGAACACGTTGTCGACGATGCCGGCAAAGTGCGCGAACGACCATTCCGAACGCAGGCTCTCTTGCAGCAGGTACAACAGGAACGGCAACAGCAGGAACAATCCAAAGCCGCTGATACGGTGCAGGATCGAGACCATGCCGGACGGCGGCAAACGATAGTTGGCTAACTCCGTAACGTGAATGTTACGGAACTCCGGCCGCTCCTTTTTCGGAACCCCTCTCACGGCTTCGGACATACAACACCTCCATTAGACTGACAAATTTTAGTGAACCCTTCATTTTCGCCGATTTTGTGAACCGCACCAACCACTAGGTCCAGATGACCGGCTGTCCGCGCGGGAACCCTGTATTGTTCGGCATTTTCTCAAAACCAACATATTTTATCGCATCGAACGATCGCTGCAGCAGCCACGCAGCCCATGCCTATCCCGCCTGATCCGCAGAACCGGGCGCGATGCGGGGCCAGTCATTACGACAAGTCGTTCTGGTAATGGTGGTGCGCGGTCAGGTACAGGCCGCGCCGCAATTCGACAGCCTTGTCGCCATAGGTGAACGAGACCCGTTCGGCGCACAGCAACGGGGTGCCTTCGGCCACGTTCAGATACCGCGCCGCCGCCTGGTCCGCCGCGACGGCGCGAATCTTCTCGGTCGCGCGGATCATCCGCGTGCCGAACTCGGATTCGAACAGCCCATACATTGGACCCTTGTACTCCACCAGCCGTTCTGCCGTCAGGCCCTTGAACAGCTGCCCCGGCAGCCACAGCTCTTCGAGGATGGTCGGGACGCCGTCGAACGACTGCACGCGCTTGAGGTACACCACCGGATCGCCCGCCTTGAGTTCGAGCAGGCGCGCGACCTCGGCCGAGGCGCGGATACGCTTGACTTCGATGAAGCGGTTGTCGGGATGGTGGGGCACGCCCTCGTCGGGCATGAGCTTGAGGAAACGGAAGTGGGCGCGCTCTTCGTGGTGGGTGGCCACGATGGTTCCCTTGCCCTGGCGCCGCACCACCAGGTTTTCGGCGGCAAGCTCGTCGATCGCCTTGCGCACCGTGCCCTGGCTGACCTTGAAACGGGCCGCCAGTTCGACTTCGCTGGACATCAGTTCGCCAGGCTTCCACTCGCCCGACTGCAGGCTCTGGGTGATCAGCGCCTTGATCTGCTGATACAGCGGCCTGAACGACGGCGAAGCGCCGGCGTCCGCGGCATCGCTGATCGGGTTGGACGAGACTGGATTCATGGAGGCGATTTCACCACAAAACCCCTCCCGCGTCCAGCGCAAGGCCGCCAAACTTATCTGTCTTATATAAGACATATGATATGAATTGACAGATGAAACAGCCTGGTACTACACTCGCTGCCGATCGGGAATCCGCACCCCCGCCGGGATGCGCGCATGACGCCCGCTTTGACGGATGCCTGTTTTGGTATCATTACATTTTTCCCGACCAGGCGTACCCTCGATTTCGATCGTTTTCATTCCCATTTTTGGAGATTCATCATGGCTAAAACCCCTATGCGTGTCGCTGTCACCGGCGCGGCCGGCCAGATCGGCTATTCCCTGCTGTTCCGCATCGCCAACGGCGACATGCTGGGCAAGGACCAGCCGGTCATTCTGCAACTGCTAGAAATCGATAACGAAAAGGCGCAGAAGGCGCTCAAGGGCGTCATGATGGAACTCGACGACTGCGCGTTCCCGCTATTGGCCGGCATGACCGCCCACGCCACCCGATGACCGCGTTCAAGGATGCCGACGTCGCCATGCTGGTCGGCGCCCGCCCGCGCGGCCCCGGCATGGAGCGCAAGGACCTGCTCGAAGCGAACGCCCAGATCTTCACCGTGCAGGGCAAGGCGCTCGACGCGGTCGCTTCGCGCGATGTCAAGGTGCTCGTCGTCGGCAACCCGGCCAACACCAACGCCCACATCGCCATGAAGTCGGCCCCGAACCTGCCGGCCAGGAATTTCACCGCCATGCTGCGCCTGGACCACAACCGCGCGCTGTCGCAGATCGCCGCCAAGACCGGCAAGCCGATCAGCGCCATCGAGAAGCTGTTCGTGTGGGGCAACCACTCGCCGACCATGTACGCCGACTACCGCTTCGCCACCGTGGACGGCCAATCGGTCAAGGACTTGATCAACGACGAAGCCTGGAACCGCGACACCTTCCTGCCGACCGTCGGCAAGCGCGGCGCCGCCATCATCGATGCGCGCGGCGCCTCGTCGGCCGCCTCCGCGGCGAACGCGGCCGTCGACCACGTGCACGACTGGGTGATGGGCACCAAGGGCAAGTGGACCACGATGGGCGTGCCGTCGGACGGCTCGTACGGCATCCCTGAAGGGATCGTGTTCGGCTTCCCGGTCACGACCGAGAACGGCGAATACAAGATCGTCCAGGGCCTGGCCATCGACGAGTTCTCGCAGGAGCGCATCAACCTGACGCTCAAGGAACTGACCGAAGAGCGCCAGGGCGTCGCCCACCTGCTGGCCTAACATCGTCCGGCGCTGCGCGCCGGGCCGCGCCGTGCCGCCCCTGGCGGCATGGCCGTTTCCGCACCAAGACATTCAAATATGCATCCTTCCGAGGTTTTATTCCAGGGGAAACGCCAGCCGCTTCTGCTTCCCGCCTGCGACCACTATGCCGGCTCCGAGAAGCTGATGCGCAAATCGATGGCCCTGCAACAAGAGCTTGGCCCGCTGTTCGACATCACCTTCGACTGCGAGGACGGCGCCGCCGCCGGCGCCGAGCTGCAGCATGCGCAACTGGTGGCCGCGCTGGTCAACGACGAGGCCAACCGCTTCGGCCGCATCGGGGCGCGCATGCATGACCTGGCCAGCCCGCACTTCGAGCAGGATGTGGCCACGATCGCCGGCGCCGCCGCCAGGCGCCTGGCCTACCTGGTCCTGCCCAAGCCGAACGGCCTGGCCGACGTGCTGCGCGCGATCGAGATCGTCAACCGCCACGCGGCGCCCGCCGGACGCGCCGCGCTGCCGCTGCACGTGCTGATCGAGACCCACGGCGCGCTGCACGACGCCTACGACATCGCCGCCCTGCCCCAGGTCGAGTGCCTGTCGTTCGGCATCATGGATTTCGTTTCGGCCCATTACGGGGCGATCCCCGCCGGCGCGATGCGGACCCCCGGACAGTTCACGCATCCGTTGGTAGTACGCGCAAAGCTGGCGATGGTTGCGGCATGTCATGCGCATGGCAAGGTGGCCTCGCATAATGTGACGACCGAGATCAAGGACAGCGCGGTGGTCGCCACCGACGCCCAGCGCGCCGGCGCCGAATTCGGTTTCACGCGCATGTGGAGCATTCATCCGGGCCAGATCAAGCCAATCATCAAGGCGTTCACGCCGCGCCTGTCGGAGGTGAATGAAGCAACCAACATCCTGACCGAAGCCATCGCCGCGAACTGGGGTCCAATCGCTCAGCACGGCCGCTTGCACGACCGCGCGAGCTACCGATATTATTGGACCGTCTTGCAGCGCGCGAAGCTGGCCGGCCTTGCGCTGCCCGATGCCGCGGCGGCAATCGTCAACCAAACGGAATCCCATTAATGGCCACCTCAACCACCCAACTGCTTGCCGCCTGCGCGTTCGCCCTGGCGGCAGCGAGCCTGCCCGCCGCGGCGGCCCAGCCGGAAAAACCACCCAAGGTCAAGGCCGCGGCCAAGAAGGCCCGGTCCTCGCCTGCGTCCAAGGCCAAGAAAGCGGCGCCGCCCGCGGCCGGCGCCGACCCCTTGTACGTGGACGAACCGGATATCACCGATACCGTGACCACGGAATACGCCTGCGAACTTGGCAACAAGATCACGATTTACACGAAAGAGAAAGACGACGGCTACATCGCGCTGCGCTGGAAAACGCGCCTGCACCGCCTCACCCGCGTGGGCACCACCACGGGCGCGCTGCGCTTCGAGAACCCGCACTATGGCCTGATCTGGATCGGCATCCCGGCGAAGGGCATCCTGCTCGACTCCAAGCTGAACCGCCAACTGGCCAACGAGTGCAAGAATGCCCAACAGGCCGCGGCGGTCGTGGCCGCCGCGCCCGCGAAACCGGCAGGCTGAGCATCGCCCAACTGTTGCACCTACTTGGTATTGCAATAACAAAATATCCCATACTGAAGGAGAGGTCATGTCTCGCAACACTCTGAACACGCTCAAGGAATTTCCGCTATCGCCGGGCCAGACCGGCCAGTTCTACTCGCTGCCAGCGCTGGGCGAGTCGCTGGGCGTGAATCTGTCGCGTCTGCCGGTGTCGATCCGTATCGTCCTCGAGTCCGTGCTGCGCAACTGCGACGGCAAGAAGGTCACCGAAGAACACGTCAAGCAACTGGCGAACTGGGGCGCAACCGCCGAGCGCACCGACGAGATTCCATACGTCGTGGCGCGCGTCGTGCTGCAGGACTTCACCGGCGTGCCGCTGCTGGCCGACCTGGCCGCGATGCGCAACGTCGCCGCCAAGATGGGCGCCGATCCGAAGAAGATCGAGCCGCTGGTGCCGGTCGACCTGGTGGTCGACCACTCGGTCACGATCGACCACTTCCGCGAGCCGGGCGCGCTGGACCTGAACATGAAGCTGGAATTCCAGCGCAACAACGAACGCTACCAGTTCATGAAATGGGGCATGCAGGCGTTCGACACCTTCGGCGTCGTGCCGCCGGGCTTCGGCATCGTCCACCAGGTCAACCTGGAATACCTGGCGCGCGGCGTGCACAACGTGGGCGGCGTCTACTACCCTGACACGCTGGTCGGCACCGACTCGCACACCACGATGATCAACGGTATCGGCGTGGTCGGCTGGGGCGTGGGCGGCATCGAGGCCGAAGCCGGCATGCTGGGCCAGCCGGTGTATTTCCTGACCCCGGACGTGATCGGCGTGAACCTGACCGGCGTGCTGCGCGAAGGCTGCACCGCGACCGACCTGGTGCTGACCATCACCGAGATGCTGCGCAAAGAGAAGGTCGTCGGCAAGTTCGTCGAATTCTTTGGCGAAGGCACCGCCTCGCTGTCGACCACCGACCGCGCCACGATCGCCAACATGGCGCCGGAATACGGCGCGACGATGGGTTTCTTCCCGGTTGACGACGCCACCATCGACTACTTCCGCGGCACCGGCCGTACCGAAGAAGAGATCACGGCGTTCCAGAACTACTTCAAGGCGCAAAACCTGTACGGCGTTCCGAAAGCCGGCGAGATCGACTACACCCGCGTGCTGCAGCTCGACCTGGCGAGCGTGACTCCGTCGCTGGCAGGCCCCAAGCGTCCGCAAGACCGCATCGAACTGGGCCACGTGAAGAACACCTTCACCGCCCTGTTCTCGAAGCCGACGGCGGAAAACGGCTTCAACAAGTGCCAGGACGACCTGCACAAGCTGTACGAAACGAGCAACGGCGTGCGCGTGAAGAACGGCGACGTGCTGATCGCCGCGATCACCTCGTGCACCAACACCTCGAACCCGAGCGTGCTGCTGGCCGCCGGCCTGCTGGCCAAGAAGGCCGTCGAGAAGGGCCTGACTGTCGCGCCGCACATCAAGACCTCGCTGGCCCCCGGTTCGCGCGTCGTCACCGAATATCTGCAAGCGGCCGGCCTGCTGCCCTATCTGGAAAAACTCGGCTTTGGCCTGGCCGCCTACGGCTGCACCACCTGCATCGGCAACGCCGGCGACCTGACCCCGGAACTGAACGCGGCGATCACCCAGAACGACCTCGTGGTCTCGGCCGTCCTGTCGGGCAACCGTAACTTCGAAGCGCGTATCCACCCGAACATCCGTTCGAACTTCCTGGCTTCGCCGCCGCTCGTGGTCGCCTATGCGATCGCCGGCAACATGACGAAGGACCTGATGAGCGAGCCGGTGGGCAAGGGTCAGGACGGCGTCGACGTCTACCTGGGCGACATCTGGCCGTCGTCGCAGGAAGTGGCCGACCTGATGAAGTTCGCGATGAACTCGGAAGTCTTCAAGAACAACTATGCCGACGTGAAGAACAATCCGGGCAAGCTGTGGGAAGCCGTGTCGAGCGTGTCGGGCCAGGTCTACAACTGGCCGGAGTCGACCTACATCGCCGAGCCGCCGTTCTTCGCCGATTTCGAGATGACCCCGAAGGCCGCGGCCAGCGGCATCAACAGCGCGCGCGCCCTGGGCGTGTTCGGCGACTCGATCACCACCGACCACATCTCGCCGGCGGGGTCGATCAAGGAAGACGGCCCGGCCGGCAAGTGGCTGAAGGATCACGGCGTGATCAAGGCCGACTTCAATTCCTACGGCTCGCGCCGCGGCAACCACGAGATCATGATGCGCGGTACCTTCGCCAACGTGCGGATCAAGAACAAGATGATCCCGCCCAAGGCGGACGGTTCGGCGGTCGAAGGCGGCATCACCGTCCACCAGCCAAGCGGCGAACAGATGTCGATCTACGACGCGGCGATGAAGTACATTGCCGAAGGCGTGCCGACGATGGTGTTCGGCGGCGAAGAATACGGCACCGGCTCGTCGCGCGACTGGGCGGCCAAAGGCACCCAGCTGCTGGGCGTGAAGGCCGTGATCGCCCGTTCGTTCGAGCGCATCCACCGCTCCAACCTGGTGGGCATGGGCGTGCTGCCGCTGCAGTTCATCGGCAACGACAGCGCCGAGACGTTAGGTATTACCGGCAACGAATCCTTCGACCTGAAGGGTCTGGAAGGCGAGATCAAGCCGCAACAAATGGCGACCCTGGTCATTCACCGCGCCAACGGCGAAACCCAGGAAGTCAAGGTGCTGCTGCGCATCGACACCCCGATCGAAGTCGATTACTACAAGCATGGCGGCATCCTGCCGTTCGTGCTGCGCCAGCTGCTGGCGGCGTAACCGGACCCGCCCGCCACAAGGGCGCTGCCGCACCGGCGCGACGGCACGCTTCCCGACGGGAAGCGTGCCGTCGTTTTTTTATCACACACCCCTCGCCGGCAGACGAAGGAATCGTCCTTGCGCTATATACATGGCATATGGCCGAATCAACTACAATACCAGGAATATAGGTTTATCATGATCCCTGAACCTCATTTACTTACGAAGAGACTCATCTAGCGCCATGCGTCGTCCCTCCAAAGATTCATCCCATAAACTGTCGGCGGAAAGCCAGCGTCTCGCCAGTATCTCCCAAGCCATCGTGCAGGCCGCCAGCCGCGTCGAAGAACGTAGCTGGGAGCGCCAACTGGATACGCAGCTGCAGAAACTGCTCAAGACCAACCACCAGGACAGCATCGATGCCGCGCTCAATGTCTTGTTCAAGGATGACCTTGCCGCATACGATGTGCTAATGGATAGTGTCGAGGCGGTCAGCGAGTCCTCGACGATGGTGGAACAGCAGGATGGCGGCGACCTGATCTGGCAGGCCCTGCTGGTCGCCGCGCCGATCCTGGCCTGGACCCGCTTCTCGATCGCGTCGGGCGCTATTCCGGCCGAGCTGCTCTCGACCCTCTCGGCCCACTTCTCCGCCCACCTGCTGGCCCAAGGCACGCGCATGGCGATGGCGCCGACGCTGTATGCGATCGACCAGCTGCCGCGCACGCATGCCGAGACCTACGCCATGACGCACAAGCTGGCCCAGGCCGCGCACAAGGGCACGGCGATCAAGGCCGCGACACGCGCTCCAGAAACTGCGCCGTTTCTGGCCGACACACGTTACCTGCTGGTGGCCATCGTCGCGCCGCAGGGCGCGCCGCTATTTCGCTGGCAAGAGCCGCAGCACCACGTTAACTTCGCGGCCGAGCGCGCCAACTCGCTCGAACAATGGCGCGCGCAGGCGACCGCCAACGTCGCGCGCCTGTTGCCCGGCTGCGGCATCGAACTGCTGCTGCCGGAAGCCTATTACGTGGCTTGCCGCGAGGCCGACAAATTGATCCGGCCAATCTCGATCCGCGCCGCCGTGCATTACCTGACCAACACCCTGGGCGTGGAAGCGTCGGACTTGCGGGCCGTGATCGCCGGCTTCGGCGAAGAATCGGCCGACGGGCAGATCGACGAATACCGCGTCGGCTTCACGCTGCGCCAGACGACCGAAGTGGTCTATGGCATCGTGTGGCCGCTGTACGGGCAGGAAGACGAGAACGGCACGCCGATGGAAGGTCCGCTCACGGCCAGCCCTACCCCGCTAACGCCCATCAACGAGATCATCGCGCACCTGAACGAGGCAGGCATTACCCACATCAAGCGCATCAACGAGCAATATGTGGCCGAGTACTGCGACGACTGCGGCGCGCCGCTGTTTGCCGACCCTACCGGCGAACTGGTGCATGCCGAGATGCCGGAAGATACCCCGGCGGGGACAGAGCACTTCCACTGACCGCCGCTATGGCGGGGAACCCGCTTGTTGCTGGTCCCACCGAGAATACGGGAAACGGATCAGGCTCGAATTGTAGTAGCGCGCCTGGCCCGTGACTTCCTGGCCGACCCAATCGGGCTTATCGAACGCGGCGTCTTCGGACGCCAGCTCGATCTCGGCGACGGCCAATCCGGCATTCTCACCTAGAAATTCGTCAACTTCCCAGACGTGGCCGCCAAAGGCGATGCGGCGCCGGTACTTTTCGATCAACGGCCGCTCGCACAGCCGGTCGAGCAGCTCGGCGGCCTCGTCAACGGGAATCGGGTATTCCCACTCGCCGCGGGCAGCGCCCTCGGTCTTGCCCTTGATCGTGAGCATGGCGTGCGCGCCTTCGATCCGCACCCGCACGGTACGCCGCGGATCGGCGCTCAGATAGCCCTGGCGCAGCAGCACTGGCTCGCCGAGCGCGCGCCAGCCGGCGCCGGCCAGCAGGAACTTGCGCTCGATCTCGACGCCCACGCTCAGTCCAGCGATTGCAGGATCGGCTGCAGGATCGCCGCGCCGAGCGCGGCGCTGCGAGCGCCGTTCCAGCCGGTATGCGGGTCGGGCAGATTGGCGTTATCCTTGAACGGCATTTCCAGCGTCAATGACAGGCACTTGAAGGTGTGGCCGATGTATTTCGATGCGAGCGTGAGCAGCTCGTCGTTGTACTTGCTGGCCGCGTAGCCGTAGACGTTCTGAAAGTCGGGACTGGACGCCATGTACTGGTCGACGAATGCCTTTTGGCGCGCGGCGCGCTCCGGCGTGAAGTCTTCCAACATTTCATTGCCGGCCACGAAGTTGTACGGCAATACTTCATCGCCGTGGATGTCGAAGAACATGTCGACGCCGGTCTCGTGGATCTTGTTCTTCACGCACAGCACTTCCGGGCTGCGCTCAAGCGACGGCGTCATCCACTCGCGGTTCAGGTTGGCCCCGGCCGCGTTGGTGCGCAGGTTGCCGCGCACCGAGCCGTCCGGGTTCATGTTCGGGACGATGTAGAACACCGCGCGCTGCAGCAGCTTGCGCGCAATCGGGTTGGAACCGTCGAGCAGCGCGTCCATCATGCCTTCGACAAACCATTCGGCCATCGTCTCGCCCGGATGCTGGCGCGCAATGACCCAGATCTTCTTCTCGGCCGAAGGGTTGCCGATCACGACCATGTTCATATCGCGGCCATCGACTGTCGTGCCGATATCGTGCACGCGCACAATCGGGCTTTCGGCCACTTCACCGAGCAGGCGCAGGTGGCGCTCCCAGGTATAGGGCTCGAAATAGGCGTAGTAGACGCTGTCAAACTCGGGCGTGTGCCGGGCCGTCATCACCTGGCCGTCAAAGCTGGTCGGCACACGGAACCAGTTTTCTGTGTCGTAGCTGGCCGCAACCTGGTAATCCTCGAATCCCTTGGGATAGGTGGCCTGCCCGGCGTTCAGGAAGCGGATCGCGCAGGCTTGGTTGCGCGCGCCCTGCAACCGGAAATGAAACCATTGGTGGATGTCGGCCGCGGAGTCCTTGCGCAGGTTCAGGTCGATCTGTTTCGGGCTGTCCGCTTGCACCACTTCGATGGCGCCGGAATCGAAATGCTGGCTGATTTTGATAGGCATACTGGTCCTTTATTGGCCGTTCACAAGTGCGAAATGATACCGGATTTGGCGGGTCTGCCGGCGCCAGGCCATCCGCGGTGCTTCGAAGCCGATCAGGAAAAAAAACGGGGAGCCATTGGCTCCCCGTCGCTTGTGCAGCCGCGATATTGACTGCACTGCCCCTTACTCTTTCTCGCCGTTGCTGCGGTTGCCGCCTTGCGAGCCTTGGCGGTGCGTGCTTTTCGAGGTGCTGCGCGCGCTGGTGCTGGCCGACGCACCGCCCGAACGCGCTTCCGCGGACTGGCGATTGCCGTGGCTCATACTGCCGGCACGTCGTGCTTCTTCCGAAGTGAATTCGTGCGCAGTTCCCTTCTGGTGCGCGGCTTTCCCGCCTTGGCTGGCGATTTCACGCTGACGTTGCGGGTCCATCGAGGCGAAACCGCGATTGCGTGTGCCGCTGCTCTGGCTCGTGCCCTGATTGCCGCCCTGCTTGTTACCTTGGTTACTTGAGGCCATGATGGTCTTCTCCCTGTTTACTTTTGAAACCGCCGCGTCCTGCGGCAGGCTGCGACCAACGTTCCAGCTGTGCCGCCGATGACCGATGGTCAACAACATCTTAGGCACGGAGGATGGATGAGGGTATAGGACATTCCCAGATGACCTTGTAGGACTTTAGGTGACAGAAAATGCTCGTACGAAAGGCGCCGCCGACGGACAATAAATCCTTCAGTGTCAGTCCTACGCAGTCCCGAAAAATCTTCCTATACTGGCCCGGAGGCAGGGCGAGCATCGTGACGGTATCAGGGATAAAGCGGCGCCGGCAAAGCCAAGGCCCTGCCTCTTTAGAAAGGAAATGACATGGACGCGAACAAACGCAGCGAGATGAACAACCAGACCAATAACAACGCCAACGAGAAGTGGACCCCAGGCGCGAAAGGCAACACCGGCAGCGGGCCGCTGGACCACACCTTTCCACAAGGCTCCGTGCAGCAGCAAGGCAAGCAGGATAGCGGCACGGCGGGAACCCAGCAAAGCGGAATGGGTCTGGGTGCGCGAAGTGGCGGCCGTTCCAACCCGCCAGACGGTTCGATGCAGACCCAGCCAACCGGCGGTACGGGCGCCGTGCAAGGCATCACCGACAGCCACCAACAGGCAATGGAACAGCCTCGGACGCCTACGGGGAACTCGAGCAACCGCTGGGCGACCGCCCGAAGGGCAGCGGCGAATCGCTGCGCAACCACCCGCCCGACATGCGGCCTGCCACCCAGGCGTCCGATCAGATGAATCCGCAAAATCCGATGCAGCCGGAACTACGGAGCGGCACGACGGATCACCGTCACGGCTCAATGCAGTCAAGCAACCAGATGGGCGACATGCCGGGGCCGCAGGACGCGGCGCCCTCGGTGCAGCGTGCCGGCTCGCCGAACGAGCAGCTAAGCACCGACCGTACCGGCTCGCAGACCGGCGGCAGCGAACCGGCAACCGCGCCTGCCGAAAGCCAGAGGCAGGACCGTGGCGTACACCAGTCAAACGACACCACCGGCGGACTGCCGAAGAGTCCGCGCGGCGCAAACAAGCTGGCCGGCGACCAGAAGATGGACGACGATACCGGTCTTTCGCGCGGTAGCTGAGCTGTGACGCGGGCGCCCCCGGTGTCCGCGCCGCGCATCGCGCGTCCCCCGGACCCGCACGGCCCGGAAACCCCTCAGCTCGCGGTGTAGCTGGTTTTAACGGTCGTAAAGAATTCGACCGCATTACTGCCCTGCTCGCGCGGACCGTAACTCGAACCCTTGGTGCCGCCAAAGGGCACGTGGTAGTCAACCCCGGCAGTAGGCAGGTTCACCATCACCATCCCCGCCTTTGCGTTGCGCTTGAAGTGCGTGGCGTGCTTGAGCGAGGTTGTGCAGATGCCCGCGGTCAAGCCGAACTGGCTGTCGTTCGCCAGCGCCAGCGCATGGTCGTAGCCCTTGGCCGGAATGACCGAAGCCACCGGGCCGAAGATTTCTTCGCGCGCGTGGCGCATGCCGGGGTCGCAGTCGGCGAACAGCGCCGGGCTCAGAAAGTAACCTTCCGTCTCGCGCTGCAACCGCTCGCCACCGCATACCAGCCGCGCGCCTTCCGTCTTGGCAAGCGCGATGAAAGACAAATCCTGTTCCAGTTGCGACTGATCGACCACGGGACCGATATCGATGCCGCCGTGGAGAGCATGGCCGACCTTGAGCGCGGCCATGCTGCTGGCCATGGCATCGATGAACTTGCCGTACACCTGCTCATCGACGATCAGACGCGACGATGCCGTGCAGCGCTGCCCGGTCGAAAAATAGGAGCCCTGGATCGCGGCATTGACCGCCACGTTCAAGTCGGCATCGGCCAGCACCACCAGCGGATTTTTCCCGCCCATTTCCAATTGCACCCGGGCGCGCCGCTTCGCGCACGCAGCCAGCACCCGCTCGCCGGTGGAGGCCGAACCGGTAAAGCTGACCGCATCGACGCGCGCGTCGCCCAGCATGGCCTCGCCCACTACCCGGCCCGGCCCCATCGCCAGATTGAATACGCCGGGCGGCAAACCCGCGCGGCTGATGATCTCGGCCAGCGCCCAGGCGCAGCCCGGCACCAGATCGGCGGGCTTGAACACGACCGTGTTGCCGTAGGCCAAAGCCGGTGCGATCTTCCAGGCGGGGATAGCGATCGGAAAATTCCACGGAGCGATGATGCCCACCACGCCGACCGGCTCGCGCGTCACATCGGCTTCGATGCCGGGACGCACAGAGGCGAACTTGTCGCCGCGCACGCGCAGCGCTTCCTGGGCATAAAACTTGAAGATCGCACCCGCCCGCGCCGCTTCGCCGATCGCCTCAAGCAAGGTTTTCCCCTCTTCGCGCGCCAGCAGGGTGCCCAGCTCGGACTTGCGGGCAATAATTTCGTTGCCGATCGCGTCGAGCGCGTCGGCGCGCTGCTGCACGCCCGACAGGCCCCAGGCCGGGGCGGCGGCGTGAGCGGCTGCCACCGCCAGCGCAACCTCTTGCGCCCCAGCACTGGCATACTCGTCGATCACGTCGCCGCGGTCGGACGGGCTGCGCGTCGTCGTCGTTGCCGCACCGCCGGTCCAGCGGCCGTCGATATACAGTGGTTTCATGGTGTGCTTCCCGTTGGTTGGTCATCGCAAAGTGACAAACTGCCAGTGTACCAAACACGAGCCTGCCTACCTTGCGCCGGCGCCATGCTTTGATCGATGCGCACAGCCGGCAAAAAGCCATCGAGGACCTCCCCAAACGGACGCGTGGGCGACCGGCGCGTATGCGGGTTCCCGCAAAAAGCCGATGAGTTTTTGAGCCACCACAGGAGATATCCGCGAAGCTTCGCGGAGCGCCGTCTGTCCAAGTTGCAGACCCTTCCAAAGAACCGTTCACATGGAACACACCGCTGGCGATCCGGCTGCACGACGGCGCATCCGCACCGAACTTGTCGGCGTGCTGTCGCAGTACCGCCGGCGTATCGCTGCCTCGCTGCTGCTGTTGCTGATCGCCAAGGTAGCCACGGTGGCCGTGCCGCTTGTGCTCAAGCGCATCATCGATACTTTCTCGCAAGGACTGCCGGCGCAACTGCCGGTCTACCTGCTGGTCGGCTATGCGCTGCTGCGTTTTTCCGCGACCCTGTTCAACGAGTGGCGCGACCTGCTCTTCGCGCGCGTGACCTTGCGCACCGTCTCCACCTACGCGCAAAAGATCTTTGCCCACCTGCATTCGCTGGGACCGCGTTTCCACGCGCGGCGCCAGATCGGCAGCCTGCTGCCGGACATCGACCGCGGCACCAACGGCATCGCGTTCCTGCTGGGCGTGGGCCTGTTCACGATCGTGCCGACACTGGTCGAGATCGGACTGGTGCTGGCAGTCATGCTGAACCGCTACAGCGCCGGCTTTTCCATCATCATCGTCCTGACCTTCCTGGTGTACTCCGGCTTCACGCTGCTGTTTACCGCGCGCCGGGTGATCTACCAGCGGCGCGTGAACAAGCTCGATTCGCGCGCCAAGGGGCAGCTGGCCGATAGCCTCATCAATTACGACACGGTCAAGTATTTCACCAACGAAGCGGTCGAAGCGCGCCGCTTTTCCGGCCTGACGGAGCGCTGGCTGGAAGCCGGAGCCGGCAACCAGCGGGCGCTGTTCACGCTGCACGTAGGGCAAAGCGGCATCATCGCGCTTGGGGTCGGCGCGATCATGCTGCTGGCCGGCGACGCGGTCATGCGCCAGCGCATGAGCGTGGGCGACCTGGTGCTGATCAACGCCTATGCGCTGCAGGTGTGCCTGCCGCTCAATGCGCTCGGCTTCGTCTACCGCGAAGCGCGCGACGCCTGGGTCAATGCCGAGCGCCTGTTCGAGCTGTTGCGCGAAAAGCCAGAAATTCCCGACTCCCCCGCCCTGCCTCGGTTACTGGCCACGGCCGGCGACGTCGTGTTCGAGCATGTATGCTTCCACTACAACCCGGCGCGCCCGGTGCTGTCCGACGTCAGTTTTCACATCCCTCCCGGCAGCACCCTGGCCGTCGTCGGGCCCAGCGGCTCGGGCAAATCGACGCTCGCGCGCCTGCTGCTGCGCCTGTACGACCCGGACAGCGGGCGCATCCTGGTCGACGGGCAGGATATCCGCCACTTCAGTCCAGGCAGCGTGCGCCAGGCGATCGGCGTGGTGCCGCAGGACACGGCGCTGTTCAACGACACGATCGGCAACAACATTGCCTACGGCCGTATCGGCAGCAGCAAGGCAGAC
>Ga0170475_104711431_pt1 | contig 24140 bp, 22 predicted proteins | sample Soicark_Litter_5_FD_111474 | JGI IMG/M metagenome (GOLD analysis project Ga0170475, IMG submission 111474) | Avena fatua rhizosphere microbial communities from Hopland, California, USA. Combined Assembly of 48 SPs
AACGGCCGTCCGCACCCGCGAGCCGGGCCAGGACCCGGCGACGCGCACCTTCCAGGCTATACGGATTTACATCAATCGCGAACTTGAGGAACTGTCGCTGACGCTGCCGCAGGCCCTGGCGCGTTTGAACAAGGGTGGGCGGCTGTCGGTGATCGCCTTTCACTCGTTGGAAGACCGCATCGTCAAGCGTTTCATGGCGGATGCGGCGCAAGCTGACAAACTGCCCAGCCGCCTGCCGGTGCGTGCGGCAGATATCGGTGAAGCGCCGTTGCGGCTGGTAGGACGCGCCGTGCGGGCCAGCGCAGAAGAAGTCAGTGCCAATCCCCGCGCGCGTAGCGCTATTTTGCGGGTGGCAGAGCGTACCGGGGCGGTGTTGTGACCCGCTTTAATTTGTTATTGCTGGTGGCGGTGATCATTTGTGCCCTGGGGGTGGTTACTTCCCAGCACAAGGCCCGTAAAGCCTATATCGAGTTGCAGAAGGCGCAGACGCAGGCGCATCAACTGGATGTGGAATGGGGACAGTTGCAGTTGGAGCAAAGTACATGGGCCATGCATTCCAGAATTGAGAAGGAAGCCTCGACACGACTGAATATGCGGGTGCCGGATGCCGGGCATTCGCAGGTGGTGTTGACCAAGCCCGGCGAACTCAAACGAAACCAAGAAGCGCACTGATTCCCGATGGCGTACCAAACGAACAAGAATCTTGCGCTGAGGCTGCAGCCGTGGCGGGCCTGGCTGGTGTTTGGCGGCCTGGTCGGGCTGTTCCTGCTGCTGATCGGGCGGGCGGTCTACTTGCAAGGCTACAAGGAAGAGTTTTTGCGGGGCCAGGGCGAGGCGCGCTATATCCGCCGCCTGACCCTGGAGGCGAACCGCGGCATGATTGCAGATCGCAACGGTGAGCCGCTGGCGATTTCCACGCCCGTGCAGTCGATCTGGGCCAGCCCCAGCGACATGGAAGAGCTGGCGCCGCCGCAGTGGAAAGACTTGGCGACGGCCCTCGGGCTGCCGGTGGGTGAGATAAAGAGCAAGTTGGCGGACAAGAACCGCGAGTTTGTGTATCTGCGCAGGCAGATGAGCCCGGAAGCGGCCGAGCGGGTCATGGCATTGAGCATTCCTGGCGTATTCAAGCAGTCGGAGTTTCGGCGCTACTACCCGGCGGGCGAAGTGATGGCCCACGTGATTGGCTTTACAGGGATCGACAACAAGGGCCAGGAGGGCTTCGAGTTGACGCGAGAATCGATGTTGGCGGGCAAGCCGGGCAGCCGGCAGGTCATCAAAGATAGGCGAGGCTATATCGTTGAAGATATCGCCAGCATAGAAAAGCCACGTGATGGCCAGACGCTCACCTTGTCCATCAACAGCAAGTTGCAGTACCTCGCCTTTCGCGAGCTGAAGAAGGCGGTGGACGACAACAAGGCGCGCGGCGGCGGCGTGATCGTGCTGGATGCCAAGACCGGCGAAGTGCTGGCGCTAGCCAACATGCCCAGCTTCAACCCGAATAACCGCGGCAAGCTGGACCCGGCGAGTCGGCGCAATCGCGCGCTGACCGATACCTACGAGCCCGGTTCGACGATGAAGCCGTTTACAGTGGCCGCTGCCATCGAAGACGGCAAGGTCACGCCGCAGACCCTCGTGCAGACGGGCGGCGGCACCCTGCAGATTGGTCCGGCGACCATACACGACACGCATGCGCATGGTGCCATCACCGTCGAGCAGGTGATCCAGGTATCCAGCAATGTCGGCGCCAGCAAGCTGCAGTTGATGATGGATAGGGAATACCTGTGGAAATATTATGACTCGCTGGGCTTCGGCCAGCCGCCGCACAGCGGCTTCCCCGGCGAAGCGAGCGCCCGCCTGCGGCCTTGGAAGAACTGGGTGCCTATCGACCAGGCCACCATGTCCTACGGGCATGGCATATCCGTGAGCCTGATGCAGATCGCCCGCGCCTACCAGGTGTTCGCCACGGATGGCGAGCTGCGCCCCATCACCTTCCAGAAGCTGATTGCGCCGCTGCCGGGCAAGCAGATGCTGAACCCGTCCACCGCCCGTGCCGTGCGCAAGATGCTGGAAATGGTGACCATGCCGGGCGGCACGGCGCGCAAGGCGCAGGTGGTGGGCTACCGTGTCGGCGGCAAGACCGGCACGGCGCACAAGCTGGAAGGCGGTCAGTATATTAATAAGTACGTCGGCTCTTTCGTGGGCATCGCGCCGATCTCCGATCCGCGCATCATCGTCGCAGTGATGATCGATGAGCCGAATGCCGGCAAATACTATGGTGGCGACGTCGCGGCGCCCGTGTTCAGCGCCGTAGTGGCCGGTGCCCTGCGCATGATGGGCGTGCCGCCGGATGCGCCGACGACGACGGGCTTGCTCGATGATGGCGCCCCTGCCGAAATCAAGGAGGAGATGTGAGGCCCATCAACTGGACGTTTCCCCCGCTTGATATGCCGGCGATCGAAGCCTTGTTGGCGGGCCGTAACCTGACCGCCGATAGCCGCCAGGTTACGCCGGGCGCGGTGTTTCTGGCCTTTCCGGGCGAAGCCGGGGATGGGCGCAACTATATTGGTGACGCGATCCGCCGTGGCGCGTCGGCCGTCATCTGGCACGCGGACGAAGAGGGTGACCCGCAGCGGCCGCTGCCGTTCGCCTGGCAGCCGGAATGGGCGGTGCCCAATCTGGCGCTGCCGGAACTGGCGCTGCAGGTCGGCATCATCGCCGCGCATCATCTGGGGGAGCCCAGCCGCGATATGTGGGTGATGGGCGTAACGGGCACCAACGGCAAGACCTCGTGCGCACATTGGCTGGCGCAGGCCTTCAATCGTCTGGGGCAAAAAGCGGCTTTGCTGGGTACGCTGGGCTACGGTTTTCTCGGCCACCTGGAAACGGCCAGCCACACGACGCCGGACGCGGTGCGCCTGCAGGGTTTGATTGCCCAGTACCGCCAGCAGCAAGCCACGCATCTGGCCATGGAGGTGTCGTCGCACGGCCTCGTGCAGGGCCGGGTGCATGGCGTGACCTTTGACGTGGCATTGTTTACCAACCTGACCCGCGATCACCTGGATTATCACGGCTCGATGGAAGCCTACGGTGAAGCCAAGGCGCGTTTGTTCGACTGGGAAACGCTGACTGCTGCGGTGATCAATACCGATGATCTGTTCGGTTCCGGCCTGCTGGCCGGCGTACCCAGTTCTTTGGGCCTGAGCTACGGCTTCGAGAGCGGCGACCTGCGCGGCAGCAACCTCCAACTAAGCCTGGAAGGATTGCGTTTCGATGTAAGTTCTGCCTGGGGCGAGGGTGAGATCGTCAGCCCCTTGGTCGGCCGCTTCAATGCCTACAACCTGCTGGGCTGCCTCGGCGTATTGCTGCGTAGTGGCGTCAGCCTTGCCGATGCGCTGGCGGTGCTGTCCGAGATCAAGCCGGCGACGGGGCGCATGCAGCGCCTGGGCAGCGCCGAGCAGCCAGCGGTGATGATCGATTATGCGCATACGCCGGATGCGCTGGAAAAAGCCCTGTCGACACTGCGCGAAGTGATGCCGGACGGCAAGCGTTTGTATTGCGTATTTGGCTGCGGCGGCGATAGGGATCGCGGCAAGCGGCCGATGATGGGGCGTATCGCCTGCGAATATGCGGATACGGTGATCGTCACCAACGACAATCCGCGCCGCGAAGATCCGCGCCGCATCATCAACGACATCCTCAAGGGCGTGGCGGGCGCCGCCTCCAAGGCCAGCAATCGCGGCGATTATTCCGTGGAATCCGATCGCGCACGCGCCATCGAATCCGTTATTGAAGTAGCCGTGCAGGGCGACATCGTGTTGATCGCCGGCAAGGGCCATGAAACCTACCAGGATATCGGCGGCAACAAGCTGCCGTTTAGTGATGCCAAAGTCGCACAACTTGCGCTTAACCGCTGGAAGCAATGAGATGAGCGCCCCTATGTTCACGTCTGCCGAAGCATCCGCTGCGCTCACCGCCGTTTTGTATGGCGCGGCCGAGCGCGCAGTCGTGCGCGTCAATTCCGACAGCCGCAGCACGCGCGCCGGCGATCTGTTCGTGGCCATCAAGGGCGAGCAGTTCGATGGTCACCAGTTCGTGATGCAGGCGCTGCAGGAAGGTGCCGTTGCAGCCTTGGTAGACAAGGCGTTTGCCGAAACGGCTCCGCATTTGCCGCCGGATACGGCCTTGATCGTCGTCGACGACACGCTGCTGGCACTGGGCGAGTTGGCTGCCTGGTGGCGCAGCCGCTTCAGCATGCCGCTGATCGCCGTGACCGGCTCCAATGGCAAGACCAGCGTCAAGGAAATGATCGCGGCCATACTTGCCTACAAATTGGGTGCGGAAGCGGTGCTCGCCACCACCGGCAATCTGAACAATCACATCGGCGTACCCTTGATGCTGCTGCGCCTGCGCGAGCAACATCAATTCGTGGTGCTGGAAATGGGCATGAACCATTTCGATGAAATCCGCTACCTCACGCGCATGGCGCGGCCGGATGTGGCATTGGTCAACAATGCTGGCGCCGCCCATCTGGAGTTCCTGGGTTCGCTAGCCGGGGTGGCACGCGCCAAGGGCGAGATATATGAAGGCCTGGCCGAGAATGGCGTGGCCATCTGCAATGCCGACGATGCATTTGCCGACTACTGGCGCTCGCTGAATACCGGCCGGCGCATGCTGGGCTTCGGCATAGCCGGCGGCGACGTCACCGCGCAATCCCTGGCGGTGAAGCCCTTGAGCAGCCAGTTCACCTTGCGCACGCCGCAGTCGGCAGCCGAGGTCATTTTGCAGGTGCCCGGTCTGCATAATGTACGCAACGCCTTGGCTGCCGCCGCCGCTGCCCTGGTGGTCGGCCTGAGCACGCAGGAAATCGCCGCAGGCCTGAACAGCTACGCCGGCACCAAGGGCCGTTTGCAACAGAAGCGCGCCACCTGCGGCGCCCTGGTGATCGACGACACTTACAACGCCAACCCGGATTCCATGCGCGCAGCCGTCGATGTCCTGGCCAGCCTGCCGACGCAGCGCATCCTGGTGCTGGGCGATATGGGCGAGATCGGCTCGGATATCGCCGAGAAACACCGCGAACTGGGTGCGTATGCCCGGCAGGCCGGTATCAATTACCTGCTGGCGACGGGCGAGGCGATGCGCCACGCCGTGGCCGCATTTGGCGAGCAGGCCTCCTGGTATGCGGATCACGCGGCCTTGATCGCTGATTTACGCACGCGCATCAGCGCCGAGGTGAGCGTGCTGTGCAAGGGGTCGCGCTTCATGCGCATGGAACAGGTGGTGCAGGCTTTGACCGAAGCTGGAAAGGTGGGGGCCTGATATGTTGCTATGGCTGGCTGGTTGGCTGGGCGGCTCGGTCCGCGCCTTCAACGTCTTCAATTACATTACCCTGCGCGCGGTGCTGGCGACGATGACGGCTTTGTTCATCTCCTTCCTGCTCGGGCCATGGGTGATACGCAAGCTCACCGAGATGAAGGTCGGGCAGTCGGTGCGCAGCGACGGGCCGCAGACGCATCTCGTCAAGGCTGGTACGCCGACCATGGGCGGCACGCTGATCCTGCTGTCCATCGGCCTCACCACCTTGCTGTGGGCGGATCTCACCAACCGCTATGTGTGGCTGGTGCTGATCGTCACCCTGGCCACCGGCGTGATCGGCTTTGTCGATGATTACAAGAAAGTGGCGTTGAAGAATCCCAAGGGTTTGTCGGGCAAGGCCAAACTGGCCGGCCAGTCGGTGATCGCCATTGTCGCCGGGGCTTACCTTGCCTATACGGCCAATCTGCCTGCCAATACGGAATTCATCGTGCCGTTTTTCAAGCATATCGCCTATCCGTTTGGCGGCATCGGCTTCATGGTGCAGACCTATCTCGTGATCGTCGGCACCAGTAATGCCGTCAATCTCACCGATGGCCTGGATGGCCTCGCCATCATGCCGACGGTGATGGTGGGCTCGGCACTGGCGATCTTTGCCTATGTGGCAGGTAATGCCAAGTTTGCCGGCTATCTATTTGTGCCGCATATACCCGGTGCCGGCGAGCTGACCATATTCTGCGCAGCCATCGGCGGCGCCGGTCTCGGATTTTTGTGGTTCAACGCCTATCCGGCGGAAGTCTTCATGGGCGACGTCGGTGCGCTGGCGCTGGGCTCCGCGCTCGGTACTGTGGCGGTGATCGTGCGCCAGGAGATCGTTCTGTTCATCATGGGCGGCGTGTTCGTGATGGAAGCCTTGTCGGTGATGATACAGGTGGCCAGCTTCAAGCTGACCGGCAAGCGCGTGTTCCGCATGGCGCCCCTGCACCATCACTTTGAATTGAAGGGCTGGAAGGAGACGCAGGTAGTGGTGCGCTTCTGGATCATTACCATGCTGCTGGTGCTGGCCGGGCTGGCCACGCTGAAACTGCGTTGATCGCTGATCAGGCTTTAAGGGATATCACATGACGTTTGCAGGCAAACAGGTAACGGTAGTCGGGCTCGGCGCCACCGGGCTGTCCGCCGCGCGCTGGCTGGCGCGGCACGGTGCCATCGTGCGCGTGGTGGATAGCCGCGACGTGCCGCCCATGCTTGAGCAATTGCGTGCCGACATGCCGGATATCCCCGTGGTCGCTGGTGCTTTCAACAAGGACACCTTCAAGGACGCCGAGTATCTGATGATGAGCCCAGGCGTGCCGATGGCCGATCCCTACATCCAGAAAGCCTATAAGGCGGGCGCGGATGCTTATGGCGACATCGAGATCTTTGCCCGCGCCATCAATGCCCGCAAGGGCGGAGCCCGCGCCAAGGTGATCGCCATTACCGGCTCCAACGGCAAATCCACCGTCACCGCCATGGTTGGCGCCATGTGCGAAGCGGCCGGCATGAGCACGGTGATCGCCGGCAATATCGGCACGCCGGTGCTGGATGTGCTGGGCGATATCGAAGCGGGCAAGCTGCCGGAGCCGGACGTGTGGGTGCTGGAGTTGTCCAGCTTCCAGTTGGAGACGACGCTGAGCCTTGCGCCGGACGCTGCCGCCGTGCTCAATATCAGCGAAGACCATATGGATCGCTATACCTCGATGCTGCAATATGCCGCCGCCAAATCGCGCATCTTCGAAGGCATGGGCGCCATGGTGCTCAATCGCGAAGATGGCTATTGCCGGGGCATGGCGCGGCCCGGCCGCCAGGTGTTCTGGTTTGGTCTCGATCAGCCTCGTTCGCCTACCGAATATGGCCTGCGCACGATCGCCGGCGGTTATGAAATGGTCTGTGGCGATTTCACGCTGATGCTGTCCGGCGAACTGCCGCTGCCCGGCCTGCACAATGCCGCCAACGCCATGGCGGCGCTGGCCTTGACGCGCGCCATCGGCCTGCCGACCTTGCCCCTGGTAAGTGCGCTCAAGAAATTCAAGGGCTTGCCGCATCGCGTCGAGTTCGTCGCCAAAGTGGGCGGCGTCGATTATTTCGACGACTCGAAAGGCACCAATGTCGGTGCGACCGAAGCGGCGCTGGGCGGCATGGATCGCCCAGTGGTGCTGATCGCAGGCGGCGACGGCAAGGGCCAGGATTTCTCGCCGCTGACCAGCGTCTGCTCCGCCAAATGCCGCGCCGTGATCCTGCTGGGCCGCGATGCGCCGCGCCTGCGCACCACCCTGGCGAATAGCGGCGTCAAGCTGGTCGATGCCGCGACCATGGAAGAGGCGGTACGCCTCGCGGCACAAGAGGCCAAGTCCGGCGATATCGTGCTGATGTCGCCCGCCTGCGCCAGTCTGGACATGTTCCGCAACTATGCGCACCGAGCCGAAGTGTTCGTTGCCGCCGTGAAGGCACTGTAGCCCGTGAAACGCTTCTATCAGGCCCTGCGCAGCCGCCCACCAATGCCCGGTTACGACCATTCCCTGGTCTGGACCGTGCTGGTGCTGCTCGCCATCGGCCTGATCATGGTCTATTCCTCGTCCATCGCCATGGCCGAAGTCGACAAGGACACGGGTTTTCGCTCCACCTATTTCGTGACGCGCCATACCATCTTCCTGTGCGTGGGCTTCTGTGCGGCCTTTATCGCCTTCCAGTTCCCGATGCGCGTCTGGCAGCAGTACGCCCCTTACCTGTTCCTGCTCGGCGCGGCGCTGCTGATCATGGTGTTGATCCCCCATGTCGGCCGTGAAGTGAATGGCTCCAAGCGCTGGTTGTCCTTGCTGGTGATCAACCTGCAGCCCTCGGAACTGGTGAAGTTCTTCGTGGTGCTGTATGCCGCCGATTACACGGTGCGCAAAGCGGCCTATATGCACAGCCTGGTCAAGGGCTTCTTCCCCATGTTCGTGGTGATGCTGGTGACGGGCGCGCTGCTCTTGTCCGAGCCGGATTTCGGTGCGCTGTCGGTGGTTACCGCCATCGCCATGGGCATTCTGTTCCTGGGCGGCTTCGACTGGCGGCTATTCGCGGGCCTGGTGGTGCTGCTGCTGATCGGTCTCGTCGGCTTCATCCTGATATCACCGTACCGCATGGCGCGCGTGATCGGCTTCATGGACCCATGGAAAGATCCTTACGGCAAGGGCTACCAGCTCAGCCATTCCCTGATCGCCTTTGGGCGCGGCGAATGGACGGGCGTGGGCCTGGGCGGTTCCGTAGAAAAGCTCTCCTACCTGCCGGAGGCGCATACCGACTTCCTGATGGCCATCATCGCCGAGGAGCTGGGCTTTGCCGGGGTGGCGCTGGTAGTGCTGCTGTTTGCCTGGCTTACCTGGCGGGCGTTTGCCATCGGCATCCAGGCCGCCAAGCTGGAACGCTATTTCTCCGCCCTGGTTGCACAGGGCGTCGGCATTTGGCTGGGCGTGCAATCGGTGATCAATATCGGCGTGAACATGGGTTTGCTGCCGACCAAGGGGCTGACGTTGCCCCTGCTGTCTTTCGGCGGTTCCGGCATCGTCGCCAACCTGGTGGCGCTGGCGGTGCTGCTGCGCGTCGATTGGGAAAACCGGCAGTTGATGCGGGGGTACACCGTATGAACAAAACCCTGCTGGTTATGGCTGGTGGCACGGGTGGGCATATCATGCCGGCGCTGGCGGTCGCCAAGGAAATGAGCAATCGCGGCTGGAAGGTGGTCTGGCTCGGTGCCAAAGGCAAGATGGAAGAGACGCTGGTGCCGCAGCACGGCATTCTCCTTGAGCTGCTGCCGGTGGGCGGCGTACGCGGTAAAGGTCCGTTGCGCATGCTGCGCGCCCTGTTTCAACAGGTGAAGGCGATTTTCCTGGCGCTGGACGTGATGGCGCGGCACCAGCCTACCGTCGTGATCGGCTTTGGCGGCTTTACGGCCTTTGCCGGTGGTGTTGCCGCCAAGATTTCACGCGTGCCCTTGCTGATCCATGAGCAGAACTCGGTGGCGGGCCTGACCAACAAGGTGCTGTCGCGGCTGGCGCGGCGCGTGCTGGTGGCCTTCCCGACGGCGTTCGGCGACAAGGGGCAGATGGTCGGCAACCCGGTGCGCCCGGTGATTGCCAACATCGCACCGCCGGCACAGCGCTTCGCGGGGCGTAGCGGCGTGCTGCGCGTGCTGGTGGTCGGCGGCAGCCTGGGGGCGCAGTCTCTGAACGAGATCGTGCCGCATGCGCTGGGCCTGTTGCCGGAAAAAGACCGGCCGCGCGTCGTGCATCAATCCGGTGCCAAGCATCTGGATGTGCTGCGCGCCCATTACAGCGCCGCCGATGTGGCCGGTGACTGCGTGCCTTTCATCGACAATATGGCGGAAGCCTATGCCACGGCTGACTTGGTGATCGCCCGTTCCGGCGCGCTGACCATCGCCGAGCTGGCTGCCGTGGGCCTTGCTTCCATCCTCGTGCCCTTCCCATTTGCCGTGGACGACCACCAGACGGGCAATGCGCAATACCTAGCCAGTGCCGGCGCGGCGATCCTCGTGCAGCAATCCGAACTCAGGCCGGAGTGGCTGGCGGATCGCTTACGTGAGCTGGGCCGGGGACTTTTGCTGACCATGGCCGAAGCGGCGCGCCGCCTAGCCAAACCGGCCGCGACCAATGAGGTGGCGGCGATCATTGAAGAATTGGGCAAAGAAGTGGCCGAAAAAGTGGGGCGAGCATGAAGCACAAGGTAAAACGCATCCACTTCGTGGGCATAGGCGGCGCCGGCATGAGCGGTATCGCCGAAGTATTGCTCAACCTCGGTTTCGAGGTGAGCGGCTCCGATCTGGGCAGCAATGCCGTGACCAAGCGGCTGGCGGATGCCGGCGCCAAGGTCTATCAGGGCCATGATGCCGCCTTCCAGAAAAGCGCCGACGTGGTGGTGACCTCTACCGCCGTGCGCGCCGACAACCCGGAAGTGCTGGCGGCGCGTGCCCGGCAGGTGCCGGTGATTCCCCGCGCCATGATGCTGGCGGAATTGCTGCGCTTCCGGCAGGGCATCGCCGTGGCCGGTACACATGGCAAGACCACCACCACCAGCTTGATCGCCTCCATCCTGGCGGCGGCGGGGCTAGACCCGACCTACGTGATCGGCGGTCTGCTGAATGCGGCGGGCACCAATGCCAAGCTCGGCAAGGGCGATTTCATCGTCGTCGAAGCGGATGAGTCGGATGCTTCCTTCCTGATGCTGAAGCCGGTGCTGGCGGTGGTGACCAATATCGACGCCGACCACATGGATACCTACGGCCATGATTTTGTGCGGCTGAAGCAGGCTTTCCTGGATTTCCTGAGTCATCTGCCCTTCTACGGGCGGGCGGCGGTGTGCATAGACGACCCGAATGTGCGGGCGATATTGCCCATGGTCAGTAAACCGCTGACCACTTACGGCGTTAGCCCCGATGCGACCTTGCGCGCCGATAACATCCAGGCATTGCCGGGCGGGCGTATGCGTTTCACGGCGATCTGGAAAAATGGCGTGGAAAGCCGCATGGAGGTGGAGCTGAATGCTGCGGGGCACCACAACGTGCTCAACGCGCTGGCGGCCATTGCCATCGGCCTGGAAGTGGGCGCCTCCGAAGCGGCCATCCAGCAGGCGCTGGCGGATTTCGGCGGCGTCGGCCGGCGCTTCCAGCGTTATGGCGAGCTGACGCTGCCCGCTGGCGGCGCGGTCACCTTGATCGATGATTATGGGCACCACCCGGTGGAAATGGCGGCGACGCTGTCTGCCGTGCGAGGCGCCTTCCCGGAGAAACGTTTGCTGCTGGCCTTCCAGCCGCACCGCTATTCGCGGACCCGCGACCTGTTTGAAGATTTTGCGAAAGTGCTGTCGACGGTGGATGCGCTGCTGTTGTCCGAGGTATACGCAGCCGGCGAAGCGCCCATCGTCGCGGCAGACAGCCGTGCCCTGAGCCGGGCGCTGCGCGTGGCCGGCAAGGTGGAGCCGGTATTCGTCGAGGATATCGCCGACATGCCCACCGCCATTCTGGAACATGCGCGCGCCGGCGATGTTGTGATAACCATGGGCGCTGGTTCCATTGGTGCCGTGCCCGGCAAATTGATGGGGCAGCCATGAGCAAGGGTGTCGATGTGAAGGATTTTGGCAAGGTGGCCGTGATATTCGGCGGAACCTCTTCGGAACGCGAAGTGTCGCTGATGAGCGGCGGCGGGGTATTGAAGGCGCTGCAGTCGAAAGGCGTGGATGCCCATGCCTTTGATCCGCAGGATCAGCCTTTGTCTGCACTGAAAAGCGAAGGCTATGCACGCGCCTTTTTGATCTTGCACGGTCCGGGCGGCGAGGACGGCACGATACAGGGCGCGCTGGAAATGATGGGCCTGCCCTATACCGGATGCGGCGTGATGGCCTCGGCGATAGGCATGGACAAGCTGCGCACCAAGCTGATCTGGCAGGCGCTGGGGCTGCCGATTCCCGCGTTTGAGCTGATCGATGCGCAGACGGATTTTGCGGCGGTGGAAGCGCGGCTAGGCCTGCCCTTGTTCGTCAAGCCGGCGACCGAGGGTTCCAGCATCGGCGTGACCAAGGTCAAGGAAGCCGGCGGCCTGCGCGCCGCTTTCGAGGAAGCGCGTAAATACGACCCGCTGGTGCTGGCGGAAGCTTTTGTGGGTGGCGGTGAATACACGGCGGCGGTGCTGGAGCAGGACGGCGCGTTGACGGTGCTGCCCATGGTGAAGATAGAGCCCGCCACCGAGTTTTATGACTACCAGGCCAAATATTTCCGCGACGACACGGTGTATCGCTGCCCCTGCGGCCTGAGTGCGGTGCGCGAAGCGCAGATTGCGGAGCTGGTGAAGAAGGCTTTCTGGGCGATAGGCGCGACAAGCTGGGGGCGCGTGGATTTTCTGATGGATGGGGCAGGCGCAGCCTACTTGTTGGAAGCGAATACGGCGCCGGGCATGACCAGCCATAGTCTGTTCCCGATGGCCGCGCGGCAAGCGGGCATGAGTTATGAAGACTTGGTGGTAAAGATACTGGAAACGACCGTGGTGGGCCGCTGAGTGTGGGACAAGCCGCAAATCCTGCTGTGGCTGGCCAGCCTGCTCAATGGTCTGGCAGTGCTGCTGTTCCTGTATGCGGCGCTGTTGTTGCTGGTGCATTCGCCCTTGTTTCCCGTGCGGCAGATACGTGTGGAAGGTAGTCTCTCCCATGTTTCAAAGCAGCAGTTGCAGTACATCGTCAAGAACGAGCTGAAAGGCACGTTTTTTACGCTGGATTTGAACCGTACCCGCCAGGCCTTCGAGAAATTGCCATGGGTGCGCCAAGTCAGCCTGCGGCGGCGCTGGCCGGACCGGCTGGATGTGAACATCGAGGAGCACGTGGCCCTGGCGCGCTGGGGAACGGTAGGCTTGTTGAATACGCTGGGCGAGCGCTTCGATGCCGCCAGCAATGATGTGCTGCCGGTGCTGGAAGGGCCGGACGGCAGCGAAGTGGATGTGGCGAAGGGTTATATGAGCTTCAAGGAACTGCTGGCGCCGATAGACAGCAAGCCCAGCCGGGTATCACTGTCGGCACGGCGTGCCTGGCAGGTGGAGCTGGACAAGAAGTTGACGGTGGAGCTGGGCCGCGATGATGCGGAGCAGCGTCTCAGGAAGTTTGTGGAAGCCTATCCGCGTACCCTGGCGGTGCTGAACCGGCCATTCGACTACGTGGATTTGCGTTATCCGAATGGTTTTGCCGTGCGCTTGCCGGGCTATGTGGCGAAGGTACAGAAGAAAGCAGCAGAGTGAGGGTGATGGGATATACACCGCCGCGCTCTGTGCATGAACAAGTTGATGAATTCGGGATGTCTTTTCAGGAATACCGTGGTCTTGCGCAAGCGAGTCATATGAGCAGGGAGAAGCAAGGGTGAACAAACCGAATACGACGAAGAACCTGCTGGTTGGGCTTGATATCGGCACGTCCAAGATTGTCGCGCTGGTGGCGGAGATCCTGCCTGACGGCCGGCTGGAGATCGTCGGCCTGGGGCAGGCGCCTTCCAAGGGGCTGAAGAAGGGTGTGGTGGTGAACATCGAGTCCACCGTCGGTGCCATCCAGCGTGCGCTGGAAGAGGCGGAGCTGATGGCGGATTGCAAGATACGCGAAGTGCTGACTGGCATCGCCGGCAGTCATATCCGTAGCTTCAACTCCCACGGCATGGTGGCGATCAAGGACAAGGAAGTGCAGCAGGCGGACGTGGACCGCGTGATCGAGACGGCGCGCGCCGTGAACATTCCGACTGAGCACCAGATCCTGCACATCCTCAACCAGGAATTCATCATCGACGGCCAGGAGGACGTGAAGGAGCCGCTGGGCATGAGCGGTGTGCGCCTGGAAGTGAAGGTGCATATCGTCACCGGCGCCATCTCCGCTGCGCAGAACATCACCAAGTGCGTGCGCCGCTGCGGCCTGGAAATGACCGATCTGATCCTGCAGCCCCTGGCGTCAGCGATGAGCGTGCTGTCGGAGGATGAGAAAGAACTGGGCGTATGCCTGATCGATATCGGTGGCGGCACGACCGATATCGCCGTGTTCTGCGAAGGTGCGATCCGCCATACGGCGGTCATTCCCATCGCCGGTGACCAGATCACCAACGATATCGCCATGGCCCTGCGCACGCCTACCAAGGAAGCGGAAGACATCAAGCGCGCGCATGGTGTGGCTTTGCGCCAGCGTGCCGATCCGGCCCACCCGGTGGAAGTGCCGGGCGTGGGTGAGCGTGGACCGCGCCAGTTGTCGCGGCAGACGCTGGCCGAGGTCATCGAACCGCGCGTCGAGGAGCTGTATAGCCTCGTGCAATCCGAATTGCGCCGCTCCGGTTTCGAGGACCGCCTGTCGTCCGGCATCGTCATTACCGGCGGCTCGGCGCAAATGCCCGGCATGGTGGAATTGGGCGAAGAGGTGTTTCACCTGCCGGTCAGGCTAGGCGTGCCACAGTATGTGGGCGGCTTGGCCGAGGTGGTCAAGAATCCACGTTTTTCAACCGCCGTAGGCTTGCTGCTCATCGGCAAGCAGGCGGCGCAGCGCAATCAATTGGTGCGCATGCATGGGGGCGGGCTGGGCGGCGTAATCGACAAGATGAAGACCTGGCTGCAGGGAAATTTCTAAACCCGGATTTTCGGGGGGAACACGGTTTTGAAGCGTGTTCTGGGTATGAAAAGCGAACATTTTATGAACCCGGCAGTTAACTGAAAGGCACTATAGACGACGTTGTCATGCCAGGCCCCAGATTGACCCTTCCCGTCAGGGCGGAGAAATACCTAGCCGCCCCCGGGAAAAACCGTCTCTGAGCCTGCTGCGGCATATGACGATTGCGTGACAGTTGCTGCTGTGTTGATGACGTGTTGCGGCGGTAAAAATTAGTTGCGGCTTTAATGGTTGGCCAGTTCGGCACCGAGCTTTCCTTCGTGAACTTGGTCCGCCAGGCCGGCCTTATGTTTTAAGTTTTTCGGCTTTGTGATGTGTCTTAAATTGGGAATTTGGTCTTAAATCGGGCTCTGAGGAGAATTGCAATGGCGATTTCGTTTGTAGATGTACAGCAGGACATGGTGCCAGTGGCCAAGATCAAGGTGATTGGTGTGGGTGGTTGTGGCGGCAATGCCATCGACCACATGATTGAGTGCAATGTGGGTGGTGTGGAATTCATCTGCGCAAACACGGATGCCCAGGCGCTCAAGCGCAATCGGGCCGATAACGTGGTGCAGTTGGGCAGCAACCTGACCAAGGGGCTGGGCGCAGGCGCCAATCCGGAAATCGGCCGCGATGCGGCGGAAGAAGACCGCGTGCGTCTGGCGGAGATGATCGAAGGCGCAGACATGCTCTTCATCACGGCCGGCATGGGCGGCGGTACCGGCACGGGTGCGGCACCCATCGTCGCGCAGATCGCCCGCGAAAAGGGCATCCTGACTGTCGGCGTGGTCACGCGCCCGTTCGCCTTTGAAGGCAAGCGTCAGAAGGCAGCGCAGGCCGGCATCGATGAGTTGTCCAAGTATGTCGACTCCCTGATCATCATCCCTAATGACAAGCTGATGCAGGTGCTGGGCGATGATGTGTCGTTCAAGGATGCCTTCAAGGCGGCCGATGACGTGTTGCGTGGCGCAGTAGCCGGCATCGCGGAAATCATCAACTGCCCGGGCCTCGTCAATGTCGACTTTGCCGACGTCAAGGCAGTGATGACGGAAATGGGCATGGCGATGATGGGTTCGGCGATTGCCGAAGGTGCGGACCGCGCCCGTTCTGCCGCCGAAGCCGCCGTGGCCAGCCCGCTGCTGGAAGACGTAAGCCTGAATGGCGCACGCGGCATCCTCGTCAACATCACCGCCGACTACAGCCTGAAGATGCGTGAAGTGCATGAAGTCATGGACACCATCAAGGCTTATGCTTCGGAAGACGCCCGCATCATCTTTGGTGCTGCCATCGACGAAAACATGGGTGAAAACCTGCGCGTGACCCTGGTGGCAACGGGCCTGGGCGCCCGCGAAACCAAGAAGCAGCCGAATCTGCACGTGGTGCAGCGCACGGGTACGGACGATATGCCCATGGTGGGCGGCGCGGATTACGGTCAATACGAAACACCGGCCGTATTCCGTGGCGGCCGGCGTGGCGCCAGTGGTGCCACCAGCCCGGCACCGGATGCAGGCCGCAACGCGTTTCACGGTGCGGATCTGGATATTCCGGCATTTTTGCGCAAGCAGGCGGATTGATCGGCGTTGCGGCATCCGACCATCGCCTCCATAGGGAAGTTCAATCGAAGCGTATTTTGCGATATGGCAAAATACGCAAGATAACTATCCCGAAGGGAAGCGGCTGCTTATGATCCATCAACGCACTTTGCAATCGACGATACGTGCCGTAGGCGTCGGGTTGCACTCGGGTGAAAAGGTCGAACTGACCATGCACCCGGCAGCGCCCGACAGCGGCATCGTGTTCCGTCGCACCGACTTGCCCGAGCCGGTGTCGTTCAAGGTGGGTCCGGATCTGGTCAATGACACGCGCCTGTCCTCAACGCTGGTGCGCGGGGACGTGCGTGTCGGCACCATAGAGCATCTCATGTCGGCTTTCGCGGGCCTGGGCATCGATAACCTCCTCGTTGATGTCACGGCCCCTGAAATTCCCATCATGGACGGCAGTGCCGCACCCTTTATCTACCTGATTCAGCAAGCCGGCGTGGTGGAGCAGAAAGCGAAGAAACGCTTTGTGCGCGTCAAGAAAGCCGTAGAAGTGCAGGATGGCGACAAGTGGGTAAGGCTTACACCGCACAACGGCTACAAGGTGAAGCTGACCATAGAGTTCAACCATCCTGTGTTTCGCAAGTCTGCGCAGACGGTTGAGCTGGATTTCTCGAACACCAGCTATATCAGTGAAATCGCTCGCGCCCGTACTTTTGGTTTTATCCATGAGGTCGAATTCATGCGCCTGAACAACCTGGGGCGGGGTGGCAGTATGGAAAACGCCATTGTGCTTGACGAGTTCCGCGTGCTGAACCAGGGCGGGCTGCGCTTTGAAGATGAGTTTGTACGGCACAAGATACTGGATGCGATCGGCGACCTTTATATCCTCGGTCATCCACTGATTGCTGCCTTCGACGGCTTCAAGTCCGGCCATGCCATGAACAACAAGCTGCTCAGAGCCTTATGGGCGGATGCCGATGCCTGGGAATACGTCAGTTTCGATAGCGTCGGCGATGTGCCCAGCGCCTTTCATCGACTTCAGAAAAACGCAATCTAGTTTAAGCCAAGCATGTTTCCCTTGTTGCGCGTCCTGTTCATCCTGATCCTGATAGGCTATGCCTTCTGCCTGTGGAAGTCATGGCAGGGTGAGGCGCGCTGGCTGTGGTGGCGGCGGCTGTTTGCCTATGGCGGGCTGCTGCTGGCCTTGCTGGTCGTGGTGCCCCTGCTGCTGCAGGCTTTGCCCTGTAAGCTGTAAAAAACCAGGCACCATCAATCGAACGAAAAAGCATCCCGCCACTTGATCGAGCAGCCGACACTGGGCATTTGCTGGCGAGGGCCTTCGCCCAGCATGGCGATCTGCTTCATGGCCAGGAATAGCTCACGCGGCTCATCCGGCGGTGCCGGCTTACGGCCGGAGGCATCGAAGCGGCCCCGGTATTGCAGCTTGAGGTCGGCGTTATAGCCGAAAAAATCCGGCGTACACAGGGCGCCGAAGGCGCGCCCTGCGTCCTGGCTTGCGTCGAACAAGTAAGGGAAGGTGAAGCCGAATGCCTTGGCGTAGGCGCGCATATGCTCGAAATCGTCCTCCGGGTAAGCGGCCGGGTCGTTGGAGCTGATGGCGACACTTTTGATGCCGTAGCTCTCCAGGTCGCGACAGGTAGCGACGATGCGCTCGCGTATCGCCTTCACGTAGGGGCAGTGATTGCAGATGAACATGACCAGCAAGCCGTTCGAGCCCCGGCAGCTTTGCAGCGTGTGGGTTTGACCATCCACCCCCGGCAGTGAAAAATCCGGCGCAGGGGTGTTGAATTCGCAGATGGGGGTGGTGAGGCTGACCATGGTGGCGACGCTATCTACGCAGAGAACAACCCTCATTATAACAGGCGCTTGCCCATCTATTGAGAGCCAGTACCTCGTCTCAGAGAATTTGCAAGGTTGGAAGCCGCGTCTTTGTTGCGCTATGCCGCCTCCTCGCGCCTTGCCAGTCGAACAAATCCTTCGTCTTCGAACCATGCAAATTCACGGAGACGAGGTACTGGTAGTCAGTCACGCTGAATTGAATGGATGCTGCCGGGCGCTCAGGGCTGATAGCTGCGTTGGCAAAGTTCGACAGGAGAACCACCCTGCCTTCACTTTGCCGCCTTGCTTTCGACCCTGATCACCGCAACATCATCCATCCGATTCAACGTGACTGACTACTAGCTGCTGGCAGCCTGACGATTGTGTTCCTGCGTGCGCAGTGTAAAGCTGGTGCGACAGGTGTTGAAGCAAATACGAAGTTGTCGGATGTGAAAGCGAGATTGCAGCATGCCCCGTTTCTATGTTGATTGTCCCTTGGCGCCTTATAGCGAGCTGCTGCTGCCTGACGCCGTGGCGCGCCACGCCCAGGTCTTGCGCTTGCAGGCGGGCGATGCCCTTACCCTTTTCGATGGTCGCGGCGGGGAGTACCCGGCACAGGTGCTGGAGATGGGTAAGCGCCAGGTAAAAGTAGCGCTGGGCGCGTATGACGGCATCAGCCGTGAATCCCCTCTGCAGCTTACCCTGGTGCAGGCGCTGTCTGCGGCCGAACGCATGGACTACACGGTACAGAAGGCCACGGAGCTGGGCGTGACGGCAATTTGCGTCGTGCAGTCAGCCTACTGCAGCTACAAGCTGGGCGCCGAGCGTCTCGATAAGCGTATGGCGCATTGGCAGGCCGTTGCTGTTTCTGCGGCGGAGCAATGCGGGCGTACACAAATTCCCACCATCAGCGCGCCCGTGAAATACCAAGAGGCGTTGCTGGGCCTGCCGGCAGCGGATGTGCGCCTGCTGCTGTCGCCGATTGCCGGGCGGCCGTTGCACGAACTGCCTGCATCAGCGGCATCCGCCATCGCGCTGATCGGCCCCGAGGGCGGCTTTTCCGATGAAGAGGAGGCGATGGCGCGTGATGCCGGCTACCTGCCACTGTTGCTGGGGCCACGTATCTTTCGCACCGAAACGGTCGCGCCGGTGATTGCTGCACTTCTACAGGCGCGTTATGGCGGATTTTAAGCGGAATTGCCCCACTTTGATGATGGTAGGGAGATGTTGCTGCCAAGGCGGGGCAGGGGGTGATGGTCGCAAAGCGCTCGTAGAGAGGCTGTTGGAAGTGTTGCGAAAAGAGCAGTAGCCGCCTGCGTTGCGTTGTCTGTGCACGGCTGAAAGTGATTTTGAGCAGGCCCCGGATAGCGATGGGGCCTGCTCAAAGGGCACTCCTTACGGACGAAGGCAGCACACGCCGCGTATGCCCGATCTCAACGCTGCGATGCTCGCCGTACGCCGGTATCGACTGCGTTTCTTCCCGGCACGACTTCGGCACACTCGCGACGTTTCTATCATGGCCTCTTAGCGCAAGCCAGAGATATATTCGGCAACCGCTTCGGCTTCCGCATCCGTCAAGCGCATGGCGATATCGTGCATCACAGGGTTGACCCGATTCTTGCCGGATTTGAATTCACCCAGTTGCGCCGCACTGTAAGCTGCGTGCTGGCCGCCAAGGCGCGGATACTGTACGGGGATGCCGGAGCCGTTCGGGCCATGGCAGGCCATGCAGGCGGGCACGCCTGTGCTGCTGTTGCCGGCCTGGTAAACCTTCTGGCCGGCGGCGAGCAGTGCTTTCTTGGTGGCGGCGCGCTCCTTGGGCTTCTGTTCCCCAAAGTAGGCGGCCAGATTCTTCATGTCCTCGTCAGACAGTGCTGCAGCCTGAGGCGACATGATGGCGCTCTTACGCTCGCCCTTCTTGAAGGCGGCAAGCTGGGCATACACGTATTCGGGATGCTGGCCGGCAAGGCTGGGGTTGGCCGGGGCTGCGCTATTGCCGTCCACTCCATGGCAGGCTGCGCAGACTTTTTCGACTATTGCCCGGCCCTTGGCGGGGTCCGCCTTGGCTGCAGGGGTTTCCGCCGCGAAGGCAGTGGTGGCGACAAGGCTGAGAATGGCCGTCAGCACGCTTCGATTCATAAGTAACTCCTTCGAACAAGACTGTTTGATCGGGCTGGACAACGGGCTGGACAAGTCCGTCCTTTACGCTGCTGGATAAGCTCAAGGCGCACACTTTAAAGCTAAAATTGCCTAAGTGAGTGAAAAAAGCTGTATTCAAACCTGCTATTCTAGCGCAACTCAATTCGCGCCGCGAATAGCGGAATATACCGCAGACGGTGCAGTGTGACGAAATCGTCGCAAGCGGTCAGGTCGGCGGCAGGTAAATAGGAGGGGCGGGCGTCAAGCAAGCGTAGCGAGATTTGGCAGCGCCATCAGCCCCGCATTCGCAAGCCATGACACCTTGGACACCCTGTTAGGGTAAGCCTGCGTGTACGTCGTCCACATAAAACGTTAAGCTATTCGCTTTGCGGCGCTATTTCTCTCATCGCTCTAGCGTTCAGCAATCAAGAATTGCACTGCAACAAATCATGACAGGCCCCAAAATTCATGCCGCTTTTTAGTCAGCTCAGTTTTCACACGACCGTCAATGACTTGCATATGCTGCCCGCTGATGGTGTCGAGGTGGCGTTTGCCGGCCGTTCCAACGCGGGTAAGTCGAGCGCCATCAATACGCTGGCCAACCATAAGCGCCTTGCCTTCGTCTCCAAAACGCCGGGGCGTACTCAGCACATCAATTATTTCGGCATGGGCGAGGGGCGCTTCCTCGTCGACCTGCCGGGTTATGGCTATGCGGAAGTGCCTGCGGCGGTGCGGGCGCATTGGGAATACCTGCTGGGCGAATATTTGCAGACGCGTCCCAACCTCATCGGCCTCGTGCTGATCATGGACTCCCGCCACCCTTTCAAGCCGCTGGACGTACAGATGCTGAACTGGTTCCTGCCGACCGGGCGGCCGCTGCATGTGCTGCTTACCAAGGCTGATAAGCTGACGCGCCAGGAGCAGGCCAAGACGCTGGCCAGCGCCCGCCAGGAAATCGGAAAATGGCCCAATGCCAGCCTGCAATTATTCTCAAGCCTGAAAAAACAAGGGCTTGAAGAGGCCGAGGCGACAATAGGCGCCTGGTTCGGCGATGCCTATGCGCCTGTCGAAGAGGATGAGGGAACTTAAGTGAGTCACGCCGGGTCTGCTAGTACAGGTGTTTCAGTGCGCCTCCCGCTTCTCCTCCCTGAGCGGGGTCCAGTGGTGCAGCACCCCTGCGGTGCAGGCCCCGGACGTTTTCGCCCCAGCCCCTCCCCATGGGTTGGGGCTTTTTATTTGTCCGCCTACCTTGGCATTCAGCCTTGCACACGTCATAGTGGATTTGTGTAGCATGTGCTATGTTAGCAATTGGTAAATTGAACAGCGGCACGGTCGCTGGCTTGTTCTCGATGTGCGAGGAGTAATACAAAAATGTCCAGTCTCGCCGGCGTTAAGGTAATGGTGATAGACGATAGCAACACGATACATCGCAGCGCGGAGATTTTTCTGGGGCAGGCTGGCTGCAAGGTGATTCTTGCCGAGGACGGTTTTGATGCGCTCTCGAAGATAAGCGACCACCATCCGGATGTCATCTTCGTCGATGTCATGATGCCTCGTCTGGATGGTTATCAGACCTGCTCGTTGATCAAGAAGAACCCCAAGTTCAAGTCGACCCCAGTGATCATGCTATCCAGCAAGGACGGGTTATTCGACCGTGCTCGTGGGCGCATGGTCGGCTCAGACGAATACTTGACCAAACCTTTCACAAAAGACAGCCTGTTGCAGGCGGTAGGCGAGCACGCTGCTCAGCCTTCAAGGTGAACCAACCCTCCGCTAACGGCCCAATTTAGAGCCAGCCTCAAAGGAACCATCTATGGCTATCAAAAAAAATACTTATTGTTGACGACTCCCCTACCGAACGGCATTTTTTAGGTGAGCTGCTCACCAAGAACGGTTTCCAGGTGATGACCCTGGAAAGCGGCGAAGAAGCCGTGGCCCGCGTCAAGGAAATCATGCCCGACCTGATCCTGATGGATGTGGTCATGCCCGGGCTCAATGGCTTCCAGGCAACGCGCACGATCTCCAAGGACGACACGACCAAACACATCCCCATCATCATGTGCACTTCCAAGGGACAGGAGACCGACGTGGTGTGGGGCAAGCGCCAGGGCGCGCGCGGCTATGTCGTCAAGCCGGTCAACCCAACGGAATTGCTTGAACAGATTGCAGCGCTAAGCTGAGCGAAAGAGTAGCCATGGCCAAACGGATCAGTCTTCGAGAGTTTCAGGAAGGCGTAATGGCACGCCTGAAGGCCCTGTCCGCAACGCACTCTGCGGCGTCCAAGCTGGGCATACAGGTAGGCGATGCAAACTGGCTGGTGGATTTGACCGATGTCAGCGAAGTAGTTCCCGTGCCGCCCATTGCAACGGTGCCCCTTACGCAGCGCTGGTTCCGCGGTGTAACCAATATTCGCGGCAATCTGTTCAGCGTGGTGGATCTGCCGGGTTTTCTGGGCGGCGAGTCGGTGCCGGCCTCCATGACCAGCCGCCTGCTGCTTATCCACTCCCGGCATATTCTCAGCTCGGCGCTGCTGGTCAATCGCATGCTGGGCCTGCGCAATGTGACCGAAATGCAGGAGGCGGGTGCAGCAGACCCGGACAAGCCATGGTGTGGCGTGATCTGGAAAGATAGCCAAGGCAAGGAGTGGCGCGAGCTGCGCATTGCCGAATTGGTACAACAAGCCCCCTTCCTTCAGGTAGGTAGTGTCTGAAGGTTGGGGAATTTGCATTTAATCGTAGTCAGCACAATGGTGGGCTGGCGTCGATCATTCAGCGGTGTCTGGCAAGTTGGTGCAAGCGTTGCGAACTCGAGCGAAATAAGGCTCTCCCGCAGCATTCAAGGGAGTGATGGCGGGGGGATGATCAGCGATATTTCGCTGGTTTTCATTGCCATCGGCGACAGGTTTTGCACCTCATGGGTGCAGGAATCCTTGGTGGGCCTGCCGTAGCACACGAATTCGAGCTGCTTGTTTTTTCACCACACCTGCCAAGGCGACAGGCGCGGCGTGTGTTACAGGGAGAGCTTTGCAATGGCGTTCATGGGTAAAGACGGGTCCGGCAAAGAGGGGAATAATATGTCAGGTGGGAACTCCGGATTGTTGAAGGGTCTGCTGGATCGCTTCAAAGGACCGCAGCGTGCAGCAGGGCGCGACAACTACGACCCGACGCGTACTACGTCGATCATTGAGAAGCTGCGTATGCCGTCAGGCGACTCGGCGGCGGGCTCGCCCTTGCCCATCATCGGCCATATGCCGGTGCGGCGGCAGATGTCCGTGTTCATCTGGACCATGGTGCTGGCCATTGTCCTGTTCGCCATTACCATGATTCTGGCCGTGCGCGCTTCCGGGCATAGCGCGGCTTACCAGTCGACCTCCACGGAAATGCAGATGTTGTCGCAGCGTATCGCGCGTTCCTCTGCGCAGGCGATACAGGGCAATGAAAGCGCGTTTCCCCTGTTGGACGAGGCTTATCGCCAGTTCGGCGGCGACCTGAACCGGCTGATCAACGGCGGCGAGGGCTTGCCGGCTTCCTCGGGCGAATCCGGCGAGATCCTGCAGAAGATCAAGAAAAATTGGGATGAGAACTTCCAGCCCAACCAGAAGAAACCCACCGTTGAAACCATCATCAAGCAAAAGGACACCCTGGTCGGCGTGACCAAGAGCGTGAATTCCATCAACAGCAACGATGGCAAGCTCCTGGAATTGACGCAGCAACTGGTGGCTCTGCTCACGGAATCCAACGCCGGCGCCCGCGAAGTAGAGCTGGCCTACCAGCAGGTGATGCTGTCGCAGCGTATGGCGAAGAACGCCAACGCCATGTTGGCCGGTGAGATCATCAACCCGGAAGTGGTGTTCTTGCTGGGCAAGGATACCAACACTTTCCGCGACACGCTGCAAGGCATGATCGAGGGCAGCGAAGAGCTGCGCATTGCCCCGTCCAAGAGCCCCGAGGTCAAGGAAAAGCTCGCCGAGATCCGCGATCTGTTCAAGGATTTCGAGACGGTGGTGGGCGCTTTCTCGCGCAACATGCAAAATCTCGTGAATACGCGTCTTGCCAACCAGACCATTTACAAGGAAAGCGAAGCGCTGCTGTCGGACGCCAAAGCCTTGACGCGTGC
>Ga0170475_110796285_pt1 | contig 24112 bp, 49 predicted proteins | sample Soicark_Litter_5_FD_111474 | JGI IMG/M metagenome (GOLD analysis project Ga0170475, IMG submission 111474) | Avena fatua rhizosphere microbial communities from Hopland, California, USA. Combined Assembly of 48 SPs
AAAATTCCCGAATTAAAAATTGAACTTGTAAATTCGAGTGAAAATTTATTATTTTTGTCCGTGGTTGAATACAAAAGGGAAACATACCTATGCATCATCGACAACATTAAGTCCGCAGAAATTGGCGCGTACGTACTTGACTACGCCGGGCAGAGTGGAGTAGACGTTGTGGAATTTTTAGAGTTCGCCACGCGATGGTTCTACTCTAAGTCAGATGAGTTCCCTTTATCAGTTGCCTTGGCGCAACAAGGCAAGACCGAATGGGCAGCAGGAATGTATAGGATGTTTGACACGACGTATGTGTCAAGAATTGTAGGGCAGGGATTTGCCTACGACAAGATGGAGAAGTCGAAAGTGCGTAGACGCAGAGTCGTAGCACTTCCGGCGGGTATTGAGGTGAGATTGAAGAAGGACGGCAGGAAACTAGAACCTGGTCAGTTGATTCCAGATTGATACGACAACTTACATCGGTTGATTACATCTTCAGAAATAACTGTAGCTTTTAAAGTAGGCAGCATTTTGTAGGCTTTGTTCTTAACCCCATCTACCACCGTTAATTTATCAATCACGTCGAAATCGACAATAATAACTTCACTAACCGATTTAGTCGCGTCCGCGATGTATATGATGTCAACAATTTCGTTTTCTAAGATATGTTTTCTCAACGTGACGAATTGCTGATGGTAATCTAAGGTATGCATACCCAATTTACACCATTCTTCATACGAAAGACCCAGTCGCTTTATTGGTTGATCTTTCAAATGGACTTCATATGTTAGTGGACCAAATGCACTACACATTTCTGGATAAGTACTAGTCCACAATCCCAGCACCGAGTTATGATGCGTATGAGACCAATTCCTGGCATCATCCACCATTTCATAACTCGGCATATCAAATGTCTTAGGCGACACATGATATAGAGGGTGAGGCTCAAAGTCAAGCTCGTACAGATTCAATTGCATGAAGTGCTTTCTCAACGTAACGTCTCTCGATATACCAAGAACCAAGGAATTCATTCGCAAGCGAGTATGATCCCTGGAATAGGCCTTCTTCAAAGATATAAGATGCGTCTAGAGACCCAATGTATTTGGTAGTCCTATCTTGAATATCATTGATGTAGAAGAGGATTTTATACTGCCCATCATTCCTCGCCTGTAGACGAATGAATTGATATTCTGTATCTGAAAATGAAAAGTACTCACCGCTTGTACTCTTTACTTCCAAATACATGTCGCCCATCTGCAAATCGTAATAGGCGAACCGTGGTGGAATGGTACAGGACAGTTCCCTCATTGCCTTGTGCTTGAACATGTCATCAACTGCCAGACCGAAAGCCTGGCCCATCGAGAACTTTACATGTTTCAGTTGCTGCGAAGCCCACGACAAAGTTTCTTCTGGAATTTTAACAGCGACATTTAGCGGATGAATCATGAATCTTTAGGATGATATTCGGTGATCATGACTTGGCGAGGATAGACGATCTCGTACTTGTCATGCCAATTGGTTCCATTATACGAGCTGTAGAAACCCGTGTATTTGAAATACGTCAGATCATCGTCCTTGCTATCAATGATAGCGTACACGATTTCGGAATGTTCTCCGCCGCCTTCAGTGTCACCTTCCTCGTGAACGGATTTAATGCTGAAACCATTTACAACATTAATTACGCCGCCCCATTTCAAATCATCCACGCTAGGGTCGTCGAGTTGTTTCATGTAAGAGTCGACCCATTTTCGGGGATCAGTGTGAATCAACTCATAAGTTTCTAGCACTGTCAGTTCGTCCAAATCCATTATTCCTCCGTTTCAAAATATTGAGTTACGACAACTTCACGCGGATAGACGCGAGTTACTTCGTCACACCATTCAGTGCCCGCATAAGAGGCATAGTAGCCAACAATGCGAACGTACGCGATCGGTTTATGGGCCGAGTGGCCAATCGAAATCACTCGTTCAACATGTTCGCCTCCACCTTCATAGCCACCTTCCTCATCAACGACTGCAAGCGTGATACCATTGATGTTATGTTTGCTGCAGCCATACGTGAAGACGTCGAAGCTTTCACCGCCATCAGACATAAACATCCGGAAATATGCGACTGGATCGCGAATGATTAGTGCAGTTGTTTCTTCAGTCGAGAGATTGTTCAGATTAAATTCGTCCATGTTATGTCCTTAAAGTACTCGATATTTGGTAACCATTACTTGATATGGCTCGACAATGTTGATGGTTTCATCCCATTCAGTGCCTTCGTACGAATCATAGTGACCGTAGATTTCGAAATAGAAGTAAACTTCATTAGCGTCTTTCACCGCATAGGTGCGCTTGACGTATTCACCCTCACCTTCGCGACCGCCAACCCTATGAACCTGTTTGACTTCCAAGTCGTGAGGACCTTCAACAGGACCTTCCACTTCATCACTGAGTCGACGAAGGTCCAGCGATTCCTGCAGAGAGCGAACCCAATCTTTATTATTAGCCTTCATCAACGCTACGTGTTCTTCTTTCGACAGCTCATCAAATTGCTTTTCCATCTTACACTCCTTTTACCAACCACTGCATTACTTTGACTTCGCGATGTTCAACTTCAATGCATTCATTGTTAAATTCATTATACTCGTAAGAGTTATAATTACCGGACACCATGAAGTGCGTGATGAGGTTGCCATCCTTATAGATCGCAAAGACTTCGTCGATGTCACTACCGTCGTAATCACCGCCAACAGTCTCTACATGTTTGATGTAGAAACCCAAAATCTTTTGATTTTTACCAAAGCTTTCATATTCGGCTACATGCTCAATGTCCAGACATTTTGGCCGTGGATCATCTTCATCGTCCTCATCATCTTCAAGATGCGAGTAATACCCGATGACATCATCATACGAGAAATTGCTGAGGAATGCTTTAAGCCACCCATTCAGATAGGTTTTGAGAAGTTGCCCAAAACCTTCTTCAGTCATGTCCTTTGTGAGAGAAGTATCAATGCTTTTTCCAGTTGATTTTGCCATTCTTTTTTTCTTACGTAAAGTAGATTATGGTGGTTAATAATGAGATATCTGGCGAACCAACCTTTCGTCATAGACGTGCAGAGTTGGCGATGTGCGTACTTAACAGCTTTTAGGCGATCGATTTTAGTGCTATCTTTCGTCAATTGTTTTCTTTCGATAGCAGTGACTAGGATTTCTTCTAATGCATCTTGCGCTTGCTGGTCAGGCATTAATGCATTGAACATCTCCTCACTGCACCAAACCTTCGTGAGGTCTGGCCGAATCAGCTCATGCATAGGTTTGTCATTGAACTTTACACATTCATGAACAAAGTCATGAGGATATATACGTTGAACTGTTTCAGTGAAGAACGAATCTACTTCGCCAGCCACGTAAGCAGGTTTCTTACCATGGATCTTCTCCCACATCGCGTAGAGCTTGTGGTACAGATCTAGATCGTACGTCACACCTTTCTGTTGAAGGAAGTGGATGTCGAAGAGAGTCTTGTCGAAATGGATGTCCCAATGCGCATGAGAGATTTTCAATGTGAGTAAAATCCAGGGATCCGCAAAGACCTTGTCCTCGCTTCGATCCATGATCTCCTCAGCCAACTCATGCCACTGACTATCGACAACACAGACCTTCGCTAAGTTGCCTGCTATTTTTGCAGGAGTAAGGAGGTCCAGATCCGTTGGCTGACGAGAGTCGTCGAACCAGTGGTACTGAGCAGTGCTGCCGATAATCATCCAAGTCATTCTTCAACTTTCCATTCTGAGAGTGGAATCCATTTACCGCCGCGGTAGATGTAAATGATGTCACGTAATGGCCACAGCATTCCTTCGACTGGCTGAGTCGCTGGAAAATCACTCATTAGGTTTCTCATCCACGGTGTGGCCACATCCAGCCCTGCAGCACCACTTACCGTTCTTCTCACCATAGTGGAGGAGAAGCTTCCACCAACCCATATTATGTTGGCAGCAAAGGTTGCAGACGGTGCCGTGATTGTGGTCGTACATGTAAGTGCCAGCGCCCTTACAGCGAGGACAATCTTTACGAGCGTTGTCCTTCGCATTTTGCCACGTACTTTTTTCGCTCACAGATAATATTTCCGAAGTAGATTGGTTTTGAACTCAACAAATGCTGATTCAAGCTCAGGAGTTCGTTCCTGAAGGATGGAGTTAGCAACTGCATCATCGATCACATTGAAGAGGGTGGTGAGGTACTCAGTTGCTTCTTCGATTGTCTTCTTGCCATCCTTGACTTCTTTCAGATAATCCGCGTTAGCGCAAGGAAAAACAAGCGCACCGGTAGAAGTCAGCTCCAACACTTGTTCAGTGATGCGGATTGCATGCGAGAGGGCTTTCCAATCTACGCCTTGTCCATCATACTTCTTAACGCGATCACCATATTGTACGAGCGAAGCACTAAGCGACTTAAGCATTGTACTCAAAGACGCAGTAAGAGGAAACTGCTTTCCGCATACTTCAATAGCAGGAGCCATCTCAGTACCACCAGCGCCGTTCAGGATTTCGCACTCTTTGACGTGAGGCAGTTTAACCAGCTTCGCAACCAGATTCGGCGAGCTAGCCAAAGTGATCTTCCGCATCAGCACATCGTCCTTCACATTTAGCGCCAGCGAAGTGATATGGGCTTCTACTGTCTCAACAACAGTACGCATTGAAGTATATCGCTCAGTCTTCAGACCATAGTTGCGCGATTGGCTCACTGCATAGCCAACCATCTTCTGCACATTTCTAGTCAGAAAATTACCAACCAACTCATACATCCAATCTTTGACGTTGACACGACTGATTAAACTTGCGCGATCTTCTGCGTGCTTATTTTGCAAAACAGCAAACGCAATCTCCAACGCGTAGGTTTGACCATTGAAGAAATCGTCAAGGAAAACTTGCAGAGGGATGTACTCGTACTCTGCTTCGTCCTTGCTCATCTTCTCGCCTTCCTTTTTCCCTTCAGGCAACACCTTGCGGTTAGTCACCTGTTTGTTAAGAAGAAGGGTGTCATGAGATGGAAGACACACGACCTTGAAGTCTAGGTCAGAGTTTGGCCCATTTGTCCCATACAGATGGGAACCAAATGGCACTTGGAACAGGGCTGTTTCTACATTTACTTTCATATTAGCTCTTTCAAAATTCAACAATCAATCGCGCAATGCGATCTTTGCGTTCCTTGTTCATGGCATCACCGATAGCTTTGCCTTCCAAATGCTGATATGGTTCGCTGGTAACTTGCCTCACTGATGCAACCATTTCTTTCAATTCGTCAGACCACACGGCAGTTGTATGTCCAGCATTGTTCAGCAGCTCAACGCCCAAGATGACGTCTTCGATGACGCTACCTTCTTGCCACGCTTTCGTTGTTTTGAACAGTTCGAAGATAGCTTCAACTTCCAGATCACGCATCTTCTCGATGCGTTGGATAGCCTGATGGATTTGAACAACATGAGTTTGCAAGCCATGGACACGCATCGACATATCCTTCTTTGCTGTCAATGCTACGAAGTACGCAAATCGCATATCTTCTTTCACGTGACGCAGGGACTTGCTAACTTTATCCATCTTGTTCAATGTCGAGATGACGTCTTGCATCGTTTCGCCGCCCCACACTTCGCGGAAGAACTTAACCTTCCAAAATACTCCGTACATGGACAACACCGCAAACATCTTGCTTACATTGCCATCTTCGACGGCTTTGCTGATTTCCAACCAGTAGCGTTCGAAGGGGATTGCATCCATCTCGCCGCTGTTGACGACATTGATTGCCAACGTGCTAGTCTCAGACGCGATAGTGAAATCCTTATAGCGCGCAGCAAACCGCGCCAGCCTCACTACACGCAGTGGGTCTTCAGCAAATGCTGGAGAGACGTGGCGCAGAACTTTATCGCGCAAGTCTTTCAAACCACCGAAGTAGTCGATGATCTCGCAAGTGACAGTGTCCTTTGCCAAGGCGTTGATTGTCAGATCACGACGCGACAGGTCTTCTTCCAACGTGACGTCAGTGCCGAAGTCGCAAGCGAAGCCATGATATCCAACACCAGTCTTTCGTTCACGTCTTGCCATTGCGATTTGATCACCATTAGCGGGATCAATGAAGACGGGAAAGTCTGCGCCGACTGGATCGCCGAAGCTCGCACTCAGTTCTTCGAACGTAGCACCAACGACTACGTAATCCATGTCGTTGGTAGGACGACCCAGTATTTCATCGCGGACTGCGCCGCCAACCAAGTAGCATTTTCCCATCTTAATCCTCCACAGCGTGTGTGATTACGAAGTGACAAACCGAGCCCGTCACTTTCTTACCTTGCAAGTTTATGGCTTCGAATCGAGTGTCCACGAACTGCATATCCGGCGGGCCGCAACGAATATCCAAAACTTGCTCATCTAGCATCTTTACTTGGGTGTAACCTTGCTTCTTGAGGAAATCTCTGTCAGATTCAACAAACTTGCACCCAGTCAGAAGCAAGGCCACCATTGCAATGGTGGCCACGTATTTCACGACCAGCTCATTCCGCCGGCAACGACTGAGCTGGTGATGGTGAACGCGACATAGCGAACACCTGGATTTTGATTAGCCAACCGAGCCATTTCACTCTTTAGCGATTCTCGGGTCGTGTGAATAACGGGATCGCTGCCAAACGCGAACTTGCCTTTGATAACCGATGCAATGATCGAACCTTTTGCAGCCAGTGCATCTTCAGCTGTTTTAGCATGATTTCGTTCAGTAGTCAACTTTTGTGGCACTAATGCCGTTTTTACACCCACCACCGTAGGTACAGTTGTTTCCAGCACGAAGTCTTTATGTGCTTTTGCGCTGGTGACGAGATGATTTTGTTCCCAGCTTCCACCATCCAACGTGAAGTAGCGATTCGCCCAGGTGTTAGCTTTAGAACCAGTCAGTTCTTTCAGATTGTTGCCGCCACGTGTCGAGTAAACCTTGCCATCAGCCGACATGTAGTAACCGCGGAATCGTGGCTTGTATTTCTCCAGCGGAAACAGGTGAAATTCTTTACCTTGTTGGTCGTAAACTTTCATTTTTGCTCCAAATTTAGTTGATGTGTTATTGTAGTATTTTTGCTATCTGATAAAAACTTCATTCAGAGAATTGAGTTTCGTAAATATCGGGTCGCATATAGCGAGTAACCTTCAGCTTTTTATAATCGATTCGCTTATGCAGAATCTCTTCATTGAGAGGACTGTTTCTGCTTTCTTTCACCATTTCAATCAGTGAAAGAACATCAGCTACTTCCAAATTCAGAAGTTCAAAGTTAGTGCCTTCTTCAGGAATTGCAGGATTGTAGCTGTTAATTCCAAACCTACGAATCTTACTGATGATTTGGATAACTTCAGCGCATTCCTCTTGGAGAACTCCGAGCAGCTCCATTTGGTATGGGGTGAGTTCTTTCATTATTGTGCCTCCATCTCGGCGTCTGCTTTGCAGATTGTCTCAATCATGACATTTTTACCCATCACGTTGAGTGCATCAGCATATCCATCCGCATAAGCCTCAGCCTCATCGGTGTTACTTTGAAAGCAAGTTCGCACCACTTTGCCATCGACTTCTATAGTGACATAGAAGTCCCCATAAAAGTCTTCATCTTCCGGTTGGAAGTGCTTTACAATGTCAATCTTCATAGTCTTCCTATGGTTAGGTGGAACCACTTTTTATTGGTTGGTAAGCCGTAGGACGAACGAATCAACGCTAATTCGTCGCACTCTACGTTCAACCACCAGTGTTCACCATTCGTATAAATTTGGTGGGTATAGTTGATTTTAATCTTCTTACCCTGATCTTTACCCCACAGCTCTGGCTTTGGAAGCTTCTCACCGCGAATTACGCTGACGTGGGTACCGGCTCTGGCACGCCAGTGAAGATTAATTCCAAATCGAGTTTTTATTGTGGAAGCGTAATATCTTGCAATGTCGTCATCAACTTTAAGGATTAGCCAGTCATCAACTTGCTGAAGGCGGCCGACTACGCTGTGCGTGTAATCGTCGCCCCCGCGATCCCTATACGTCGTGACGAGTCTTCCAAAATTGCTTCCAAGGATGCAAGTCCCGTTAGACGTGTCAATGATCATACTGCCAAAATATAAGAGTCAGTGCCAACAGATGGGCTAAAGGTGCCGGCCGCAATGATGGCATTTCTAATGATTTCCTCATGAGCAGAGAAAGTCTTTGGTTTATCAAGCAGTGAAGTGAATACACTTCCCATCGCATATTCTGCGCCGCTTCCCACTGCGGCAAATCCACGAGTACTTCGCAATACGCTGTAGTCAGTCTGCAGTTCCCAAAGCTGGCCTTTCAAACCAATTAGTGCGTTGCCGCATTTGTCTGCATCTGCCGACTTCAATGCCGCGTGGATGTTTGGGACAAGCACGGTGATTAGCCATCGATAGACCTGAGTTGGATCCTCTGGTACGACTGGATCGGGCAACTCGTGCTCCAACACTTGACCAAATCGATAGCTAGAAGTAAACCCAAACATCACGCCATTCTTCTTGAATACTTTCGGTTGCGTATGGATAACTTTGTTATTCCATCCAGTGCCTTGGATGTCACCACCCATCAAGACACTACCGTCGTATTCCAAGCCCACGATAACTGTCATAAGAATTACTCCTTTGGTTTGATAATACCTACTTGAATTAGATCCATCTCCAACTGATTAGCCCAGCGGGCAACTTGAGCAGTCGAAGTATGAGGATCATTGAAGGCCGTCAACATTTGAGCGGCCGTGTTTAGGGAAGTAAGTTTTTCTTTGGTGAAGAGATGAGCTATGTGGAGAATTTGAACCATGATATCGTCTTCAAATTCTCCACCTTTCTCATAATACTCTATCCATTGAAGAAGTTCTTCTTCGGTTAGAATAGCGGGAGCGGTCATTCTGCTGCAGGAGTCGACAGTACTTCAGTGACCCTTATAAACATCTGACCGTCCGTAGTCTTAAAGCTTTCGCAATAAAACTCGCCGCCGTCAGTATTGATGATTGCGGCAGTATCGCAATCCTGGACACGGGTGATTCGTCTAAAATCATACTCTGAATCTATTCCGAATGCGGCTTTAATAGCCTCGTAAAAAGTTAATGCACGAACTACTTTCATAATACACCTGTCGAAATAAGATGAAGTTGTAAAACGTACTTGGGTTTGTTTAAACCAAGTACCTTATTGAAACCAAACCGTGGTTCCTTCCTTGAGTTCGTTTACCCAAGAATCAATCCTCCACCCTTTCTTTACCTCAAACTGCCAGAAAATAGGGGCGATAGACCTCACGCATGGAATAAACACGTTCAATTTACCTGACGCGTCAGGTAAATTGGTAAAACAATCTTTGTCATCAATCATATAAATAGTCCCATACTATAGGAGAAACAACAATGAATAAAATTAAAGAAATGGTGTTAAAAGGCATGCACCAAAATGTTCACTTTTCAAAAGCATTAAAATCGAAATATCCTGATGTTTACAACATGATCATGATGAATTACCTGGGTTCACAAACTAAAGAAAAGATTTGGAATTACTGCAATGATAACAATTCTATTCCACTGTGTTCCTGTGGTAAACTTGTAAAATTCAGTAATACTTTTAAAACTGGTTACAACAAATTCTGTTCCTGCAAATGCGCTCAGCGTAGTAGTCATGTGCGAGAAGCCTGCAAGAAAACAACATTTGAAAGATTAGGCATTGAGCACAACTTCGCTAGCAGAGATGTTATAGAAGCTAAAAAGAAAACGTGGCTACAGAAATATGGTGTTGATAATCCGGCAAAATCACCCGAAATAAATTCAAAAAGTATGAAGACTAAAATTGATCGTTATGGCGAAGAATGGTTAAAAACATCATTTCAACGAAACATGAAATCAAAATATGGCGTTGACAGCTGGGTGCAGATTCCCAAATTATACAAAAAATTCTCTGAAAAGAACTCAAACAAGAAATACACTCTTCCGTCTGGAAGAGAAATTCATGTCCAAGGATATGAGCCTTGGGCGCTAGATATTCTTCTACTGGACATTGATGAAAATAACATCAATGTCCATCTTGACGTACCTTCTATCAAATATGAAATGGAAGGAAAGATCAAAATTCATTACCCGGATATCTTTATTTCATCTAAAAATCTTCTAATAGATGTTAAATCAGGATATACATTTAAAAGCGCATATGAGAAAAACATGATGAAGGCAAAGTCCACTGTTCAACAGGGATTCATTTATCAATTTTGGATTTTTGATAAAGACAAAAAACTTGAAATCAAAGAATTCCGGCCGATATCAAATGAAGCTGAAGGACAATAACCAGAGCATAGGCCACGCTATGCGATTTCTTAAACGCATAACCACTTTCATCCTTGGCGTATAGAGTGCGACGACATACTTCTCGCTGAGCTTGGTACAGCTTTAAAAATTGTTTCTTACCTGGTCGAATCAAAGCCAAAACATCAGCTAGCTCTTCTACGCTTCTCGGCTTTACCACGTTTAGTACTTCGCCGTGATTCGACAGTTGAAACAATTTCTTTTGTTCCGTTGGAACAAGAAGAAGACCCCAGTCCGGCTCAATCTTTAAAAGCTCTTCAATTTCTTCCCTCGAAGAAAAATGATCGTATACACCAAGGTGAAGCATATCCACCTTGAAATACCCTAGCTTCTCGGCCTGCTCATAAGGAATGGCAGACAACTTACTTACTGGGTCAACAGAAATTCTTTGCGGGTAAACACCGCAGGGGTGTGGACTTAGATACCCATTTTTGACAATGCTAGCTCTAGTCCAATCAAAGATAGACGTTGGTTTGAAACTTGTAGGAAAGTCGATGTCTACATCAGGAGTCATGGCATTGAATAAATAACTAGCTACGTACTATTATAAGATATTTTATGTTTCTCAAAAACAAGTACACGATCTGGTATAACTCAATAATCGAAAACGCGAAATCACGGCCTACTAAAAAGATTGAAGGATATGAATGGCATCATCCTATTCCCAAATCACTTGGCGGCGATCCTAAATATGTTGTTCAATTAACGCCGAAAGAACATTGTGTTTGTCATCTTCTTTTGATACGAATGTTAACAGGTGAAGCAAAGACAAAAATGTCATGGGCGCTTCATCGTATGCTATTCTCCAAAAATGCTCGTCAATCTAGATATCGCCCATCGTCACGAACATATGAAATGTTCAGGAAACAATTTTATGACTCTATCCGTGGAAAGAAGCGAGTCATGACTGATGAGCATCGCGCGAATATTGCAAAAGCGAATTCATTACGTAAAGGTAGAAAAGACACCGAAGAAACAAAGGCTAAAAAGAGAGCGAGCAAATTAGGTTCAACCTTATCATCATCCCATAAAAATGCTATTTCTAAAGGTCACGCTGGTAAAGTCATGACAGCAGAACACCGTGATAACATTCGTAAAGCACGCGAGGGTTCTAAATTGTCTGAAGAAACAAAAAAGAAAATTAGTGAATCAGGAAAAGGAAGAAAGTTTTCTGATGAGACCCGTCGAAAACTTTCTGAAAAAGCTAAAGCGCGTTGGGCTAATTTAAAAATGAATCTTTCTTAATGCAGACGTAGGTGTCTACGGTTTCGATAAGGACGCCACCTTTTTCTGTGCATTGTGTTTTCAAATCGCTTTTGCTTTGTGAACCAAAAAAGCAAACAGTGAAAATAGCAATCGTCGACACGATGATAATAGCTGGAATAAATCTATCTGACATATTATACGCCTTTAGAAGGTAGGAATAAACTCAACTACATCATCAGATTCAACGGAGTACCCCATGAATCCATAACTTTCAGGACTAGCCTTCTTCACAAAAATTCTCTGTCGGCCGTCCTTTACTCCCATGTGAATGGTACTTTGATTGAAGTCCTCTTCATATTGGTAGGTGCCACTAATTTCTTCGACCTCGTCATTGATGAAGTCTAGAAATTTTTCAAGCACCTCTGTGTAGTTCTTAACCTCGCACCGAATCTTGAGGTATGGAAATTCAAATGATGGGCAAATCGTTGCTCTATGGTCTTCCGCATCATAGTCAATCCGGCAGCTTCCCAAAAAGCTTGCTCGTGTGTCTTGGAAGAATGGATGCTTTGGTCGTTTTAGAAACGTGACATCATCAATGTCTCCGTAAATCAGACACTCCAGCAAGCTTCGAACTTTTGGGCAAGCATCTTCTTTCAGCTTCACATCCAAATCCATTATGGTGAACATACCCATATCAAGTCCTATTTTCGTAGTGAGTTAGCGCTGATGCAATAATCAAAGCTTTCTTTTTATCCATCAACTTCATGAATGTTTCTCCATTGCTGTCAACGATGGAGAAGTCTGGACAGCAACAAGTTTCTGGGTGACAATCGCACAGTGTCTTTTCAACCACGTACGTCATAGACCGAGCTCCTTCACAATCGCAATAATTTCTTCTCGAACTTTTGCGTTCTTTTGAAGTCGTTCTGCCCATGCAGAGAACTTAATGATCTTGTCGTACGCCTTCTTTTCTTCGTTATCCAAACTACTGATAAGTTCTCGCGACGTGACAGAGTGGAATAGGAACCACGGCGAAATCTTTCGTTGCGTGATCAGGCTCAACATTCGCTGGGGGCCAAGATGCTTGACAATCTTACTGTAATCCACCCCTTCTTTATCTGCCACATCCATCAGCGTTTGGATAGACATCACCACTTGATCAAGTGGTTTCTCACGCGTGTCCATGTAGTCCAAATACATCTGATAGCACTGCTCACGAGTCCAGAGATCGGGAGTAATGCCGCCATCTACCATCAACTCGATGTAGCGTTCTGGTTTGCTAATACCCGCAGTTGCAACCATGGTTGCAAACTTTATGAACTGCTTGTAATACCTACTTGCCGCGAATGCGTCAATCGCCTGGGTCTTAAACTTCCTTACGCGCATCCACGTCAAGTAGTGTTGATAAGCTGCTTGGCCCGTAGGAGAGGCCAGCTCTTGTGCTCGAGCCTTTTCCTTGCAGGCATGTCGTTCGAACACTAGCTCATTAGTGAACCTTTTAGAGCAGTAGTGGCAAAGCCAATGCCCCTGTTTTTGGGATTGCGAAATGTCAGCGTCTTCTAACGAAACTCTACGATCAGCGATTGCATCCAAGTTAAGCATGTTTGATTCTTTCTGGGACAATTACTACCTCCTTGCCAGTCCATGCACGACCCGGCTCAATTGGTTCCCCGATGGATTGATAGAACTTGATGAAGTCCAATATTACTTCAGGAGTAATTTTTGGAACATCTAAAGTGACCCAGAGACCTACAGCGACTTTGCCATAGTCCTTTACATCGATTTTAGGCGACACCTTCTGGGCCTCACTGAGCACCTCAGGTAATAGCTTTTGCTTTAGTTGCTCTCTTGCATTATACGCTGCAGTACGTGCTTCCGTAATCTCAATCCTGCCAAGTCCTGTCTTCTTGTTGATAGGATGGAAGATCATGCCTCCATTCTTTTTTTCAGGATACGGATGAAGCTGGTCTAATTTATCACCAATGATTTCATCAACCATTTCCATTGTCGCATAGTTCGCAGTAGTCATCGCCACAGCAAAATACTTTTTCAGGCGTGTATGAAAGAACCGAAAATCAACCCATTGCCAGCCACGATCTTCGTCGTAGACGTGGTTGCAGTAGAACTGGCCGCCATAAGCACAGTCGGCATATTTACGCATTAGATTCTTAACGTGAATCCACTGCTCTTTACGTTGCTTTCGGTTCTTCGCTTTCATTTGAATGCCTTCTCTGCTGTAAAATCGTGGAACTTGATAGACCACGCACTGTTAAATGTGATGCCCATCAGCGGATGAGCGATCACGTTGTGGATGAATTCCCAGATCATTTTGGAAACTTGTTGACAAAGACGGTTGGGATACCGAGAGGACCGGCTTCAGCGTAGAAGGTGTACTCCACCCCATCGTCGCCGATCAGTTTGATCTCGTTGACGCAGCTTGCATCGACTCGCGCGATGGTCTTGCCAATCAACTGCTTTGCGCCACGATTGGGATCGTAAGATCGTGTGAGTGCCGCTTGTTGGGCAAAGTGTTCAAACATGTCCTTGTCTGCTTCGCACAGACGACAGGTAGGCCTGGCTGCGATGGTTTGTTCTCCACACTCTACGCATGGGATTACTTCGTAAGCGCTCATTCTTTCAATTCCTTTTTACGTTGCTCTCTAATCTTAGCCGCGGATGCCATCTTGAGACGGGTTTCTTCAGATATTTTTCTTCCAGTAGTTGACTGAGAAATCTTCTTCCTGGTTTCTTCCGGCATTACTCTCGTCTTTCCAGCATTTTTTCCAATATTACTAGCACTGATCTTTGCTCGATGCTCTAATGATAATGTTTTTCCTGCTTGGGCTGCAGCGATATTTTGCTTAGCCACGTCTGAGCGTTTTGCGCCCTTATGAATAGCTGCAATCTTTTCTTTAGTCGCTTCAGAATGTTTTAAGCCCCTGCGCGATTCAGACATCTTGCGCTTAGTTTCATCTGAGAACTGTTTACCTAATTGCCCCTCAGACATTCTCGCTCTTGCTTCAGAAGTATGCGCTCTTCCTTTATTTGCCTGAGAAATTTTTTGCTTTGTTTCTGGCGAAAGTTTACCTTGTCCTCCTCCGCCAGGTATAGCGTTAAGACAATTTGGGTCATTAAGCATATCAGCAGTAACCATCTGCCGCTCAAGCACCTTGCATGAGTTTAGATCATCCGCCATCGCTAAAATTACGCGCTTGAATTTATCTTTGCCAAGCGCACCAATTAATGGTTTTAACCTAACGCCGGAGCCTAGGTAGAAATCGTTTAGGTTATTCGTGCTATGCCGGCCAACGTAGTACTGCCCAGTAGTAACACAGGTCGTTTTGTAGATAAAGTGAAATGATTTTTCCATTTCTTATTTATCAGCTAACTCTTTCTTTAGTTTGGTCATTTCTTCCTTCTGCCAACCGCAAGCTTCTGCCATTTCAATAATTTCTTCTGGCGCCGGCAGCTCAGTAAGCTTGCGCATTTCGAGAGAAGAATAGTCTAGATATTCTTGCACCGCTTGCCTGGCAAGATTCTTCTTCTTGCTACTTTTGATACCCAACCACTGATAGCGCCTTGCGACTTTAGACGAACAAGACGCCAACAGCATGGCTAGAAGTTCAGGGTGTTTGGCGAGTGGGAAGATCATTTTATTGGCGAACATATTCAGTGCCATGATCTGTCTTTCGTCGCTGGTACCAGTCATCCATCGCATAATAACCAGGGCCGAAAAACCTTTCTTCTCATCATCTGACAGTCGACGATACACCATATGATCGCCGCCGCTGAGCTCTCCCAAGACCTTAAAAATATCCAGTTTGTAAGTCATGGGCAGTAAGGTGCAGGAACACCAAATTCGTGGTTAAGCCAATCTTTGCCGCACTTAGGGCAAATATCTGGATCAATGGCCACATGTTTATATTTTTCACGTAGAGCATCCCAATCAAACTTGAACTCGCCCTCGCTTGGCCGCTCCTTCAAGAACTTCACGTTCACGTCACGCGTTGGTTCTACACCATTTTGGGTGTTATAGATGATATTGAAGTATGGCTGATATGGGTGAATTGATAGCTTAGAAGGAATCTCAAAAGGCGGAAGGTCTTTCAGCATTTCCTTTAGCTTCGCTACCATTTCTTCGTAGTTTGTTCCACTCATAATTTACCAATCTCGATAGTCGCTGCGTGAATATTCATTCGAATTTGATCCAACGCTGATTGACACGCACCCGACATACCGGAGCGAGTGTGCTCTGATGCCTTATTGAGTTTGTCAACCGCCTGGGTAAGATGGGTGAGAGCCTTTTCAGCCGAATTCTCATTATTACGTTCAGTCAGTCGAAGGACCAGCTTTGCTTTCTCATTGCCTTCATTTGCAAGCTCTCGCAGAACTTGCTCCATAATTTCTTCGCGAGTCATCGTGGTCATTACAGTTTCCCCAGTTCAATAAAGAGTGCGGACAAACCGATTTCTGTATCAGCCATCAACGGGTTACGAGACAGATATTCAGCAATTAATACGATCGCCTGATCTTTATCTCCAACTTTCAGCTTGTCGATATTTTGATAAAGGAATTTGTACACGTCTTCGTGTTCTTCACGAGTTGCAGACTCGCATACAAGCTTCCTTGCCTTCTTGAAGTCGCCTTTTTGAATGCATTCCAACAGACCGAATTTCCAATCTGCTGCACCCTCACTTACATCCTTTGCTGCAAGCAGCTTTTTGCTGCTAACGTTCTGAGACAGCAACTGGATCGTTTTGCGAATGTCTGGGTAACCAACCGCAACATAATTCAGCAATTCTTCTGCATCATAAATGACGCCTTCTTTCTCCAGCATGTCGGCCATTCGCATGGCTACCTTCTCTTGATCTGGCGATTTGAAGCTTACTTCTTGGAACCGCGAACGAAGCGGAGGAATGACCTTGTTGACGTAGTTGCAAGTAGCGATGTATCGGCAGTTCTCAGAGCTGTCTTCGATAAGAGAGCGCAACAGAGCTTGCGCATCCAACGAGAGGTAATCGAACTCTTCCAGCTGGATAACTTTAAACTTGCCCAGTGGGAACGTCATAGCGAATCCAATTGCTTTATCACGAAGTGCATCGATCTTTTCGTCAGAGCATTTTAGCCGCAAAACGTCGGACGGATCAATTTGCAGATCATTGATTAGAGCTTTGGAGATAGTGGTCTTACCAGTACCTTGAACGCCATACAGCAGGAGGTTAGGAAGATCACCACTCAACACAATGTTCTTGAAGAACTGTTCCTGCTTATCGTCTTGAAAGATTACTTCAGAGATAGTTTTAGGCCTATATCGTTCGACCCAGAGCGACGTTTTCATTTAATTCCTTTAAGTGACAGCGATGCATACATACTATTGTAGTATGATGGTAATCAAGGTAAATCTTCAATCAGTCAGTCAGGGCAGTCTTCACTGATTCGCGAAGGAGGATTGGGGCCGCAAACGTCTGGATTCTTAGCGTAGTATTCGCAACGTTGCTGATGATCCTCTTCCAGAAATTTGTTAATGGCATTTGCAATGTGTTGAATTTGATGCGGTGAGAGACGATAGAACATCGTGTCCAGCATCTTCTTGGCGAACTCTTTCGCGTCTGCGCATGGAGCATAAATGCCCAATTCTGCTAGTTGCTCATCACGCCAAAGTCCCGCAAACTCATGTTGAAATTCTGAATAACGAGCAGACTCGCAGACAACGCGGAACCGTTCTTTCTCAGTGTGGTAGAGAAACCATTCTTCCTTCGCTACCCATTCAGGGTTACCATTACTCTCAGCGAACTTCTCTAGCGGTTGAAGGTCTGTCATTTCTTTTTCGGAGGTTTAGGGAATAATGAGCAGAGGATCATTGCCAAAACCATGATCACCATTGGTTGAGAATTCATTTGTACCACTTCTTCAGAATCTTTTTAGCGTTCCTTGCTTCTTCGCCTTTCCAGCTCGCCATATTATTCAGCATGTACATGACTTGGGTCTTCACACCATCGATCCCATATCGATCATACGACATTGTCATTGCGTGAGCATAGGTCATTGCATAGGTGTTGGTAGATGCGGAGGTCATTGCTGCGCGTAGGGCGTCGATGACCTCCTTCTCCACATTAGCCTTTGCCAAAGCTACGTATAGCTCGTCAGATAAGTTTGCACCAGGACCCTTACTCTCGATTAGCTCATTCACTTTCATGTTTACCTCCACATAGACGCAGTTTACGTTTGATGATTTCAACACCGGCGATTTCTTTGGGGTCAATCCACCCAATATTTTGCTGGGACTTTTTTGGCCATTTGATGGTGTAGCTGTCCGGGCCAAATTTCCAGTCTCTTACATTTTTAGTGATGATAGTTCCGCCGCCCTTCAAAATGATTCTTAAATCATGAAGTTCTTCTAATTTCATCTTAATCTCTCTTATTTTAAATTACCGACAACTACAGGCTCTTCGAGTTTCGGTCCATCGGCATAGTGTTCACGTAGACGAATGGTTTGTACATCAGTATGATTTGCTTCAACAATGTCAGCAAGGCGAGGGTTTACATCTTCAAGTGATGAGCGAGGTATGGCAAGAGAGATAATATCCCTTCCATCTTTTTCTGTCATCGTGACTTGTTTAGTTGGCATAACTGGTTCAGCTGGCGTTGATACAGCTGCTTCTTCCGACTCCTCGCCTTTGACGCCTTCATCCGGCGTACAGGCATTGCACGGGACGTATTGCGAAGGGCCAACGTTGTGCTCCCCTTCTCCATCGCAGTAAGCGCAATCAGGTTCCTGCTCGGGTGTTTGCAACTCCTCTATAGGAACCAACTCCATTTTGTCTGCAGTAATAGTAGGATTTTCTTTCTTAACCTCAATGCTATCGTAGAATTCTTGAGCTTCTGGTGAAGGTTCTGACCGAAGCGTTTCAACCATGCGGCGAGTATCCTCTTCCTCATGATCACGGATCTTCGCCGCTGTTTGAATTTCTTCTTGTTTTGCCCCTTGGGTATCCGCTTTCGGCTTTCGTTGGGCAAGTAAGAAGTTACCCGCAATCAATAGGGCGACAGCAAGTGGATCGAACACGAAGATGATGGTGAAGATAACATACTTCACTGCTTCTTCTGGCGTTTTATTAAACGCCTTCGCTACGTACAGGATAGGACCAGCGTGGGTTTCCTTTCCAACATTTTCAATCTTGAGAGTTGGAAGTTCCCTATCAATATTCGTCAAACGCGTATTGATCTTACTAACTTCGGGACCAAACTGACGAATGAGTTGTGTTCGACCTCTTACGTTGTTGTCAGGGACTTTTGCAATCTGACTATCAATCTCTTCCTTTCGTTTTTGCAGCCTGGCTTGTTCATCTGTGAGGGATTGAATCTTAATTGCTTGGGTTCCTGTATCTTGAATGGCGCGCTGGAACTCACCCGATAAAAAACCAAATGCACCAGCTGAAGTGATGGTCATCAACACCATTGCTGCAATAGTGAGATAGGATCGCATTATCCATCCCAGTCCTTTCCAGTGTTTGTATAGGAAAGAAACTGAGATGATCTTTGCAAAGTCCAAACAACCGGCTAGCACGATTACCACTATGTTGGACGCGAATAAAGCTGATAGACCTACTATAGACACGTAGGAGCCAATAGCCTCAAGTGCGAATGCAGCAAGAAATACTAGCAGGGTGAATATCATTGAATTTCCTTTTTCTGGCAAGAGTGTTTTGTCTTTTTTGATATCCCTAATTAACAATAAGCGTAGGTTTCCGATTCGTCGGTGGTGATTGCACAAACTTGGTTTTGATCGGATTTCCAAAGCTTCGTGCCTTCTTCTGTAAAGCCGAGAGTCCATCGACCCTGCTCAATAAGCACAAAATCGCCTACACTGAAATCCTTTACATCGGGGCCAACTGCATAGACTTTACCCCACCTAGCAAATTGACCCTGAGACAGCACGTCTTGGTTGGTGAGAATAAAACCGAACTTACTTTTTTCGATGAATAGACCTTCGGCAGTATCATTCACGAATTGAAACAAAAAGCTGTCATGCAATGGGGTTAAAGCCATTTACTTACTCCTATTTTATTCAGCGGAATCTTTGTCTTCGTCAAGAGCGGCTTCAGACAATTCGATGCCTTCTTGAGCAAGCAACAAAGCGGATGCGATTGGTTGAGTTTGAACCTGCTTAGTACGAATACCGTCTTTTTCATCAATGAATTTTCGACGGTCATCCACACCAACAGGAACGGGTGTAGTGGCGAGTTGTTGTTTGATAGCTAGTAGGTCAAAGTCGACGAATTGGCCACGGGCGCTTCGAGATTTTCTGCTCATTGTGAGTTCTCCGGAAAAGAAGGTATAGGATAAATATGAGTTATTTATCGTCACCCCGGCGACACTCACCTGGTCAGGTTAATAGTCTTTGATTCCAGCTTTAATGGCTGAAGACATTTTCCAGTTGTACTTTTTCCCAAATTCTTTTAGAAAAGATTCTAAAAGTTCTGGCGAATTAAATACTGCTCCATCTGCAACTAGAGGAGCAGTCATTCCATTAAAATCGTGGTAGCCCGCAATTTGTCCATGATGCTTTTCTACATCGGATTTAAATCGCAATGCGTCCTTACCAGTTAATCCCTTTTCATATGGGTAGCCGTTAAATTCGAGAGTACGTTTAACTGAAATAGCGTTTGTCATAAAAGTTTCAATCCTTCTCTTTCGATCCATCCAGCTAACGCGATACAGTCAAAGACTAGTTGATAACCCGGCAGAAGAACAACAAATCCCGGACCAGACGGATTCAATTTACCTCTGCCTAGTTTTATGGCCAGCATCTGATCAACTATCTCGTCGTAGGCAATTAGCTGACTTTTCAGCATGTGAATGACCGCCAAATAACTGTCAGTCTTGTTGTCTTCCTTCACACTGATAATTGTAGCGCGTCGGATTATCATACTTTACCTGTCAGCTTAAGCTTCTTTCGAAGAGTTCGAATCTGTTCAACCCACACGTCGATGTGTTCGTGCAACAGTTGAGGACGGTGAATGCGATGCTCGGTAACTATTGCGCCTCGAAGGGATTCTGCCGGATAACGATCCTTTATGTAGGTCTCTTCTCCTTCAGAATTAACATACACGCAGCGATCTACTTCGTTTACATCACGCATCGTGCTCAACAATAGAAGACTCACGGGAATATCTTCATTTGGAGCATGACGTAAATTTCTGTCAGTGATAACGAGCGTTAGTGCTGCTATTTCTCTTTTTGGTAACTTAATATGCAGGTTAGATAGTACGCCAAAAGTATTCATCGTGTCTTCCCAGTCCATGGGCAATTTGCGGGAGTGTGGCCGACCGCACCGCACAACGTGCAGACCTTCATAAAGCGTTTGAACTTAACCATGGAAAAATTCCTCCTTAGGAATATTGAACCTCACTGGATCGACTTCATGCACGTTGATAAGATGCAATACGAGTGATGCGCAACTACTACCCCTGCCAACACCCCACAACTGCTTCTTAGCGCACAAAACGTCGATGATGAAGATGAGAGTTTTGAAGATGCTGCCAAGTCCGCGAGTGCGAATCTCCAACAGTTCTTCCATTGCGCGAATGACGTACTTCTCCCCCTTAGCATGAGCACGTTCCAAAATGTACTCATCCAAATCTAATGTTTGGTATTTAAGGGGGATATTCCAGGCGAAGCCTAGTTCATCGTTCGCCAACTTACCTTGCGAAATGATTTCCTCAAAGTCGATCATGTTGAACTTGCTGATATCATCGTTCATTTCTGACACGACAATTTTAGCGGGATTAACGCCCATCAACAGCAGGTCAGGCACCTTTTCGGGTTCTACTTCATTAGTGCCGTCATACCACAGAATTCGATCATTGAGGAGTGTTTTCATTTGATGCCTAGCGCGTGTTTTGCAAGTTTGTTCAGAACGGTCGCCGGCACTTCGATGAAAGGATGTTCAGCAACGAACAGCACTTCACCCCATTTACCGGTCTCGATGAATTGCTTCACCGACTCGCGATGGCTTTTGTTCTTCGGATTGAAGACCACGCGGGAAGGTAGCGACTTGGACAGGATTTTAACTTTGTTCGAGGTGTCTTGGATTTGGTCAGCGATCATAATTCTCTTTCAAGTAAAAGTCAACGTAAGGCTATTGTACATTTAATAGCCTTACATAAAAACTCACACGTTGAAGATCGTTGTCAGGCTAACAATCAACCCGCCAATGGTCATGAGAGCGGCAGCCGTATAATTCCAAAGGACCAAATCGGAATCTACGCGGAATGATTTAAGGCGTTTACGTTTCCATGCGTTGAACGGACCATCAACATATTCAAATTCCACCTGTCCATATTTGTTCTTGAAGATGAGAAGATAAATCGCAACGCTTAGGAAGAGGATAAGCAGAGAGACACCGACGACAAGGTGGACAATTGCCCCGCCCATTACCTTATAGATGACGATGCCCATGGTAATTTTGCCCAGTGGCGTTTGCACGAAATCATTCGCTGCGACACCAATTTCTTTAGCCGCGCTTACGGCGGCTCTTCCCATATTAGCGCCAAGATCGCCCCATGCGCTTGCTTCATTACGAACAGTGGCGGAGATATTCGTAGTACTATTAGCCTGCTTTTGTAGATCAGTTACTTGTGACAGAAGTTGGACCTTCTGTTCAGAAGTAAGTTTGCTTACATCGATGTTGCTGATATTTTCAGGATTAGTTGCGAACGCTGGCGCTGCAAAGGACGTGAGGAGAATGAGAGTGGCGAGAAACTTTTTCATGCGATACCTTTCAAATTGTTAGGAATATTGCTACGGCGAACACGGCGTTGGAAGTTACGAAATGCACGTTCAGGTGTAAGACCTGCATCACGAATCTTAATTACCCCAAATGTCTTCTCGCAATACCAAAGCTTAGAAGTGGAGCACCAGATAATTCGTGGTTTGTCAACCGTTTTCATTCGTTCACGTCATCCTTTGAGCAAGCAATGTTCTTACCATTGATGTCTTGCTGAGGGGCAAGACTTTCACCATGTGAAAGATACTTTACTCCATCCACACATACTTGGTAAATGGTATGATACCCTGATTGATCATTCACACCGATACGGAATACGAAGTTGGATTTCTTATAGACGCGTTCTTCGGCCATTCGCTTCTTGTATTGCTCGGGATTTTCCTTAGTGCAGGCCGCCAAGGCAACTGCGAGTAGGGAAACTAGTAACAGATATTTCTTCATCTTATCTCCTTCAGCAATTAAGGGATTCTGACGTATCTACTTCCCGAATAGAAATCGAAACTGTTTGGGCATGGCCTGCGCCATCAACTGCTTTACGGCTCACAAAATGCCAGGCATGTTTGACCACCTTGAACATCTTACCATTCAAAGTCAGTTCATCTCCGCGAGAAGGAACTACGTGCATGAAAATATCTTGCTTTTCTACTTCTTGCCGCCGACCATCTACGATAGTCACGGTTACTTTCATCGGGCGCTGCAACATTTTATTTCCTTTCAGGAATGTGATCAACCTTAATGTTGAATTCTTTAAGAAGCTCTATACCATCGGTTATTCGGTATTCTCTACGATAGACAACTCTAGTGATACCGGCTTGAATGATCAGTTTTGAACACTCGCGGCATGGAGAATCAGTAACATAGAGTGTTCCACCTTGCGCTCCAGTTCCACCGTGTTTTGAAACTTTCAAAAGCGCGTTTGATTCTGCATGCAATACATGTGGCTTTGTCATCAGCACTTTATCCGGCGGACCACCAATGCCATCTAACCCATTGTAGTCGGTGGGCAATGTGTAGTATTCACACACATCATCTGTCGATCCGGATGGCATGCCATTGTACCCATCGGAGATGATTTGTTTGTCTTTGACAATGAGCGCACCGACCTGAAGACGATTAGCTTTACTGCGTCTGGCCCAAATTTCAGCCATTTGCAGATATGCCTCGTCTAAGTCGATGCGATTGGGATTGATTGTGAGTGGTGTGTACATGTGTATATTGTACACGAAGAGAAATCAGTAGAAATCTATGTTCAGTGATACACCCTACTTACTTCAAAATCTTCATCAGGATCAATTTCTTTATCTGCTTCTATTTCCCTAATGACATCTCTAATTGCTTGAAAGAGTTCTGGACTACCCTCATTGATTTTTTGTGTGAGGATGTTGTAAAGAGCCTCTTGGATAATACCGTGATCACCCGCGCAATCAAAGTATGTTTGCAATCCTAGAGATTCGCCATTGCTATCAGTAGGGTCAGCTGCAGAAATTAGCAAGACTGCTCTTTCTGTTTCAAAGTCCTCATCAATTTTTGAAATTGTGGGATCAACTGCATCGCGCAGTTCTTGAAGAAGGGTATCCTCTGTGGTCATGTGCTGCTCCTGAGATGAAGGTTGAACATTCATCTCTATTTAACCCTCTCGAGGCGATCTGTATTGAAAACCTCCACCCATAATCATGGCGCGACGAGATTCGAAATCGGCTACTTTGTTTTGAAGGGATTCTACGTGAAGGGATTGTGCTGCGATAATTTCTTCTAAAGAAGTTACATTGTAGAACTTCTTTAGTTGTTC